>Ga0302184_10000239_pt1 | contig 36538 bp, 39 predicted proteins | sample I_Palsa_N3_3_FD_200233 | JGI IMG/M metagenome (GOLD analysis project Ga0302184, IMG submission 200233) | Peat permafrost microbial communities from Stordalen Mire near Abisko, Sweden - I_Palsa_N3_3 | ecosystem: Environmental > Terrestrial > Soil > Palsa > Peat permafrost | place: Sweden...
AGCTGGGCCCGGTCGTCGGTGATCACCAGGGCGGCCCGCTCGTCGCGCAGCCGCCGCAGCTCGACGTCACGGGCTTTGAGCTCCCGGTTCAGCACGGCGCGACGACGGACGGCCCAGCCGATCCCGAAGATGATCAGCATCACCGGCAGGACGAGGCCGATCACGTTAGGACCGGTGGTCGCGTCGACCACCACGACGGCGAAGGCCAGCAGCGCGGTGAGCCCGGCGGCTAGCCACGCCTTCGCTCGCTCGTAGGCCAGCGCCGCGAGGAAGACCAGCACGAGGGCGAGCGGGAGCCCGGCGCCGCACCGGGTCACCCACCCGAACAGGACGTCGTGCAGGGTCATGACCACGATCGCGACCCCGGTGACGGCGAGGAGGCTCCGACGCCACCACAGCACCGATACGGTGGCGGCGGCGAACAGCGGGATCATCCACAGCGAGTGGGAACTCACTGCGTGGACCATCGACCCATCGGCGACCGCCCTGGCCACTTGGGCGTCGGTGGACCGGATGTCGAACTCCATCAGGAGCACGCCCAGCGTGGTGAGGATCGCGGCGAGAACGTAGTCGCCGATCTTGATGCCGCGGAATGCCCAGGTCATCGCCGCCCCCCTCGTCCGTCAAGCCCGCGTTCAGACAGCTACGGCTGCGGCGGCGGGCTGCTCCTGGCTCGCATTCTTGGTCGCCTTCTTGTTCACCCTAACCTGCACGAGCCGGCCTATCCCGTAGCAGATCGCGCCGCCCGCAACCGCGAGGGGCAGGGCACTGAGCAAGGTGTCGATAGAGGCGTCCCGGGCTATGGTCACGACCTGTAGCAACAGGATGCCCGTGAGGGCGATCAGGTGCTCCCGGTGGCCGATGGCGAACCGGGCCACGGCGTAGGCCAGCGCGAACGACAGCGGGAGCACAACGCCGCAGCGGGTGTCCCAGCCGAACAGGACCACGTGCACGGCCAGGGCAACCGTGGTGACCCCGACGACCGCGAGGATGTTGCGCCGGCGCCACAGGATCGGCACCGTCACGGCCAGGAAGAAGGGCAGCATCGCCGCCGTGGTGGTCGACTGCGGGTGCGGCAGCCCGTGCTCATGGCCGGTAATATTCTCGTACATCAGGAACACCCCGGCCGCGGTGGCCAGGGCGGCCAGCACGTAATCGAGCGGCCGGATTCCCTTGAAGATGGCGTTCATTGGGTCTTCCTTTCCAACGGTTGAAGTCGATGCCTCGACCGTAGGGACCGGGCCCTGTAGCCATCGTCCGGCGCAAGGATGACGTTGCGGCCCGGCGTCGTTCTCAAGGATGACGTAGCGTTCACCAGCGGGACCTGCAGAATGTGGGTATGTCCGCGAAGATCCGGGTGCTTCTAGCCGACGACCAGACCCTCGTCCGCACCGGGTTCCGGGTGATCCTGGAGGCCGAAGGAGACATCGAGGTGGTCGCCGAGGCCGACACCGGCCACGAGGCGATCCGCCAGGCTCAGCTGACCGAGCCCGACGTGATCCTGATGGACATCCGGATGCCCGAGCTCGACGGCCTGTCCGCCACGGAGGAGATCCTGCGGCACGCCAAACCGCCCACGATCGTCGTGCTCACCACCTTCGACCAGAACGAGTACGTCTACCGGGCGCTGCGCGCCGGCGCGGCCGGGTTCCTGCTCAAGGACGCCCCGGCGACCAGGCTGATCGCCGCCGTCCGCGCCGCCGCCACCGGCGACTCCCTCATCGATCCGGCGATCACCCGCCGCCTGGTCGAGCGATTTGTCGAGCCCGCACAGCCGCAGGGACTTCCCAAGAAGCTGGCGTCCCTCACCGACCGGGAACTCGACGTGCTGCGGCTGCTCGCCCGTGGACTCGCCAACGCCGAGATAGCCGCCGAACTCGTGGTGGCGGAGACCACGGTCAAGACCCACGTCGCCCGGCTCCTCGCCAAGCTCGGTCTCCGCGACCGGGTCCAGGCGGTGGTGCTCGCGTACGAGACCGGATTCGTCGGCCGCGGCCACGGCAGCTGACGTCTGCGGCATGTTCCGGAGCCGGCGCCATGCCCGACCCTGCTCCGCGATCACATCGAACGGGCACCGCCGTCAAACGCGAACTCCGCGGTCATAACGACCGGAGTCATGTACGTAAGGTGCGCATCTCGGACACGTTAAATCCCCACGAGCGGCCGTTCACGGGCATGCTCGGTCGTCACCCGCGCTCAGCCTCCGGCCGCGGCAGGTGCTCTTTCCTCGCTTCTCCCTAGGCGGGCCTCCTTTCCCTGGTTCTGGCATGAGTGTCATTGTTCTTGCCGATGGTGACGGACAGCATGTCGTGGTCACCGGTGTGCAGGGTCCGGTCGTCTGGGTCGTAGGTGAGGAGGACTCCGCCGGCGCGGAGCTGGTCGATCAAGGTCCCCGGGCGGGCCGGAAATCACCGGGCAGCCCAAATCCGGTTGCCCGGCGATTCCGGCAGCCTGGCTGGTGCACGTGGCCGTCGGGCTGGCCGTAAGTGTCGTGCAGCGGCCATTGGTTAACGTACCGCTGACGGCCCGCAGGGGTCAGGTCGAGGAACTCAGAACATGGTGCGTTCTCCCATAGCGTTCGGCAGAGTTCAGCCGTTCGCTGCTTGCCAGCGGCCGACGCAAGGTATGTCGCGTCGTTCCGGTGCCTGACCGGGCAGCTGGCCGCGAAGCGGCGCCGATGCCCCAGCCCGAGAAGTCTGCGGCTCGCTCTCTGGGCATGCTTATCTATCAGGCTTCTCGTCTCCTCGGTCCCCGTGTGCCCGGTGACATGGGCTGATGCGAGCGTACGAACGCCCCACCGCGAACCTCAAGGATGTTGCCGGAAGTTGGCCGAATTACTCGCGGCTGAGGTCGCCCACGGCGCGCCTGATGAGCTCACGCGCGCCATGGCCGTAGACCGCCGAGCGTTGCAGCAGGTCGAAGACCTGCCCGTAGAGGCTGATCTCGGCGGGCTGGGTGATGTCCAGCCCAGCCGAAACGGTCTCCAGCTGGACTCGCGTCTCGTCGAATATCCAGAAGCTGCCCTGGGCCAGGGCGTACCTGTCGCCCGCATCGGGGATAATCCCGAGGGCTGTGGCGATCAGATCGATCACCTGGTCTTCCGCCTGGCAGTACTTGCACCAGGCGCGGATATCATCCGGCGACGGCCGCCGGGTGCCGTGTTCCAGCTTGCTGACCTTTGTGAAATGCCAGCCAGTCAGCTGGGCGAGGGCCCGCGCGGTCAGCCTCGCATCCAGCCGGATCTCCCGGAGCCGGCTACCGAGCGCCTCGCGAGCTTGCTGGGGCTGACCAGGCATGGCAGCTACTCAGGCCAGGCTGACTCGAATTGTGCTACCCGACGCTTAACGAGTGCGCGACAACCGACCGGCTGATGCGCATTCCAGGTCGTCCTCGGCATCGTGACAGGCCTCCGGGAGATAGCGTATGAGTTCCTTGGGCACCCGGATCACAAGCTCGCCGGGCGGGACGTCACCGACCTGGGCAAGGGTATCTGGGTCCAGCTCGAAGCCCTGGATTACGTACTGGCCTGCGTCGGTATCCCACAACGTCGGCGAGTTGCCCGGTGAGGAGTGCTTTCTGAGGAATCGTAGCCGCATGACATGCCATCCGTTCCGGAGTTACCAGCTGTTGCCCTCATGTATGCGCATCTAGTGGCCATGGCCAGGTTTCGTGAATTTTTGAACGATCCGTTCGACACTTGACCCTCTTCGACCCGCACCACCGGCGGCGGCACTGGTGGGTGCCGCCGCCGCTGGCGGTGTCGTTTCCGTGGTCAGGCGGGCTGCCCGGCGGGAGCCGGCTGGGGCGCCAGCGTGACGGGGCCGGGGGTTGCTGACTTGGCGGGGGCGAGTGCGGAGGCGATCACGCCGATGGCGGAGGCGCCGGCGGCGGCCCATTCGGCCGGCCGGAACCCGTCGATGAACGTGGCGTGCGTGGCGTAGCTGCCGTGGGCGGCGAAGATCGCGGCGAGGATCGCGATCCCGAAGACCCCGCCGAGGGCGTTGAGCGCGTTGTTGGTTCCCGCGGCGACGCCGACGTCGGCCTGCGGGACCGAGCCGGTGACCTGGTTGGCGACGGTGGGGAAGCACAGCGCGGTGCCGATCCCGGCGGTGATCAGCGGCGCGACCAGGGTGCCGTAGCCGGTCCCTAGCCCGGCCACCTCGGCCAGCCAGCCCAGCCCGATGGCCTGCATCACCAGGCCGGCGACCATGAACGGCTTGTTGCCGATCTTGTCTGCCAGCGCGCCGGCGATGGGGGCGATCACCATCGGCATGGCCATCCAGACCAGGATCCGCAGCCCTGCCTGGAGCGGGGAGTAGCCCATGCCGATCTGGAACAGCTGGGTGATGAAGAACAGCGAGCCGATGACCGAGATGAACTGGAAGAAGACGACCGCGTTGGCGGTGGCGAAGCCGCGGCGGCCGAAGTAGGCCAGCGGCAGCATCGGGTACCGGGCCCGTCGCTCCCAGGCCAGGAACGCGGCCATCAGCAGCGTCCCCGCTGCCAGCGCGCCGGTGACCTCGGGGCTGCTCCAGCCGATCGAGGGTGCGCGCACCGGCGCCCAGGTCAGGGCGAACAGCCCGGCCCCGGCCAGGGCCATGCCGGCCAGGTCCAGTTGCGGCCTGGAGCCGCGGCTTTCGGCCAGCCGCAGCCGAGACAGCGCGGCGACGGCGAGCCCGACCGGGACGTTGACCCAGAAGATCCACTGCCAGGACAGTCCCTGGACGATCGCGCCGCCGACGACCGGGCCGGTAGCGACGCCCAGCCCGGTGATGCCGCCCCAGATCCCGATCGCCGCCCCGCGCTTTTCGGCCGGGAACGCGTCGCTGATCAGCGTCAGGGTCAGCGGGACCAGCATGGCCGCCCCGGCACCCTGCACCACGCGCGCGGCGATCAGCATCCCGGTGCCGGCGGCCAGCGCCGCGACCGTGGACCCGGCGACGAACGTCAGCAGGCCCAGCACGTACATGCGGCGGCGGCCGAACCGGTCCCCCAGCGCCGCGCCGGTCAGCATCAGGGCGCCGAACACCAGGCTGTAGGCGTTGATCGTCCACTCCAGGTCTGCCAGGCTGGCCCCGAGGCGGTGCTGCAGGGTGGGCAGCGCGGTCGAGACGACCACGACGTCCAGGGCGGCCATGAAGGCGCCGAGCCCGGCCAGGGCGACTGTCCAGGCATTGCGCGCTGGCCGGTTGGCGGTAGGTGTGCTGCACATGTCGGTTTCTCCGTTCTTGTTCTTCGCTGTGGTGGCTGTCAGGGCGCGGGACTCAGGCCCGCCGCGCCGAGCAGGTAGGCAGCCCCGTCATAGCCAGGGCCGGTGATGAGGCTGGCGATATCCGCGCCGGCCTGATCGGGGGTGAGGGCGGGCCCGCGGTTGCCCAGGAAGGTCGCGACATCCACGCCTTCCCGCGCCGCGTACGCGGCGACCCCGCCCTGGCCCAGCCGGGTGGCCGGCGTCAGGTCGGGAAGCACCGAGATGAACCTGATGCCGAGCCCTTCCCGGCGGGATTCCTCGGCGGCGTAGGAGGTGAGGAACCGGATGGTGGCCTTGGCCCCGGCGTAGCCGCCGGATATCGGCGAGCCGCGCAGCGCGGCCCCGCTGGAGACCGCGATGACTGTGCTGCCCGGCTCCAGCGGGCGCAGCAGCGCCTCGCGGGTCCAGTGGAACGCGTGCTGGACGTCCACCTCCCAGTTGCGGCTGAAGGTCTGCCAGGTGTGGCGGTGAACCGGCCGCGACAGCGGGGCCGCGCCGGCGTTCAGCACCAGCACGCGGGGCTGGTAGGTGTCGATCAGCTGGCCGGCCACCACGGAGTCGGCCGCGTCGGCGGCCACGGGCGTGAAGGCGGCGCCGAGCTGCTCTCGCACCTCCTCCAGCGCGGCGGCGTCGCGGGCGACGCCGACGACCTGCGCCCCGGCCTGGACGAGGGCGGCTGCGATGCCACGGCCGAAGCCACGGCTGGCGCCGGTGACGATCGCCGTCGTTCCGGATAGTTGCTGAGTTGTCATCGTGGCTCCTTGCGGTGGGAGAGGGCTCGCCGGTATTGATCCAGGCGAGAAGCGGAATTAACTGTGCGTCCCCCGGTGACTTCTGGCCGTGCCGCGTATCAACCCAGATAGGCGTATGCAACTAGGCAGGGAGACAGCACGATGACGGACACGGCGGAGTTCGCGCGGCTCACCGACCCGTTCCGGGCCGAGCTGATAGCGCACTGCTACCGGATGCTCGGCTCGGTCCACGACGCCGAGGACCAGGTGCAGGAGACCCTCATCCGCGCGTGGCGGTCCTACGGTGATTTCGAGGGCCGTGCGTCGCTGCGCACCTGGCTGTACCGGATCGCCACCAACACGTGCCTGCGGGCACTGGAGAACCGTGTCCGGCGGCCGCTGCCGTCCGGTCTCGGCGCCCCCGGCGCGGACCCGGAGGGACCGCTGGCCGCCGGGCACTGCGAGGTTCCGTGGCTGGAGCCGATCCCCGACGCCCTGGTGCGGGCCGACCCCGCCGACCCCGCATCGGTCGTGGTGTCCCGGGTGAGCCTGCGGCTGGCCCTGATCGCCGCGTTGCAGTACCTGCCCGCCAGGCAGCGCGCGGTGCTGATCTTGCGGGACGTCCTGCAATGGCAGGCGTCCGAGGTCGCCGGCTTGCTCGGCACCACGACGACCGCGGTCAACGGCCTGCTGCTGCGCGCCCGCGCCCGGATCGAGCAGGCCGAGCTCGTACAAGACGAGATCCGCGAACCCGCGGAAACAAGCCAGCGCGCGCTGCTCGACCTGTACGCGGCAGCCTTCCAGAACGCCGACGTGCCCGCCCTCTCCCGGCTGCTGCAACAGGACGCCACCTTCGAGATGCCGCCGATCCCCACCTGGTTCGCCGGGCGCGACCAGGTCAGCCGGTTCCTCGGCACCCAGGTTCTCCGCCAGCCCGGGGACTTCACCATGGTCCCCGTCGCCGCCAACGGCCAGCCCGCCTTCGCGTGCTATCTGCGCGGACTCGCACACGCGATCCAGGTGCTCACCGTCACCGACGCGGGTATCGCGCACATCGTCACGTTCCAGCAGCCCGAGTTGTTCGCGGCTTTCGGCCTGCCGCCGGTCCTGCCCGCCGCGGCCGGTACGGCAAAGCCACGCCCATGAACGGCAGGACCAGACTGCTCGAGCAGGCGATCAGCTACGCCGTGGAAGCGGCGCTCGACGTCACGCCCGCACTCCTGCCGCGTCCGACCCCATGCCGGGGCTGGAACCTGGAGATGCTGCTCAGGCACGCCAGCGAGTCCCTGGCCGCGCTCCGCGACGGGACCGTCACCGGGCACATCGGCCTGATCCCCGCGGCACCCGACCGCGACCCGGCGGCCGACCTCGCCCGGATCTTCCGGGACCGGGCCGGCCGGCTCCTCGCCGCCAAGTCCACCGCCGACGGCCGGTGCCAGGCAGTCGACATCGGCGACCTCCCGCTCCCCGCCATCGCCATGGAATGCGCGGGAGCCATCGAGATCGCCGTCCACGGATGGGACATATCCCAGGCATGCGGGCAGCACAGGCCGATCCCGGACACGCTGGCCGCCGGCCTGCTGGCAATCGCCCCGCTGCTCATCCCCGAAACCGGCCGGCACCCCCTGTTCAGCCCGCCAGTCACGCCAACAGCCCACGCCAGCCCAGGCGACCGGCTCATCGCCTACCTCGGCCGCAAACCCCCGGCATCGTCGCTTGCGCCAGATCACTCTCTATCACTATGGATGATCGGGCAATCGCCTGTTACCTCAAGCCATGTGAAGAGGATCGCATCCAGATGCTCTGGGGACGCTGCGTGATCGTGGAAGGGAAATCCGAAGGGATCCCTGGTCGGGGCATCCAACCGTTATCCGGCAAATAACCGATGTAGTACTGCTGCCTGAACGCGGACCTGATGACTGGCAGGCAGGCAGGCAGGAGGTTCATCGGTTCGGGTGGACAAGCGTCAGCTCTGTCGGCGCAGCACCGCGTTCTCGTGCCGGAGCACCAGGAGCTCGTACCGACCTGAACTGTGGGCCGGACTTTGCCTGCTGGGAGGCAAGTGATGCCAATGTCAAGACCCGCTACGCCAGTTCGTCGCCCGTGAGGTGCTGTCACGTCGTGTCTGTGCTCCCAAGTTCCGCAGCCCTTTGGCGAGGATGTCGGTGAGCAGCTTGGCATATTTCCTATCTGGGTCGAGGTCAGGGTCGAAGACGGTGACCTGCGCGCCCACCGCGCCCGGCGAGAGGACTCCGAGCATCGCAGTGAGCTGGCTAGCATCCAGCCCGCCCGGATCCGGGCTGTCCACCGCCGGCATGACCTGGGGATCGAGGATGTCAACATCGAGGTGCAGCCAATAGCCCGCTAGCCCTGGCCGGCCGAGCGCCGCGCCGATGTCGGTCGCGACCGCACTCGCCGGCCCGGCGGCCACGTGCACGGCTGGGACCGTCATGGCGAGCAATCCACGGGCCTCGGCTAGGTGCTCGTCGGACTCGCGGCAACCGGCATGAACGGTATCGGCCGCCTGGAAGTAGGGCCCCAGACCGTCAATGTTGGCGATCGCGGGCCAGTGCCGGCCCACCGCCGCCGCCAGGTCCTCACCAGCCAGGCTGGCGCACACGGCCGAATTCCCTGGATGACGGAAGTCGGTGTGCCCATCCAGATGTACCAGGCCGTAGCGGCCTGCCCGCCGAAGCGCGAGCCCGGCCGCGACGAGCAGGCTGCAATCACCGCCGATGACCAGCGGGACGTGACCGGCCGCCCGCACATTCGCGATCCGCTCCGCGAGCCTGCGAGCATGGTCGACGATCAGCGCCTGGTTGCGCAGCACGCCCGGTGCCGCATCGTCGGTGTAACGCCCGGGCAGCACGATCCCGGCATCAAGGGCGCCGAACTCAGCGAACCGGCCGAACACGCCAGCTTCGCGCAACGCCTCCGGTGCCTTGGCGCACCCCGGAACGCTTGACGGCTGCGGCGGCCGCAGCCCCAGATTGCTCGGCGCGGAAATCAGCGCGATCACCACACAACTATCGCATTCCCAGCGCCAGGACTACCGCCGTCAGCCCCGTGACTGGCCAGGTCCCGTGCGCGCGGAAGAGGCGACCATGGTGATTGTTCAAACTCGATGGCAGCGTGTTCGACCGGCGGCCGGGGCGTGATCTCCCCGGACAGGCAGATGCCCCGCCAGCACGGGACCGGCGGGGCAAGTTCATGGCTTCGCCACACTGTGTCAGGCGGCGGGGCGACCTCGTGTTGTCAGCGCGAGGTCGGTCAGGCTGCCTTGGTGATGGCGGGGGCCGGGTCCGAAGGTGACTCGCCACCGGCCGCCGGGTACCGGTCCCATCACCAGGCCGCAGCCGGATGAGCCGGAACACTTCCGGGCCGCAGGCGATGCGCTGCGGTCGACAAGGTCACCCAGGCTGGTCGCGGCGGTCGAGCACAGTGTAGTGCGCAGAGCGCTTGTCGAAGTTCGCGAGCACCGCTTGCGCCTCCGTCGGCACGTGCGCAACCTCGTAGTCCTTGCCCATGAACGCCTTCACCGAGTCCAGGGCGTCGAACCACATCAGGGTCATAAACTCCACGTCGTGGTCGCGCTAGCGCCGGACCAGGTCGATGGAGCGGAACCCGGGAATGCGCCGCGCTTCGATGCCGGGGATGACCTGGCCCCGCACGATGCGCTCGTAGGCGTCAGCGTTGTCCTTGGTGGTCCAGCCTCGCCACAGGCGGCAGATCATGGGACCTGAGTTTACACACCGGCCGGTGCCGCAGGCGGGGCCGACGGCCGCGCTGCGGTCAAGCACCCGCGCATGCCTGGCCGACCTGCCCACCAGAGCCTCCTGGACGGCGCTGGCTCCAGCCGGGAGGGACCTGTGCGGCGGTCTCAGCGCATGTGGCGGGCCCGCTCCGGTCACCGGAGGCAGGACACGCTGGCACAGTATGAGATCACCCGCCCAAACGATCGTGCCGTTCCCTGCTGCAAGCATCGTCGCCTGCGCGAGCTGCCTTGCCCGCGACGTCACCGGGTCCTGCCAGTCCTCGGTCGACACCCGTCCGTAGAAGGCGAACCGCACACCCCCCTGGCCACGCCTCGCCGCCCGGCCGCCCAGGCCCTCCGCCCAAGCCGGCGGGCTGGCGTCCGCACGAGGACCGTGCCTCGCCGATCCGGGTCAACCCGCTGGTGCGTTTCGGGATGCCCGCGATTGGCGGCATCTCGACCGAGGCCATCGCCGCTGAGCTCGACGGCGGAGCATCCCTCGAGGAGGTCGCCGGCGACTTCGGCCTCGACATCGACGCCGTGCGGTGGGCACAGAGCTATGAACTGTCGCAACGCGCAGCAGCATGAACCTGCGTGCGGCTCAGGTACGCATCTACGCCGACGCTGACGTGCTGGGGCTCGGCAAGATCCTCGCCGGCCTCCGCAACGACATCACCTATCCCGGCGACCCTGGAGCCGTCATCCACAAGCGGCAGCGGCCACCGTGCCCCATCACCAATCCTGACGTGCTCGACACGGACTGGATACCGCAGGTCGCAGCTCGAGGCTGGCTGAACATCACGCGTGACAGCATGATCATCCAGAACCGGAACGAAATCGCCGCCGTCCGGGAAACCAAGGCAAAGATGGTGGCCCTCAACCAGCGCGACGCGCAGACCAAGTGGGGCCAGCTCGAAGTATTCATGACCCAGTGGCGCCGCATCGAGGCGCTGACCGCAGAGCCCGGCCCGTTCATCAGGCGCGTGTCGCGCACCGCGATGACCGCGATCGCGCTCGATTAGCCTGCGACTGGAATCGCCCGCCGTGGGTAGCCAGCCAGCGAAGGCAGGCCAGCGCGGTATGACTCTGCGTGAGCACTAGATCCGATCGTCGGCGTCCCTGCCGATTCGGAGTAATCGGCAGATAGAGGGTTATTCAGGGGATAGGAACGTTATCTGAAGTTTATCCTGTCCGGCGGCATGGCACCATAAAAAGATGGCCCGTTCACGAAAGGATTGAGTTACCACACTTAATCCATAGAACAGGCCATCACGTGTATTATACCACTGGGTTCGATCGCGAAGAAATCATCGACCTCTGCATCCTGATAAATTCCGTGCAGCCTCAGGCAGGATCATCGAATTGGCCGCCATGCCTCGGTCTTTTCAAGTCGGTAGTGGCCACACTGACCTACATGCGGCATAATCGCACGCAGGCGGAAATCGGCGAGTCACTCGGCGTGTCCCAGCCGACTATCAGCCGCGCCATATCCGCCATAACGCCGCTCGTTCCGGAAGTGACGCGCGAATTTGTGCCGACCGCAGACGACCTTGACCCGGATGCCCAGTACATCCTGGACGGCACACTGCTTCCATGCTGGTCATGGGAGGGACACCAGGAACTGTACTCAGGGAAGCACAAGACCACAGGAATGAACGTCCAGGTCGCCTGCAACATCTACGGAAAGCTTGCCTGGATTTCCGACCCGGTCAACGGGAGCCGCCACGACAACTACTGCCAGCAAGAATCCGGCGTACTGGTGATGATGAACCCGAAGAACTGGATCGGCGACAAAGGATACATCGGGAACAACATGATCACCCCCTTCAGGAAGCCTGCCGGCGGCGAGCTACTCGACTGGCAGAAGGAATACAACTCAGCGGTTAACAGGATACGCTGGATGATCGAGCAAGTGATCTCCCACTTCAAGAACTGGACCATCATGCACACCGACTACCGGCGCCCGCCCAAAACATTCGAGACAACCATCTCAGCAGTCATCGGCCTGCACTTCTACCGGACGGCCTGAATAACCCTCATAGACTCCGCATGGAGGCGGGTAAACACATGTCAGCCGGTTCTGTCTCTCGTGCGCCTTCTCGCCGGAGGCGTATCGCCGCTATCAATCATGAAGACTTCCAAGAGGTTCTGAATTTCGCCCGGCGGCGAAGGCATGAATTAGGCGCAGAGAGGCACCGTAGTAGCTTTTTCATAGTGCCTGTCGCGGCTGACCGCATGAATAGCGCATGGGGGACTTCCTCGCCAGGGGCCATTGCCGGACCGCAGGGAGGTGCCATAGTCAGCGGCAGTTCGTCAGCCACATGCCGAACGGCATCTTCGTCGGCGTGAAGCCGTTCATCCGGACAGCGGTCCGTGTCAGGTGCGCGCTGTCGGCGAAGCCGGCTGCGTGCGCGGCGCGTGTCACGGACGCGCCGTCGGCGAGCAGGCTCAACGCGGTCAGGTACCGGTGCCAGAGCAGGTACCGGCGGATCGGGACGCCGACCTGGTCGCGGAACAGGTGCTGGAGCCGGCTCTGTGACAGGTGTGTTGCAGCTGCTGGCGGGTGGCCTGGTTGATGGTGCCGTCGTCGTAGAGGCGGGCGAGTTCGGCGTTCTCGGCGGCATTGAGGTCGCGGCGCAGTTCCCGGTCGGTCAGGGGCGTCCGGCTCCGGGGCCGGGGTCACGTCGATGCGGGCCCGAGTGTGCCCGATCCTGACATGCAAGTTGGCGCGGGCCCGCTCGATCACGTCATCGGCGGCGCAGTCACCGGCGGCGAGCGACTTGACCGGCACCAAGTGATGTATGCCCATTAAGCGGATCTATGCACTGGTCGTACCGGACGATCCTCACTATCTACGATGCGGGACCTGACCGTGCGCCCTCGCAAGATGCCGAGGCCGTGATTACGCTGTCCCGGCAGTGCGAAGAGAGGCTGCGCTCGGAAGCCGGGATGTCCACCTTGGCCTTCGGCGGGCGCGGCCTGGGGCGGCGTCTGTGATTAGCCGACCTCCCGTTGATCCAGATCGCTTGTGCCGGTTAGCCGCTGGCCCACCCGCGCCGGGCCGGACGGCGCGCTGCTCACCCTGGACGCGCAAGACCGCGCGCAGTGGGATCGCGAGCTGATCGCCGACGGTGTCCGCGCGCTGGAACTTGCCCGCCGGGGCGAGCGCGGGCCGCTGCTGATCCAAGCCGAGCTCGCGGGCTGCCACACGACCGCGCCCACGTTCGCCGCCACCGACTGGGACGCGATCCTCGCCCGGTACGACGAGCTGCTCGCGATCCAGGACACGCCGGTCGTAGCGCTCAACCGGGCCGTCGCCGTCGCCATGGCGACCGGGCCGGCCGCGGCGCTGCCCCTGCTGGACAGGCTCGCAGAGGATCCCGCGCTACGGGGTTCGCACCGGATATGGGCGGTGCGGGCCGACGTGCACCTGCGCGCCGGTCAAACCCGGGCCGCGCTCACCGACTACGAGCGCGCCCTCGATCTGGTCACCAACGAAGCCGAACGCCGCTATCTCAGCACCGCCCGCCACCTGGCCGAAGAGGATCCGATGCCCGCTTTCCGCAAGTCGCCACCCGGGCTCATCGCCCGTTTCGACGAGCTCGCCCAGCTCGCCGGGGACGCCGACCGCAAGCTCATGTTCGGCTATCCCGTCTGCGTGCTGCGGGGGAACATGTTCATGGGACTGCACGAGGACTCGCTCATCCTGCGCCTGGCCGAGGCCGACCGGGCGGAGTTCCTCGGCCGCTACGACGGCAGGCTGTTCGAGCCGATGCCTGGCCGGCCGATGAAGGAGTACGTAGTCGTGCCGCCAGCCCTTGTCGACGACGACGCTGCCGTCGGCGAGTGGGTGCGCAGGTCGCGCACCTGGGCCGAACAGCTCCCGGCCAAGAAACCGAAGAAGAAAGGCTGAGACCGATATGCCCCACGCTGAGCACACGGTGACCGTTAACCGCCCGCCCCGCGAAATCTTCGACTACCTCGCTGACGGCACCCATAACCGCGCGTGGCGCACCGGCGTCCTGGAAATCGAGCGCACCTCACCCGCTGACGGCGAGGGAGCCACCTACCGCCAGGTCCTCGCCGGGCCCGGCGGACGGCGCATCGACGGCGACTACCGCGTCACTGTCTTCGACCCGCCCCGGCAGCTCGGATTCCACGTCACCGCCGGACCAGCACGCCCGGCCGGCGTGTTCGAGCTGACGGAAAACCCCGACCACAGCACCCGGGTCCGGTTCGCCCTCGACCTCCAGCCAGCCGGGCTCATGAAGCTCATGACCCCGATGATCACCCGGCAGATGCGGAACGAAGTCGCACAGCTCGACAACCTCAAAACCATCCTGAAAGCACGCCCTGACCGACGCCAGGGTGACGCATTCGCCACGGCTGTCTAGGAGAACGCGGCGGCGTAGTCGGCGGCGAACTGCTCGAAGGAGCGGGCGGGGCGGCCTAGGAGCGACGGGAGGTCCTGGGTGAGCCATTCGGCGTCGCCTTCGGCGGTCAGGCTGAACGCCTGGGCGTTCATCTCCGCGATCTGCGCCGGGATTCCGCCCGCGTCCTTGAGCATCCGGGCCAGGTGCAGCAGGTTCCAGGTCATGAAGGTGGTGTTGCGGTTGGTGAAGTCGTTTTCCGGGCCGCCGGAGCCGGAATCGAGGTAGGACGGCCCCGGCCCGGCCTCGCCGATCCAGCCGGCGTCGGCCTGCGGCGGGATCGTGTACCCCAGGTGCTGCAGGCTGCCAGTCCGGCGGGGCGGTCCGGCCGCGGTTCAGGCGGCGTGCGCTCGCAGGTAGCGGATCAGGCCGATCACGTCGTCGGGCACCAGCCGCCCGATGGCCCCGGTCGAGTAGACGCCGACCACGACCTGGCCGGCCGGGTTGAGAACGAACCCGGTGGACTGCAGGAACACCGGGTCGTCGTTGATCATGGCGCCGGTCGCCGCGGCCAGCGCGCTGCGGTCGGTGAATGACATGATGCGGCAGGCTCGCCTGGCCTGCGCCAGCCGGGCGCCGGGGGGATGCCTACGTGCGGTTAGCTGCACCCGCCGCCCGGGTCTTACCTATGACATCCAGGCCGGCCCTGCCGGAGACCGGGATCGCGTCCGTAGGATCGGTGTCATGATGCCAGGCGATGCCGCCGTCGACGGGATCACGCCGCCCGCTGGTTTCGACACGGACTCGGCGACCTGGGTCCGGTCGCTGGCCGGCCCGGCGGAGCAGCGCGAGGCCGCACTGGCGCGCCTGCACGAGATGCTGCTGCGGATCGCCCATAGCGAACTGCGGCGGCGAAGCGGGCAGCTGCGGATCACCGGCCCCGAACTCGATGACCTCGCCTACCAGGCCGCAGCCGACGCGCTGCTGGCCATCATGGCCAAGGTCGGCCAGTTCCGCGGCGAAAGCCGGTTCACGACCTGGGCGTACAAGTTCGTCATCTTCGAGGTTTCGGCCAAGGCCGGGCGGCACTTCTGGGCCAACCCGCCGGTGCCCATGGACGCCGAAGACTGGGACCGGCTGCCCGACCGGTTCGGGCTCGAGCCCGCCCGCGAGGCCGAGCGGCGCGAGCTGGCCAGAGCCGTGCGGCGCGCAGTGGACGAGCAGCTGACCCCGCGGCAGCGGCAGGTCTTTGTGGCGATCGTGCTGGACGGCGTGCCGCTGGACGCCCTGGCCGTCCGGCTCGGCTCCACCAGGAACGCGCTCTACAAGACAATGTTCGACGCCCGGCGTAAGCTGCGAGCCGCTCTCGCTGCTAACGGGTATCTGGACGATCAGATTTCGAGGCGCTCATGAACGGCTGGTCAGCGCTGGACCGCTTCCTGCAGACCGACCCGCGCGACGTGGGCTGCGCCGAGGCGATGGAGCTGCTGCACGTCTACGCCGAGCTGGCGGCCGCCGACGCCTCGGCCGCCGAACGTTACCCGGGCATCGCCGCTCACCTGCAGGCCTGCGGTCCGTGCGGCCAGGACTTCGACGGGCTGCTGGCGGCTATGCGCGGCGCCGCGGACTGACCAGGCTCGTCCCGATACTCGTGCCGGGAACGGAGCGTTCTGGCCGCCTTACCGGGCCGGCTGGCCGGCTGGGCTTGCTCCCTGACGAGGGCGAGGGCCGTGCCCGCCAGCACGGCTAGGCCGCACAGCACGTAGAGGTCGCCTTCCAGCAGCCGGACCGGGCCGGGTCCGGATAGCGGGATCCGGCCAGAGAAGACAGCGGCAGTCGTCGCCGTGGCCAGGCCGTACCAGGCTGAGCGGCGCCGCCACGCGGTGGCGGCCAGGGCCACCAGCAGCGGTACGGCCCACACCCAGTGGTGGGTCCAGGAGAACGGCGAGATGAGCAGGCCGGTGATGGCGCAGCAGGTCACCCCGGCGAGCCGGTGGCCGCGCCGGTGTGCCCACGCGGCGACCGTGATCCCGGCCAGGCCGACTATCAGCGCCGCGATGGCCCACCACCAGTAGGCCGAATCAAGGTTTCCCGCAAGCCGGGCCATCGCGCCGGACAGCGACTGATCCGACAGGTTGGCCGGGTCGCCGATCCGGTGCTGGTCATAGAACACGCCATCCAGCCAGAACACCCGGGACTGTGACGGCAGCAGCACGACACCGATGGCGACGGTCGCCGCGAAGGTGGCGGCCGCGGTGGCGGCCGCCCTGGCCCGGCCGGTGATCAGCAGGTAGGCGACGAAGATCAGCGGGGTCAGCTTGATCCCGGCGGCCAGCCCGGTGGCGATCCCCTGCCACCAGTGGCCGTCATGGCGGCGCAGCAGATCCGTCCCGGCCAGCGCGGCAAGTATCAGGTTGACCTCGCCCAGGTGCAGCGTGTACGCGACCGGCCAGGTCAGCAGGGCCAGCGCCGTGATGGCGAAAACCGTCTCCGGCCGTCGCCGCACCCCCGCCGTGCCCAGCGACAGCGCGCATAGCACCGTCAGCGCGCCGGTGCTCGCGACGGTGATGACGGCGGCCAAATCACCCTCGGGCGCGTGTGCGGCGATGGTGAACAGCGCGGCGGCGAAGGGCGGGTAGGTGAAGCTGTACCGGGTCCCGGGAGCGTACAGCGCCCCGCCGCGGGAGGCCTGCTGGCCGCCCCACCAGTAGACGTGGACATCCCACAGTGGCCAGTGCGCGTGCGGAGCCGCCAGCCCGGGATGCAGGTACACCGTCAGCGCCGCGAGGCCTGCCAGCATCACGGCTGCCCTTATCCAGCGGACGGCCCGCGGTGAGGGTCCGCCGAGCGGGGCGTGCGGCCGGGCGTGCCCGGCCAGCGTGACAGGAGGGCCGTCAGCGGAATCCATCCCGAGGCGATCCCGGTCGCCCTCGCCTCCGCGGCGATGCGCGACCGGCCGCCGCACCGGGACAGAGAGCTGCTTGGAGTTCACCGGCTTCGGGTGGTGACGGAAACAAAGACCCGGCCGGCGTGCTGCCATTCCTCGACGAGCTCCAGGTCGGCGGCGGCCGCGAGTTTGAGTAGCGCGCTTACGCCCAGCCGGGCCCAGGGGAACACCGGGCCGCACCTGCCGTCGGCGTGTTCGAGCCACGCCGTCATCCGCTCGTCGACGTCGTCGCGCTCCGCTTCGATCAGCAGCTGGCCGCCGGGAGCCAGCAATCGCGCGCAACGGCGCAGCAGGTCGTCGGGGTAACCGCCGATGCCGATGTTGCCGTCGGCGAGCAGTGCGGTCACCCACCGGCCCTGGCCGGGCAGCGGCTCGAAGACCGAACGGTGGATGGCGCACGCCCCGGCCTGGTGCACCCGGGCCACGGCAGTGCGGGAGATGTCCACGCCGAGCACGGGGATCCCGCGCTCGGCCAGCGCGATGGTCAGGCGGCCGGGGCCGCAGCCGATGTCGAGTACTGGCGCCCGGCAGCGGTGCAGCAACTCCTCGTCGGCCACGTCCGGTGGATCGCACCAGCGGGCTACCTGTAGCGGCAGCGCGTGGCCGCACGCCGTCCGCAGGAACAGCGTGGCACCTGACATATCCAGCGCCTCCTCATACAGGCCAATCGCACCCGGCTTCATACCTGCACTCGCACGGCGCGGCCGGCCTGATGCCCCGCGGCGGCGGCCGGGTCGAGAACCGGGGCGAGTTCCCGCACCCGCGCGGCAAACCGGCTCCACGGCGCCTGACGTGCCACGGCTACGGCGTCTGCTGCGGTGTCGACGTCACGGAGCAGCGGCAAGTCGGCGACACGCAGCCCGGCCGCATGCAGCCGGGCGCGCTGGCGGGCGCCGGTGTCCGCCGTTGACATCGGGACACCGCGTACCAGGGCCGGGTCCGGTACCCGTAGCCCGAGCGCCCAGAAGCCTCCGTCGGCGGCCGGCCCGAACCAGGCGTCGGCGACCTTCCAATCCACGCGGAGCAGGCCAGGAGTGAGCTGTGGCGTATCCATGCCGATGAGCAGCGCGGGTCCGCGTACCGCTGCGAAAGCGCCGGCCAATCGTTCGTCGAGGCCGCCAGTGCACTGCGGCGCGATGTCGAACCCGGGCGGCAGCCACGGCCCCGGCTCGCCGTCGAGTACCAGCATCCGCCGCCGGGCCCGTGCCGCGAGCACGGCGTGCAGCGTGTCGGCCAGCGCGGCCTCGGCGAGTGCGGCGGCCTGCTCAGGCGTGCACGGCGGCACGAGGCGGGTCTTGACCCGTCCGGGCAGCGGCTGCTTGGCGATGACGAGCAGGGTGGTGTCCGGTTCCGCTGCCGCATCATGCGGCCGGTACGGCGCGATCACCTGGCCAGCACCCGGCTCATGTCCCTGACAGTGCGCACGGAGCCGCGCACCGTCCCGGTCACCTTTGACTTGCCGATGCGGGGCAGGTAGGCGACTTCGACCTCGGCCAGGCGCCAGCCGGCCGAGGCCGCGCTCAGGACCATCTCCAGCGGGTAGCCGAAGCGCCGGTCGGTGAGATTCAGGCCGAGCAGCGCCTCGCGGCGCGCGGCGCGCATCGGTCCCAGGTCGCCGAGGCGCACGCCGGTGCGGCGGCGGACGCGGCGGGCAAGCTCGCGGTTGGCCAGCCGCGCGGGCAGCGGCCAGGCGTCCCGCCGGACCGGTGCGCGGCGGCCGAGCACGAGGTCGGCCTGGCCGGCGAGGAGCAGTCCGGCCAGGCGCGGGAGCTGCTGCGGATCCAGGCTGCCGTCGCAGTCGCAGAAGCACACAAGGTCGGCGGTCGCGGCCAGCAGACCAGCATGCGCAGCGGCGCCGAAACCCCGTCTTGCCTCACGCACGACCGTTGCGCCGAGTGATCCGGCGAGCTTCCCGGAATCGTCGGCCGAGCCGTTGTCGACCACGATCGCCCGGAAGCCAGCCGGCATTCGTTCCAGGACCCACGGCAGCGCCGGTGCCTCATCCAGGCAGGGCAGGATCACGTCCACTGTCACAGCAGCGACGTTACGAGTACAGCTAGCCGGCGAGCAGGGAGCGCGACCTTACGGGATGAGGAAACTCGCCAGCTGCTGATTCCTACACTCGACCTATGAGCGCGCGTGTTCTCGTCGTCGACGACGATCCGATTGTGGCCGAGGTCGTCGTCGACTATCTCCGGCATGCGGGCATGGAACCCCGGCACGTGGCCGACGGGGCAGCCGCGCTCGTGCTCGCCGAGGAGTGGCGACCCGACCTGGTCGTACTCGACCTGATGCTGCCCGGTATCGACGGTCTGGAGGTGTGCCGCCGGCTGCGGAAGGCCTCGGACGGGCAGGGCGTGCTGCCGGTGGTCATGCTGACCGCACTGGGGGAGGAGAACGACCGGGTGCTGGGCCTGGAGACGGGCGCCGACGACTACGTGACCAAGCCGTTCAGCCCCCGGGAGCTGGCCCTGCGGGTGCAGGCCGTGCTGCGGCGGGCCGGCGGACCCGAGGCGGGAGTGACGGCGATGCCGCGGCCGCTGCGCTCAGCAGGCCTGGAGATGGACGTGGCGGCCCGGCGGGCCCGCAGGGATGGCCACGAGCTGACCTTGACGGTGCGCGAGTTCGACTTGCTCGCCTTCTTCATCTCCCATCCGGGACAGGCGTTCACCCGGGCCGAGCTGATGAAACGGGTGTGGGGCTGGTCGTTCGGGGACCAGTCCACGGTCACCGTGCACGTGCGCAGGCTTCGCGACAAGGTCGAGGAGGAACCGGCGTCGCCGTTGCTGCTCCGGACCGTCCGGGGTATCGGCTACTGCTGGGACGCAGAGCCCTGCCAGGATGACCACGGGGCAGATATCTCCAACCCGTAAGGTTGGCTGCCCTCCGGGCCCCCCGCGACACCACAACCTGCGGCCGGCGAGCCGGAAGGACTCCGCTTGCAACCGCGAAAACCCTGGTCAGCGGCGTTAGGCCGGATCGCGGCGGCCTTGCGGGCCGCGCCCCCGGCGTCCTCTGTCCCGCACCCCAAGATGCGGACAATATGCCATGTAAGGGACGAAAACGCCTCCCGCTCGCCGCTTGCCTCCTGCAGCGCGCCTGCATCTAATACGCAGCGTGAGAAGTTCTGTCCCGGCTGGCGCCGCCCGTGCCGGGCCTGCGGCCACGCCAGCATCCGAGCGGCAGGTTGCGCCGGGCCCGGGCGATGAGGCCGGGGCACCGCGCGTCCCGTCGCCCCGCCGCTGGGACGCACCGCGCGCCGTCCAGCTGGCCGCCGCCCTTCTCGGGCTGGCCGCGATCGCCACCTACCTGGTCATCGCCCTGTTCCGGCTCAGCTACCCCTTCCCCCTGGAATACCTCGAGAGCAACTCCCTCGTGGAAGTACAGCGGATACTCACCGGCCATGCGCTCTACGCGGCGCCCACGGTCGGCTACGTGCCGGACGGCTATCCGCCGCTGTACTTCGCGACCTCGGCCGCGGCGGCCAGCGTGCTCGGCCTGTCCTACCTGCCGCTGCGGCTCGTGTCGCTGGTGTCATCGCTGGTCTGCTTCGCGGTAACGGCCCGGCTGGTGCAGCGCGAGACCACGAGCGCCGCCGCCGGGATCGCTGCGGCGGGCCTGCTGGCCGCCAGCTACTTCGTCACAGACACCTGGTTCGACGTCGCCCGAGTGGACTCGCTGTTCATCGCGCTCAGCGTCGCCGCTCTCTACACCGCGCGGTGGATGCGCCGCACCCGCGGCGCCGTCGCGACCGGGCTGCTGCTCGCGGCCGCGTTCCTCACCAAGCAGAACGGGCTCGCCGAAGGGGTCGCGGTGCTCACCGCGCTGGCGTTCGGCCCGCGACGGCGGCTCGCCTGGCCTGCCGCCCTGACCTACGGCGCGGTTCTCGGGATCAGCACGCTCGCGCTCGGGCTCACCAGCCGCGGCTGGTACGTGTTCTATGTCTTCGTGCTGCTGAGTGAGCACCCGCTGAAGGACGCCGCGTTCGGGCAGTTCTGGACCGTGTCCCTGCTGCCCGTGCTCGGCATCGCGTGCTCCGCCCTGGTCCTCGGGGTACGGCGGACACCCCTGGTGCTGGTCGCCGGCGGTACCGCGCTGGTGGTCGAGAGCTACGCTGCCCTGGTCCACAGCGGCGGCGAGGTTAACGACCTGCTGCCCGCGTACCTCGCGGTGGCGCTGTTCGCGGGGCTGGCGATGGACGGCCGTCCCGGCGGCCTGGCGGGTTCCGTCGCGGAGCGACTGGCCCGCGGCCGGCTCGCGAACTGGCGGCCGGGGCTGACCGGCCGGTGGGCCGCCGCCGCGGCGACCGCTCTGGTCATCGCGCAGCTGGCCGTGCTGGTGAACGGCTTCCGTCCTGGCCAGGCGATCCCGGCGAGCGCTGACCGCGCCGTCGGCCTGCGGCTGGCGACCGGGATACGTGCGCTCGGCGGCACGATCGCGGTCCCCTCCGACCCCGGTCTCGACCTGCTGGCCGGGCTACCGGCCGTGGCACACCAGGGCGCGACGGACGACGTACTGCGCGCTTCGGACACGGCGAATATCGCGAGCTTCCGGCGCAGCGCCGCCCGCGCCGTGGCGACGCGACGGTTCAGCGCGATCGTGACCGAGAACGCGGCACCGCCGGACGGCTTCCCGCCCGACCTGGGGCGCTACTACCGCCGCTGCCCGCAGGCGCTGCTGCCTGGCGTGCCGCAGGCGGTGTTCCAGCCGGTCGCCGGTCCGCCCGGACGGCCGGCTTACCTGTGGCTGCCGGCCGGCGCGTCGTGCGCGGCGGCGGTCAGCGTGCTCACTGGCGCGACGGCCGACACCCCGACCGTCCAGCATCGACATCCCGGCAGGTCAGGAGGTTGAACGTGACGGACGATGAGCAGCCTGGGACCCGTAGGCCCTCCCTCGCCCGGCGCGCCGCGGAGGCAATACGGCGACACCCGGGCGAGATGCCCGGCCCGTTCGGCCGTTCTTTCTGGCGAAGCCCCATCCGCGGCCCGTGGCTGACCTCGGTCCTCGGCCTGGTCCTGCTGGCCGGGGTCTCGGTGGTGTTCGTCACCGGCCTGCTGTCCTATGCGGCCTACAACCCCGACCTCGCCCGGATCAACGACACCACCCCCGGCAAGGGGCTGCTCGGCTTCTACCTGTTCTCCTGGCCGACTCATCCGGTGTGGCTGTACCGGGTCAACCAGGGCCTGCACGTCACCCTGGGGCTGGCGCTCATCCCGATCCTGCTGGCCAAGCTGTGGTCGGTGCTGCCGAAGCTGTTCGAGTGGCCGCCGCTGCGCAGTCCTGCGCACGCGCTGGAGCGGCTGTCGCTGCTGCTGCTCGTGGGCGGGGCGGTGTTCGAGTTCGTCACTGGAGTCCTCAACATCCAGCAGTGGTACAAGTTCCCCGGCTCTTTCTACACCCTGCACTTCTACGGCGCGTGGGTGTTCGTGGCCGGTCTCGTGGTGCACGTGGGCCTGAAGGGCCGGACCGTGATCAGGGCGCTGCGCGGAGGCGGCCTGATCCGGGAGCTGCGCGTTGGCACCGCCCGCACGGAGCCGGAATCGCCGGAGGCCTCAGAGCTGGTCAGCCCGGCGCCCGCAGCCCCGACGATCTCCCGGCGCGGGGTGCTGGCCTTCGCCGGGGCCGGCTCGCTCCTGGTGCTGGTCCTGTCGGTCGGGCAGTCGCTGGGCGGCCCGCTGCGCCGCACCGCGCTACTGGCCCCGCACGGGCAGGATCTCGGCACCGGCCCCAACGACTTCCAGATCAACCAGACCGCGGCCGAGGTGGGCGTGACCGCGGCCGAGACCGGCGCGAGCTGGCGGCTCGCCCTCGGTCAGGCAGGAGGGACCGGTCCCCCGCCCCTTCGCCTGAGCCGACCCGAGCTTCTCGCGATGGAGCAGCACACCGCGTACCTGCCGATCGCCTGCGTCGAGGGCTGGTCCACCGACAACCAGGCCTGGACCGGAGTGCGGCTGCGTGATCTGGCCCGGCTGGCCGGAGTCAGCCAGCCGGCCAGCGTGCTGGCGGAGTCGCTGGAACAGGGCGGCACCTTCCGGCACGGTGTCCTGTCGGCCGGGCAGATCCTGGACCCGGACTCGCTGCTCGCGCTGCGGGTCAACGGCGTGGACCTGTCCCTCGATCACGGATATCCCGCGCGCGTGATCGTGCCGGCCAACCCCGGGGTGCACAACACCAAGTGGGTCGCCAGCCTGACCTTCGCGAGCTGACATGAGACGCCAGTTGCGCTGGTACGGCGCCAGTCCCCTGCACCTGCTCGTCTTGCTGGCCTGTTTCGGCCTGGCCGGTTACGCGGCCGCCCGGCTCGTGTCCTCTCATCCCGTGGCGGTCGTGGTCTGGTTCCTCGGCGCGGTCATCGGCCACGACCTGCTGCTGATGCCGCTGTACTCGCTCGCCGACCGGTCGGCCATGGCCGCGGTCCGGCACCGCGAGCCAGAGCTGCCCGCGACACCGTGGATCAACTACGTGCGGGTGCCCGCCGCGCTGTCCGGCCTGCTGCTCCTGGTGTGGTTCCCGCTGATCCTGCGGCTGCAGTCGCCTTACCACGCGTCGACCACGTTGTCAGCGGACCCGTACGTCTGGCACTGGCTCGCGGTGACGGGCGCGCTGTTCCTGCTGTCCGCCGTCGCGTTCGCGGTGCGGCTACGCCGCCAGTCGCGAACCGCCGCGCCGCCGGAACGGCCGGCCGCAGCACCCGACGGCGCCGGCCCGGATCGTGAGACCGGGCCGCCAGCCGATACGGTGCTCCCCCAGGCCAATCTTGAAGGAGGCGAGCAAGCAGCTGTCCCGGAAGACCACGGACCTGTGCTGGCTGCTGGCGAAGCCGCGGCAGACGGCGCCGTTGCCGGCCAAGTCCAGCGCGAATCCCGGCCCGGCCCGCAGCAGGAGGCCGCCGGGGAAGATCAGGAGCCGCCCGACCCGCCCTATCACCAATCTGCACGGCAGCACGAAGCAGGGCCGGGCGATGAAGCCCGATAAGCAATCCAGGCCCGGGACGGCTACGAATACTAAGCGGGCGATTCGGTTCGCCTGAGCCTCGGCGCCGCGCCGGGGACACCGGAGGCGTGTCCCCGAGGTCGGCGGTCCGGTGGCCTGACGGGAGGCTTCGGCTACAGCTGGGAGGCAGACCTTCGTGAACGCGCAGCTCCAGGTCGTCCTGATCGCCGCAGGCTGCACCAGCGCTGTGGGCGTAATGGGCATGGGCGTCATCCGGCTGCTGCGCCGGGCCTCGCTCCGGCTGTCACTCCAGGTCAGCGGGGCCATCGTGGTGCTCGCGGTCGTGGCCGGCACGCTCGGTACCGCCGAGGCGATGTTCCTGTCCCCGCACGACCTGAGGGTCGTGGTAATGGTGTGCACGGTAGCCGCCGTGGTGGCGGTCGGGTTCGGCTGCCTGATCGGGCAGCAGCTGCAGGCCGGCAGCCTGGCGCTGCGTCAGGCCGCCCGTTCGCTCGGCGACCAGGACGGCGGCTACCGCTCACCGGCCGGACCGATGATGGCCGAGCTCGCGGCGCTCTCGCGCGAGCTCGGCGAGACCAGCGAGAAGTTGAAGAAGTCCCGCGAGCGGGAGCACGCGCTGGACCAATCCCGGCGCCAGCTCGTGACCTGGGTCTCGCACGACCTGCGCACGCCGCTGGCCGGCCTGCACGCAATGGCCGAGGCGCTGGAGGACGGCATAGCCGCCGAGCCGGCCCGCTACCACCGGCAGATCCGCGCCGAGGTCGGCCGGCTCGCCAGAATGGTGGACGACCTGTTCGAGCTTTCCCGCGTCCAGGCGGGAACTCTGCGCCTTTCCCCCGGCCAGATCGCTCTCGAAGACCTGATCAACGACGCCCTGGCTAGCACGGAGGCACTCGCGCGGGCGCGCGGAATACGGCTGACCAGTGCGTCCCACGCTCCGCTCATGATCCGCGCCGATCCCCGCGAAATGACACGTGTACTCACCAACCTGCTGGTCAATGCCATTCGTCACACCCCGCAGGAGGGCAACGTCCACGTCGTGGCCGCGCCGGAAGCCGGGGGCGCGCTGCTGGCAGTAGCCGACGGCTGCGGCGGCATACCCGAAGCGGACCTGGCGTGTGTGTTCGACACGGCCTGGCGCGGCCCCCGCGAGCGCGGCCTGGACACGGGCAGCGGTGCGGGCCTGGGACTGGCGATCGTGCGCAGCATCGTCGAGGCGCACCAAGGGCAGGTGAGCGTCGTCAACACCAAGAGGGGCTGCCGCTTCGAGGTGCGGCTGCCGACGCCGGCCAAGGCATCCGGGCCGTGGCCAGACAGGGGCTGACGCGAGAACCCGGACGCCAGCCGACCGGCGGTTCGGACGCGCCGGACAGGCCGGGCAGGCTGGGCTGCATCGCGTTGAGGGTTGCGGCGCGGTAGACGGTCTGGGCTTCGGCCGGCCAGCCAGGCCGGCGGCGGCCCGCGCCAGCCCGGCAACCCCGCGCGAGAGGCCGGTGAACCACGGGCTCTTCAGGTCAGCGGCGTCCCCGAACCCGGCCAGGGCCTCCTCGAAAGCGGCCTCGTCGCCGAACGCGCGTCGCGGCGCACGGTGACCGCGTAGGACCAGGACAAGGGCGGCGCGGGCGATGAGGCCGATTTCCCAGGGCTCGCGGTGACGGTCTGGAGGGTTTGCCAGCGCTGGGCCAGCAACGCGAAGCCGCGCTCGCCCAGGCAGCGGGCTGAGCTGAGCAGCGCATTCCTGGTCCGGTTGCTAATGTCCAGTTCTTTCATCCCGGCGGGCTTCTTGACCGGGACGTGGACATCGTGACCTGCGCCTTCGTAGCCGGAGTCAGCCAGGGCGGGCATCGCGTCCAGGAACGGACGCAGCACCGCCAGGAGGTACATGAGAGGTCGATCGGAGGTGTTCGGCAGGTACGCATCAGAGGCCCATGACTGCCGGGGAGAGCGGAGGGGCGCCCTGTTCCCCGTCGCCTGTCGCCCACGTGTCCGTGCCGGGGCATGTGCCGCGCGTGTGCGCGCCGAGGATCAGCATGACCGCCGCGCCCTGCTGCCAAAGGCGTAGGCGTTTAGCAGCAGGCCGCGCAAGGTCTCACCCCTTGAACGCCGCGGGCCCGGCCAGGGCTGGGCTTCGCGGGCACTGTCGTTCGTCTTGGCGCGTGCAGGGTGGCTGTCTGGCTCGGCAGACGGCCGCACCGCAGTGACCGGGTCGGCTCTGCTGCCAGCCCTGCTGGAAAGGGCCGTCGGCGAGCACCTCGCCGGGCTTATGGGCCTTCGGTCGTTTAGCCGGCGCTGGGCAGGCTTGCGCCCAGTCCGTCCAGGAAGATGGCGAGGCCTTCCCCGAACTCCTTCTCTGGTGTGATCGCGATGGCGCACTGGGCGGTCTCGACCACGAGTGGGTAGTCGGCTGGTGATAGCGCGGCTAGCGCGGCGGGGCCCGCCCCGGTGAGCGGCCCGAGCGACTGACCCTGCAGTGCGCCGAGTAGGTATGCCTGCAGGCAGCGGACCGCGATGACCCGCTGCGGGCCGTTGAAGCCCGCCCGGGTAAGCGCGCCGAGCAGCGCCTCAAGCCATTGCCACGCGATGGGCGAGGACTGGAACTGGGCTATCAGCAGCGGGATGACCGCAGGGTGCGCCGCGACGGCCACGCGGACTCGCCCGGCGAGCTGTGTCACCTGCTGCTGCCAGCTCGCGCGCTGAGTCACGTGCGGGTCTACGGTGCTGAAGATCAGGTCGACGACCAGTCGCTCTATTTCCTGACGGCCGGCGACGTACCGGTACAGCGACATGGGGCCCATGCCGAGCTCGGCGGCGACGGCCCGCATTGACAATGCGTCGATGCCGTCACGGTCGATGAGGGCAAGGGCGGCAGCCGCGATGACAGCGGGGCTGAGCGAGCGAGGGCGTGGCATGGCCTTGTAAGCGTACAGCGTATGCGTTATTGTAGGAGTACACCGTATTCTTACGATGCCACGCCAGAGCAGGCCGCAGATACGGCCGCCAGGCGCAAGCGAGGACGTGGTCCATGAAGTCACACGATAGCTACCAGCGGTGGATATACCGCGGAGGCCACTCGAATCATTGGGCGCGAGTGCAGAACAGGGCTTGCGCCATCGCCTTCGCGGCGGGAATCTTGCCCGGGCGCGCCGCGGCGCTGGACATCCGGGGACGGCGCAGCGGCCGCGTCATCTCGGTTCCGGTCGTGGTGGCCGGCTTGGAAGGCGAGCGCTACCTGGTCGCGATGCTCGGACAGAATGCGAACTGGGTGCCCAACCTCCGGGCGGCCGGCGGCCGGGCGGTGCTGGCCCACGGGCAGCGCGAGACCGTGCGCCTCGCGGAAGTCGACTCCAGCATCCGCGCTCCGATCCTGTGCCGCTACCTGCAGGTCGCGCCAGGTGCCCGGGCTCATTTCCCGGTGAATCGCCGAGCTCCCCTTGAGGAGTTCGCACGGATCGCCCCGGACTACCCCGTGTTCCGCGTCCAGGCCGGTGCAGCATGACAACGCACGCCGCCACGCCACGGGCCGGACCGGACGGGCAACAGGAGAAGGGCATGCCCAGACAGCCACGCAGGTGGCGCAGGCGGGTCATCGGGGGCGTTGTCATCCTGGTGGTCTTGGCTGTTGGCGGGTCAGTCGCTGGCTTCCACTTCATCGCGGCTAAGGCACCGGCCAGCCTGACCCTGCCCAGGAGCGCAACCCGGCCAGGCGCCCCCTCTACATCCTCAGGGCCGGGGCAGGCCACGCTCGACGGCGCCTGGAACACCGGGCCGGGGTCCATCGCCGGCTGGAGGGTCCAGGAAGTCTTCCTCTGGCAGCAGGTGACACTGACCGGACACACGAGCAAGATCTCAGGATCACTCACGATGTCGGGCACCTCGGTGAGCCACGCCTCGTTCACCGTGAACATGGCAAGCGTCACCACCGACCAGAGCCAGCGCAACGTCCTGGACACCAGCGCCTACCCGACGGCCACGTTCGTGCTCACCAGCCCCACCGAGCTGAGCGGTACCCCTGCCGATGGGACCGTCAAGCAAGCGCTCGCCACCGGCAACCTTTCGATGCACGGAATAACTAGGGCGGTACGCATCGCCGTCTCGGCCGAACGCACCGGAAGCAGCATCTACGTGCTCACCGACATCCCCATTGCCTTCGCCGACTGGCACATTTCCCTCCCAGACACCGGTGGCCTCTACGGCATTAAGAGCCCCGGGACTCTCGAAGTGCTGCTGCACCTGACACGGAGCGCGGGATTAACCCGCCCTCCACCGCAAAAACGCCGCCGCGAGGTGACCACCCTCGGTCACCCAGCACCGTGACACTCGGCCGCACCGGGGCATCGAGCCCGAGACGCCAGTGCCTTACTCCTGCCGGTTCGCCGCGCGCCGCCGAGCCAAACGCATTGACCGGCCCGGGGATCCGCTTCGCGAATACCGAATCGTCGCTTAAGGACCCGGGTTCTCGACGTGCCGGTGGGGAGCGAATCCGGCAGGAATCGACAGGGTCTGACTAGCGCGTCCAATCGCACAGGCAACGTGATGATTCCGGTTCTCCTTATTCTCGCCGTCACCCGACCCCACGAGAGGCAGGCCGTGTGCTGCACCGTCCGCCCGCGCCGAAGTTGAGGATTGTGTAATTCAGATGCCCGCTATGGCCAGATGGTGCTTCCGGCACCGCAAGCTCGTATTGACTCTTTGGCTCGTCGCCCTTGTCTCATTCCTCGCCGCCGACATCGGGGCCAAGCCCGCGTACTCGAGCCAGTTCCAGCTCCCCGGCACGGACTCCGCCCGCGCGCTCAGCATCTTGCAGGCCAGCTTCACGGCCGCGTCCGGCGAGGCCGATCAGATCGTGCTGCAGGCAAGACACGGGACGCTCGACTCCCCGGCCGTCGCTGCCGAGGCGAAGACGATGCTGGCCAGGGTCGCGAAGCTGCCGGGGGTCACGACCGTGGCCAGCCCCTTCAGCGCGGCAGGCAGCGCGCAGATGAACAGATCCAGGACGACCGCTTTCGCGACTGTCACCTGGGACACGCAAGCGCAAGATCTTTCCTCAGCAGAGATCGGCCGGCTGATCGACACGGCCAAAGCGGCACAGAGCCCAGCGCTCCAGGTAGAGCTGGGAGGCCAGGCGATCGAGAGTGTCGAGCCAGTCATAGCCCTGGACAGCACCGCGCTCGGGGTGCTGTTCGCGCTCATCGTCCTCGTGATCCTCTTCGGCGCATTGCTCGCCGCGGTGATTCCCATCATGACTGCGCTGGTCGCGATCGGGATCGGCCTGGCGTTCACCGGCCTGATGTCCCATGTCCTGGCAGTGCCGAGTTTCGTGCCGATCCTGGGGGTGCTCCTCGGCCTTGGCGTCGGTATTGACTACGCCCTGTTCATCATCACCCGGCACCGGAACGGGCTTCGCGCCGGGCGCAGCATCGAGGATTCCGCGGCCCACGCGGCCAGCACCGCAGGCCGCGCGGTGCTCCTCGCGGGCCTGACGGTGTGCATCGCGCTGCTGGGCCAGTTCGCCCTCGGCGTGCCAGTCTTGTACGGCGTCGCGATCACGGGAGCAGCCACGGTCGCGCTCACGATGCTCGCCTCGCTGACCTTGCTGCCCGCGTTCCTGGGATTCTTCGGCGTCAAGGTCCTCGGGCGCCGCGAGCGCAGGCGGCTGGCACAGTCAGGCCCGGTGACCGAGGACGTGGCAGCGGGATTCTGGTTCCGCTGGTCCAAGAGCATCGAGCGCCAGCCAGCGCTGCGGGCGCTGGTCGCCCTAGCCGTCATTGCCGTCGTCGCGGTCCCGGTGTTCTCGCTGCGCCTCGGACTCAACGACGCGGGGAGCGACGCGCCGGGGACTACCACGCGCCTCGCGTACGACCTGCTGGCGAAGGGCTTCGGACCCGGTTTCAACGGGCCGCTCCAGCTCGTCACGACCATACGCTCGCCGGCTGGCCTCGCATGGTTCGAGAAAGTGGTGCACGCAGCCAGCACCCAGCAAGGCGTCGTCGCCGTCACCGCGCCCCGGGTCAGCCCGAGCGGCAAGGCCGCGGTCGCTCTGGTGTACCCGGGCATAGCGCCGCAGGCCGCACAGACCTCGGCGCTGCTGCACACCCTCCGCGACCACATCATCCCGGCCGCGGAAGCGGGCAGCGGCCTACACGTCCTAGTCGGCGGGGTCACCGCAGCAGACGACGACGTCTCCGCGATCCTCGCCTCGAAGCTGCCGCTCTTCATCGCGGTCGTCGTGGTCCTTGCGTTCCTGCTCCTGATGGCCGTGTTCCGCAGCCTGCTGATCCCGGCAGTCGCATCGGTGATGAACCTGCTCTCGGTCGGCGCCGCACTCGGGATCATGAACGCGGTGTTCACCTGGGGATGGGGCGCGTCCATCCTCGGGATCAGCCGGACCGGCCCGGTCGACGTGGCCGTCCCGGTCATCATGTTCTCGGTGCTCTTCGGGCTCTCGATGGACTACGAGGTCTTCCTCATCAGCCGCATGCGCGAGGAGTGGATCCTCTCCCATGACAACGGCCGGGCAGTGACCAAAGGACAGGCCGAGACCGGCAGGGTCATTACCGCGGCGGCACTGATCATGATCCTGGTGTTCCTGTCCTTTCTCCTCGGCGGGAACATCGTCATCCAGGAATTCGGCATAGGACTCGCCGGCGCGATCATCATCGACGCCTTCCTGGTGCGCACGATCATCGTCCCGGCGCTCATGCACCTGGCCGGCAACGCGAACTGGTGGATCCCGGACTGGCTCGACCGCGTGTTGCCACACGTCACCATGGAGGCGCGCGATGACCTCGTATCCCGTCGGCGTGATTCTTGAGTACCGCGAGGCGCGGTCGCCGCCACCGCGCAGGCGTTTTTCACCGAGCGGCTCATCGCTCGGCGCCGGGCTAGCCCGCACACTATAGCAAGACTTATGGAGCCACCGTAACTTGTTTACGATCGCCCGAATACTCCTCCGACTATTGCCCGCAGGCCGGACATCTTCGACGCCCTGTGCGCGGGATCCAAGAACTTGGCTGGATTGGCGTTGAAGGTTTTCCGACAAAGCGGTCCGCAGAAGTAGTGGACCGTGCCTTCGTGGTCAACCGCGTGCAGTGCGGAGACGGGGTGGACGTACATGCCGCAGACCAGATCTTTTGCCATGCCACTGCCGTCAGGAATCATTTGCTCATCTCTTATTTGAGCTACACCGTCCATGACTTTACCCAGTTCGCGTTCTTTCCGAGCATTGAGACCAGGTACCGCTCGCCTTCGATTTCGGTCACCACGACCGGAAACGAGATGATGCGGCCGCTGCACCATCCTCGAATGTCAAGCACCGCTGCGCGCCTTGGCAAGATCCCAGCCGCGAAGGCGATGGCCGAAGCCAGGTTCTGCAGTCGCGCAAAACCGTGAGGCCTCCCTCCCCCGGTACGACCATCGCAGGTACTTGTCGTATGACCTCATGGAACCACGTCCTCACTTGCGCCGGGCAGTCACGTCTACGGCCTGCTCCGGCATCCCATCGTAAGCAAACGATGTACGCCTACCGTAGCACATCGTCTGTTCACCTGTACTCTTAGCAGGACATGCCGCGCCCTCGGTCGCTCAACCCCGCTGTCATTTGGTATGACCGCTCTTACGGTCATCGACCGTGACGGTCTCGACGCTCTGTCCATGAGGGCCGTGGCCGCTGAGCTCGACATAGGCACTATGTCGCTGTACCGGTACATCATCGATCGCAGGCCGTGGAATCCAAAGAAAGCAAATCCGCCTCCCTCGGGCAGAAATGTGCTGACCTAGATAACTATTACGCGATACCTCATTCCCTGACGTGATTTTGCGCTGCGCGTAGCCGCCGCAGCGGACACCATCTGCGCGATCGCGCAAATGGGCACTGTAACGCCCGGCAGCCACCAGCCCGGACGAGATGACAAGAACCCGCATGATGAGGGCCGGGACGCGGTAAAGGCGCACGGCCGCGCCCGCCCGGTCGGGCACTAATTTCGCGTTGCGGCGCGGCCATTCCCCGGCCGCGCCGTCGTCGAGTTACTGTGGCCGGCCATCATCGACATCGAGGACAAGCGCGCCCGCGAGCGCCTCGCCTGGCGGCAGGCCACCGGGAAGCACCCGGACCACCCCGCCCGCCTCGTCGAAGGCCAGCGCCTCCTGCGCCTCGTGTGGGTGGATCTGGCGTGGCCGGTGCGGCCGGTGCGGCGCCTCATATTCCGGCGTGGGGCAGACGCCGCGCTCGCATGGCCGGCCCTGAAAGGGGCTCGCGGGGAGCGGAGGCGAGGCGGGCGTGTTGGCCTATTCGGGGTGGGTGCGGGGTAGCCCGAATCTGGTCAGCACGCTGTTGTCGTTGAAGCCGGTGATGGTGCAGATGCGGTCTCCGGCGAGGGTGAGGACGATCAGCCCGTGCGCGTGGCCGACCGGGGTGTGGGGTCGCGCAGGTAGCGGCCGAAGGCGGGTTGGCCGTTCGCCCGGGTGGGAATGAGCCGGGTCTGCCGGGTTCCGTGGCGGAACGAGACGGCGTGCAGGAAATGCCCGATCATGTCGCGTCCCTGGTACTCAAACGGCAGCGGCGGCATCGTGAGCCAGACATCGTCGGTGAGCAGGGCGACGACTGCCGCGATGTCACCGCGCTCGAACGCGTCGGCGAACCGGGCAGTAATCTGCTGCTCGCGCGGAGAGCCGGGCAGCGGGGCGTGGCCGCGACCGCCCGGCGGCAGGTGGCCGGTGATCGTGGCCCGGGCTCGCTTGAGCAGGTTGTTCGCGGCGTCCGGGGTGCAGCCGGAGGATGGCCGCGGTCTCGGCGGCGCGGAACCCGAGCACGTCGCGGAGCACCAGGGCGGCGCGCTGCCGGGGCGGGAGGTGCTGCAGGGCGGTGACGAAGGCCAGCGATACCGATTCCCGGGTCTCGTACCGCGCCTCGGGTCCGGGGGCGGCATCGGGCAGGTCGCCGAGCAGCGTGTCGGGGTAGGGCTCCAGCCACAGCGGCTCGCCGCTGCGGGTGGGCTCGGGCAGCGGCACCTCAGGCGCGGACAGCGGTGCACTGCGGCTGGCGCGCAGGTGGTTCAGGCACTTATTCGCGGCGATCGCATGCAGCCAGGTGCGCAGCGATGATCGTTCCTCGAACCGGTCGAGTCCGCGCCAGGCAGCCATCATCGTCTCCTGCAGCATGTCCTCGGCGTCGGCGGCCGAGCCGAGGATCCGGTAGCAGTGCACCTGCAGTTCGCGGCGGAATGGCCCGGTGAGCTCGGCGAACGTCTCCCCGTCGCCGGAGCGGGCCCGGGCCAGCAACTGCCCGGTCTGATCAGCGGTTCTCGCACGGCGCCTCCCGGCCGATGGTCCTTCCGAGTACTGACCCCGCCCGCCCCGGAAACTGGCCGCTCCGCGGCCGGCCAGTTTCCGGCGTGCACCGTGTCCCAACACGGCGGAAGCCAAAAACGTACAGGGAGAGAGAAGGCACGTGATGCGGGAGCAGGTAGCAGCAGGCGGCCAGGTGGCGGGGGTGACCCGGGAGCAGCGCTGGGTGCTGGGCCTTGCGTCACTGGCGTCGTTCATCGTGATCCTCGACGTGATGGTCGTGGCGACCGCGCTGACCGCGATCCGGCGGCACCTGGGCGCGTCACTGGCGGACCTGGAGTGGACGGTCAACGCCTACACGCTCAGCTTCGCGGTGCTGCTGATGACCGCGGCGGCGGTTGGTGACCGGCTCGGCCGCCGCCGGGTCTTCGCGGCCGGGCTCATAATATTCGCGGTGTCCTCGGCGGGATGCGCCCTGGCCCCGGACGCCGCCGCGCTGATCGCCGCGCGCGGTGCAGGGCGCAGGCGCGGCCACGATCATGCCGATGGCGCTGGCGCTGCTGAACGGCGCGTTCCCGCCGGCGCGGCGTGGCTGGGCGATCGGGATCTACGGCGGCGTGACCGCGCTGGCCGCGGTGGCCGGGCCGGTGCTCGGCGGGGCGGTCACCCAGGGGCTCGGCTGGCAGTGGATCTTCTGGCTCAACGTGCCGGTCGCGCTCGCGGCCGTCCCGCTGGTCCTCAGCCGGATCAGCGAGGCAACAGGCCCGGGCGGTGCAGTGGATCTGCGGGGGCTGGTGCTGGTCAAGGCTGCGGCGCTGGGCCTGGTGTGGGGGCTGGTCCGGGAAAACCCGGCGGGCTGGGGCAGCCTCGAGGTGACCGGAACGCTGGCCGGCGGGGCCGCGGCCGCGGCCGCCTTCGCGGTGTGGGAGCGCCGTGCCGCGTGTCCGATGCTTCCCGCGCGGCTGTTCCGCTCGCCGGCATTCTCGGCGGGCAACACCGCGATCTTCATGATCAATGCTTCGCTGACCGGGGTGATATTCCTGATGCCGCAGTTCCAGCAGGTGGTCGCGGGGCCAAGATCCGCTCGGCTCGGGGATGCGGCTGCTCCCCCGGGGGATCGCGCCGTTCCTTGTCGGCCCGCGGGCGGGCGCGCTGGCCGACCGGGTCGGGGAACGCGTCCTGGTCGTGACCGGGTCGCTGCTGCAGGCCGCTGGGGTGGCCTGGATCGCTGCGGCAGCGGGTCCCGGTAGCGGCTACCTCGCCCTGGCCGCGCCGATGATCATCATCGGAGCCGGGTTCGCGCTAGCCATCCCGGCCGTCACCCGGGCGGTCACCAGCACCGTACCGCCCGTCAACATCGGCACGGCATCCGCCGCGTTCACCACGATGCGCCAGCTCGGCGCCGCGTTCGGTGTCGCGGTCCTCGGCGCAGCGTTCGCTGCGACCGGAAGCTACGCCACCCCCGCAGCCTTCAGCCACGGGTTCACCATGGCCTTCGCCGTCGCGGCGGGTCTCGCCCTCGCCGGGACCGCGGCCGGCACGATCCTGCCGGGCCCCAGGAACCGCCGGTCCCCCACCGTGCCGGCCGGGCCCGACCGGGCGGTCACCGCCAGCGGGACAGCTGCCGCGCGGCATCTCGCAGCGCGGGAGGCGCACCTCCGGTGAGCGGTCCGCTCACCGCCTTAACTGCGCGCTGCCTGTACCGAATCGGCCTCGCACAGATCATGGCAAGATGCACGCTGGCAGGCTCATAACCGTGACTAACAGGCCGGCAATGCCGGGCGTTCTCTCGTGGCGTGCCCGCGGAGCACCGCAGCAGAACCTGCCGGTCCTGGCGCCGGCGGCCTGCGTGACGGGCAAGCGCCCCGAACGCCGGGTGCCTGGGCGCGATCGCGCTGAGCTGATCATCGCCGGAGCCCGGCCGGTGCCTGCCAAGAAGACGGCGGCCTGTGCCTTCCGCCTGGCGAGGCAGGCGCCAGGACCGGGACTTTCTCCTCGTCGCTGGCCTTTCGCGTCCCCGCTATCATCCGCCAGGTTGAGGGCAGTCATCAGCGCCCTGGCCGGCGGATTGCTGGCACAGGCGACCTGGCGGCGGTCACGGTGGCGCTGGCCGGGGGGCATATCCCGCGGCTGCGGCTTCGCTGCGCATGAAGTGGCCACGCTCGCGCCGGCTACTTCGGCGGCAGGCTGCTCCCGGGCGGTGCTAGCTGCTGCGCGGCATCGGGCCCGGGTCCGGTCGCGGGGGCGGGGGCTGCCCGGCGGGTGCGGGAGCCGGCGGTAGTGCGGCTGGCGGCGTATCTGAGGGGTAGCCCGGGTGGCTGGCGGGCTGGTCGTGGGGGTGTGCTGGTTGCGGGTTGTGTGGTTCGCGGGCGAGCAGGTTGACGCGGTCGCCGGGGGCCAGGGTGATGCCGGGGTCGGGGTCGCGGAGGGTGTGGTTGTCCAGGATCGTGACCGGGATCCAGCCGGGCGGCCAGCTGGTGTCGCCGAGTGTCTGGCCGTTGGCGGGCGAGCCGGCGGAGATGGTGATCTCCAGGATCTGGTAGCCGAGCAGCGGGTCCGGCGGCTGGCCGGGCGCGGCCTGCGGGCCGGGGACGGCCTGCTGGCCGGGGACGGGCGGTGCGGCGGGGTGTTGTGCCGGCGCGGCGGCGGGGGCGGCGTGCATGTGGCGAGCGACCGCCTGCAGCACGTTCTGGCTGGTGATCCAGCCTTGAAGGTACCGCCCGTCGGCGGAGATCACCGGCAGTCCGTCACGGCCGTAGAGTTCGAGCTGGCGCAGCGCCTGGGTGAGGGACTCGGTGGCGAACAGCATCTGGGGATGGTAGCGGCGGGTGACGGGGCCGGGCGGCGGCGCCGGGTCCCGGCTAGGGACGCCGGGCGGGCCGGGCGGCCCGGCCGCGAGGGCAAGCGGTGCCGGGAAGGGGTGCATGGCGTCGGCGGCCGTCAGGTCCTCGAACGGGTCCGCGGAGGAGGGGTGGTCGATGTCGGTGCCGCGGCGCAGCAGCTTGGTGGTGTAGATGGTGCCGTAGCTCAGGGCCCGGGAGGTGGCGGTGGCGATGGCGACAGCGAGCATGACCGGCAGGGTGAGGGTGTAGTCGCCGGTCATTTCCACCACGCTGGCTACTGCGGTGAGGGGGGCCCGGGCCGCGGCGGCGAACACCGCGCCCATGGCGACGACGGCGTACAGGGCGGGCTGCCCGGCGGCCGGGCCGATCAGGTGGCCGGCGATCTCGCCGAAGGCCATGCCGGAGG
>Ga0302184_10000240_pt1 | contig 36299 bp, 33 predicted proteins | sample I_Palsa_N3_3_FD_200233 | JGI IMG/M metagenome (GOLD analysis project Ga0302184, IMG submission 200233) | Peat permafrost microbial communities from Stordalen Mire near Abisko, Sweden - I_Palsa_N3_3 | ecosystem: Environmental > Terrestrial > Soil > Palsa > Peat permafrost | place: Sweden...
GAGGGTGCCCGACTCACTCAGCATGTGTTCGGCTTTTGCCGTCATCGGGCCGGCCGTCCAAGCGGATATGACGGCCGGCTTTCTGCTCGCCTGAGCAGCTTCGATAAAGAGCGGGAGCAGGCGCTGCGCCTCGAAGTCGGCCCAGGTGGGTATCGCGAAGGCGATCATGTCGAAGGCCGGATCGGCGTCCAGGGCGGCCAGGGCCGCACGCAAGAGATCACCGTTGCCAATGACCGCTCCGGTCGGGTCAAGCGGGTTACCAGGATGGCCGAGAGGCATCAGGGGCCCGAGAACATCCTTCGTCTGCTGGGACAGGTCCGGCAGGTCCAGGCCAGCCTCGCTCGCCCGGTCGGCCATGTAGGTGCACTCCCCGCCTGAGGGCGACAGCACCGCCAGCCGGTTTCCGGCCACCGGCGGCGCGCTGACAAGCAAGTTCGCGGTAGTGACGAGATCATCGACGGAATCTGCCTCGACAACGCCAAGCTGACGGAAGACGCCCTGCAACACCGGGTAGTCACCGGCCATGGCGCCGGTATGACTCAGTGCCGATCGCTGGCCCGCCGACGTCCGGCCTAGCTTCAGGGCCAGGACTGGCTTGCCGACGCTCCTGGCGTGCGCGGCTGCGGCGAGGAAGCGGGCACCGTCGCGTACCTGTTCCACGACGAGCACGACGGAGCTCGTGGCCGGGTCCTCGATCAAAGCGTCCATCATGTCCGCGAGCTCGAGATCGCACTCGTTGCCGACGCTCACCAGGACCCGGACGCCGATTCCCTTGCTCTGGGCAATGTTGGCGATGTTCACCCCCATGCCGCCGCTCTGGCTCACGATCGACATCGTGCCCGGGACCAAGTCGGACGTAATGTTAAAGGTCGGGCACGCGATCACGTTATCGGCTACGTTCATGACCCCGATGCAGTTCGGCCCGAGAACCCTGCTACCGTACCGCCGGGCTACGTCCCGCACGGTTTCCTGTATTCGCCGCCCCTCCGTCCCCAGCTCGGCGAATCCTGACGCGCAGACGACAACGGTGCGGATACCGTGCGCGGCGCATTGTTCAACCTGCCGCACCGCCGTCTGCGCCCGTAGCATCAGGTACGCGACATCGATCTGCCCTGGTAGCTGATCGACGCTTTGGTAGCAGCGATACCCGGAAAGCTCGCGATGCCGCGGATTTACCGGAAAGATCTCGCCGCGATAGCCGGTCCGAACCAGGTTCGCCAATGTCCGGCCGGCGTGCCCGTCCACCTCGGCGGACGCACCCACGATGGCTATCGATCTTGGATTAATCAGGCCGGCGAAATCGAAGCTAGGCATCAGGCCTTCAGGCATTCAGGCATCGCCTTCTGCTGGAGTGGTTAGCGCAACACGAAGCCGGTGTACCCGTTCTCGGCCACCTCGTCACAGCGGCGGCGGAACTCCCCTACCCCACCCACGTACGGCATGAAGATGCGCGGCTTACCTGGCACGTTCGCGCCGGTGTACCAGGACTTGGCCTGCGGGTAGAGCGTGCGGCTCGCGACCTGGTTCACATGGTCGGTCCAGGCCTGCGCGGCCGGCTCGGTGGCCTCCGCCTCGGTCAGGCCCTCCTTGTCCAGGTAGGCCAGCAGATCTGCGACCCAGTCCACGTGCTGCTCGATCGACACGACCATGTTGCTGATGACCGACGGGCTCCCCGGACCGGTGATGAAGAAGAAGTTAGGGAAGCCGGCCGCGGCCAGGCCGAGGTAGGTGACCGGACCGTCGTGCCACGCCGCGCGCAGCGGCCTGCCGGCGCGGCCGCGGATATCGGGGCTCAGCAGGGCACCCGTCATGGCATCGAACCCCGTCGCCAGCACCAGGCTGTCCAGTTCGTAGAGCCGGGTCGCGGTGCGCAGGCCGGCCGCCGTGATCTCCTCGATGGGCTCGGCTCGCAGGCTCACCAGGCGCACGTTCTCGCGGTTGAACGTCTCGTAGAAATCGGTGCCCAGGCACATCCGCTTGGCGCCAAGCGGGTAATCCTGGCCGCAGAGCAGCTCGGCGGCCTGCCGATCGCGCACGATCTGGTGCACCTTGGCGCGGAAGAACTCAGCCAGCGTGGCGTTGGAGCCGGCGTTGGTGAGCAGGTCGCTGAAGCTGCCGAGGATGTCCGCGCCGCCCTTATCCCAGAGCCGCTGGTAGCGCTCCCGGCGCAGCTCGGGACTGACCTGGAGCGCCGACTCAGGATGCAGCACCCGGACCGTTCCGCCCCGAGCATGCCGGGCCCGGTCCCGGAACTGCGGGTAGCCGGCCTTGATCTCGCGGACAAATTCGGGGTCAAGCGGCGCGTTGCGGGCCGGGATCTGGAAGTTGGCCGTACGCTGGAACACCGTCAGCTCACGCGCCTGCGCCGCGATGATCGGGATGGCCTGGACTGCCGATGACCCGGTACCGATGACCCCGACGCGCTGGCCGGTGAAGTCGACGCCATCGGTGGGCCAGTCTCCGGTGTGCCACTTGCGGCCCGCGAAACTCTCCAGACCGGGTAGGGCAGGCTTGCGCGCGGCCGACAGGCAGCCAGTCGCCATGATGAAATACCGGGCGCTCAGGACGGCCCCGGCCTGCGTCGTGATGAGCCACCGGCTGGCCGCCTCGTCGAACGACGCGGCGGCCACCCTGGTCCCGAACTCGATGCTCGGCCGCAGGTCAAAACGATCGGCCACGTGATTGAGGTAGCGCAGGATCTCCGGTTGCGCGGCGAAGCGCTCGGTCCATTCCCACTCCTGCTGCAGCTCCTCGGAGAAGGAATACGAGTACTCGATGCTCTCCACGTCACAGCGCGCGCCCGGGTACCTGTTCCAGTACCAGGTCCCGCCCACGCCGTCCCCCGCCTCGAGCAGCCGGACGGCCAGGCCGAGCGAGCGCAGCCGGTGCAGCAGGTACAGGCCGGCGAAGCCGGCTCCCGCCACCACGGCGTCGTAGCCGTCCGTGGGCGCGTCCGGCCTGTCGCCGGAGATCGGGTCTTGGCTACTCATGCGGCTGTGCTCCTTCGGGCGCGGGCGCTTCGGCTCACCAGAGCCCGGCCGGGGGCGATGCACTGCGGCACGCCCCCGGCCGGGCGGCCGACCGGGCTAACCGGCCGTCCACAGGGCCTCGAACTGCGACTGGTAATTGTCAATGTCCGGTGCGGCCGTCGTGCTGGTCAGCGTCGAGCCGGTGACCAGCTGACGGGGCAGGACGATCTGGTCGGGCGCCACCGAGGCACCGACGAACGTCCGGGCCAGCGCGTCAGCAAGCAAGAACATCGTCGATCCGGCCGGGAACGTGACGCTGGCCGCCTCCTGTCCGGACTTCAGGTACGGCAGCTCGGTCACGCCCGGGTCCGAGCCGATGAGCTGCACCGAGCTCGACATGCCCGCCGCCGAGAGCGCCGCCGGCAGGCCGATGAACTCATCGTCGAAGCCGGCCGCCACGTATTTCGTGGACGGGTGGGCGCGCAGGAAGCCGACGATCGACGCCGGGAGTGAGCTGGTCCCGATATTCGCCGCGTTAATGGTCAGCGCCGAGAACCCGCAGCTCGGACAGTACTGCTTGAGGTAATCCTGGAACTGGGTCTGCGCCGCCGCCAGCACCGGGAAGGCCGGAGTCGCCAGCCAGACGGCTGAGCCCTTCCCCTTGCTATTAGCGACCACCCAGGCGGCCTGCAGCTGCGCCTGCACCTTCACCGCGTCCAGGCCGTCGGAAACCACCTTGAGGTTGGCGTGCGGCACGTTGACGGTGCAGCAGTCCACGACGGGCACGTTCTTGCTGGCCAGCGTGGCCATCTGGCTCGCGAACTCCGAGTCAGGCTGGGAACTGGTGACCACCGCGCTCGGCGGGTTGGTGACCAGCTGATCCCATGCGTTGGTCACCGACTCGGGCGTAAGCCCTGAGTTGACGTCCTTGGCCGTCCAGTGCAGGAAGGTGGCCGCGACGTTGAATTCCTCGTACAGCTGATGGCACGCGGGGGTGCCGCAGTCCATGAACGCGATTACTTTGCCGGTGGGTATCTTCCCCGGCACCTTCGTGGTAATGCCGATGGTGGTGGGCGCGCTCATGTGGCTGTTCACCACGGCCTGCGCCGCGCTGACGCCCGAGGCGTCTCCGCTGGAGGCGGCTGAGCTAGATGCGGTGGCGGACGAACTGCTGGCGCCAGAACTCGCTGCGGTGCCGGACGAACTGCATCCGGCTACTACCGCAGCGAGAGCAGCTGCCGCGAGCACCGCTCGCACCGATCTCGGTACGGCCATATTTCTACGCTCCGATTCTTTTCGGCTGCCGTGCAGCCAGGTGCGTGATGGTAGGTGCAGTAGTGCACGGTGAGCCTGGCGCTACTGGCTGGCCGACCGGACACGGCTCGACGGCGCCTGCGGCGTCATTGCTCCTGACAGAACGCGTTGGCTCGTGTCTCTCGCCTTCGTGCTGGTAGAGCGACAGCGAGGTGGAGAGCAAAGCCATTTATAACCACTGTAATGTAACCGTCGTTCTCGAAACCTGCAATAGTTTGTTCTGTGCCCCGAATCGTGGATCCAGATCAGCGCCGCGCCGCCCTGGCGGCGGCCGCCATCCGAGTCATCGCCGACGCCGGGCTCGAGGGAACCAAGCTGCGCGAGGTCGCCTCGGAAGCCGGCTGGACCACCGGCGCCCTCACGCACTACTTCAGCGACAAGCGCGAACTGCTCAAGCTGGCCATGGAGTCCTCGCTCGAGCACCTGCACAGCCGTCACCTGGCCGACATCGCGGCCCGTGGCGACGCGCTCAGCGTGCTGCTCGAGCAGGCGCTGCCGCTGGACGAGGACCGGCTGCGGCACTGGAAGGTCACCCTGGCCCTGACCGCGCAGTCCTGGAACGACACCGAACTCGCCCAGATCAAGCGGCGCGCCTACCGCAGGTGGCGGCGGCGCATCGCCGACGCGATCAGCGAGGGCATCGCCGACGGCCGCTACTCCGCCCAGGTCGACCCGGAGAACACGGCTGACGAGCTCATCGCCGTCGTGGACGGCGTGGCCCTGCAGGCCCTGTTCGACCCCGAGCGCTGGCCGGCCGACAAGCAGCTGCGCTTCCTGAGCACGCATGTGGACCGGCTCGCCGCCTGACCGGCCGGCGCCTGTGAGCCGGCCGGTGCCCGCCAGCCGGCCCGCGCAGGTGAGCCGGTCACGCGAACGTGATGACACTGCGGGCCGCATCAGTGCCGTCCAGCTCGGTCAGCGCGTCGTTAACGCCGTCCAGCCCGATCCGGTGCGAGATGAGCTCATCGAGCAGCAGCCGGCCATCGAGGTACAGGCGGCAGTACAGCGGGATGTCGAGCCGGAACGCGCTCGAGCCGAGCTTGGACCCCTGCAGCCGTTTCTCCAGCATGAATTCGGAGGCCGGCACCGAGACCATCTCGTTGGGCCGGGTCACCCCGACGACGGTCGCCGTCCCGTAGGTCCTGGCCATGGCGAAGGCCTGCTCGATCGTGGCGGGCCTGCCCACCACCTCAAGCGCGTGATCCACGCCGCCGCCGGTCAGGTCGCGGACGGCCGCGACGGGGTCGCCGGCCGACGCATCCACCACGTCGGTGGCGCCGAAGACCCGGGCCCGGTCCAGCTTGGCCGCCAGCAGGTCCACGGCGATGATCTGCGCGGCGCCGGCCAGCCGCGCGCCCTGGATGGCGTTCAGCCCGACGCCGCCGCAGCCGATGACCGCCACGGTCTCACCCGTCTGGACTTGGGCCCGGTGCCGGACAGCGCCGATCCCGGTCAGCACCGCGCAGCCGAGGAGCGCGGCCAGGTCCAGCGGCATCTCGGCCGGGATCCGGGTGACCGCCCGCTCATGCACGAGCAGGCGGGTGGCGAACCCGCCGAGTCCCACGCACGCGCCCACGCCGGTCCCGCGCAGCGCCAGCCGCGGCGGCTGCCCGGCCGGCCGCTCCCGGCCCTTGGCCTCGCAGTGCTGCAGCAGGCCGCGCATGCACCACTGGCAGACCCCGCAGAACGCCGAACCGCAGGTCACTACGTGATCGCCGGGCGCGATGCCGACGACCGCGGAGCCGACTTCGGCCACCACGCCGGCCGCCTCGTGGCCGAGCAGGAAGGGCACCGGCAGCGGCTGCGCGCCCAGCTGCAAGGTCCGGTCGGTATGGCACACGCCGCAGGCGGCGACGTCGATGAGCACCTCGTCGGGCCCGACCGTAGCTACTTCAACTTCCTCGACGACCAGCGGCTCGCCGAACCGCTCCAGTATCGCAGCCTGCATTCCTGGTCTCCCGTTCGCAGTAGCACTCAGTTGACATTCCGATCTAATGCTAATGATGATTACCCTAATCCGACACCAGGCAAGGAAGCATCATGGGCGACAGAGCCGGCGTTTCCGCCGATGGCGGCGCGCCGCAGACCCATCGCGGCTGTCCGGTCGTGCACACCGATTACCGGATCGAGCGGGAGCTGCTCGGCCATTACGGGCTGCTGAACGCCGAGCGGGAGATGGCGCCGGTGCTCTGGAACGACTCCACCCGGCACCCGTTCTGGATGGTCACCAGGTTCCAGGACGTGCACGAGGCGCTCCAGCAACCGGAGATCTTCAGCAACGAGGTCATCAACGCGCTCAACCCGCGGATGGCGGTGCGGTTTCTGCCGCAGAACCTGGATCCGCCGGAGCACACGGCGATGCGGCGGATCCTCAACCGGTGGTTTTCGCCCAAGGCGGTCCAGCGGCTTGAGCCGTTCATCGCTAGGCGCTGCGCGGAACTCCTCGACGAGCTGGCACCGGCCGGCAAGTGCGACTTCGTAACCGAGTTCGGCATCAAGCTGCCCACCGACATCTTCCTGGTGGCGCTCGGCCTGCCGCTTGAGGACAGCGCGCAGTGCGTGTCCTGGGTGGAGACGATGTTCTCCAGCTATTCAGGCGGCCGCGCCGCCATCGGCGCGGCCGAGGCGCTGAAGCAGTACTTCGCGGACTCGCTGGCCGACCGCCGGCGGCAGCCACGCGATCCGGCGGTGGACTTCCTGAGCTACCTGCTTACGACCGGCCCGGACGGCGAGCCTTTCGACGACGAGGCGATTCTGACCATCTGCATGACGCTGATCACGGCGGGCCTTGACACCACGCGCAGCGCGCTCGGCTACATCTTTTACCACCTCGCCACGTATCCCGAGCACCGGCAGCTGATCGTGACCGATCCCGGGCAGATCCCGCGAGCCATCGAGGAACTGCTGCGGCTATACCCGCTGATCCTGCAGGACGGCAGGCTCGTTACCCGCGACATCGACTTTCACGGCTGCCCGATGCGCGCGGGCGACGTCGTCTGGCTCGGGATCGCGTCGGCGAACCTGGATCCGCGTAAGTTCCCCGACCCGGAGCGCTTCGACCTGGACCGGCCGGACCTCACCCAGCACCTGGGCTTCGCCGTCGGCCCGCACCGCTGCCTGGGGATGCACCTGGCCAGGCACGAGCTCGCGGTAGTGCTGCGCGAGTGGCACGCGCGCATTCCCGATTACTGGATCGAGCCCGGCCACGAGCTGCGCGAGCGCGGCGCCCAGCTCACGCTGCTCAGCCTGCCGCTGCGCTGGCAGCCGTCGTGAAGGGCAAGGTGTGCATCGTGACCGGTGCCGCCCAGGGCATCGGCCGGGCCATCGCGACCGAGCTGGCCAGCGCGGGCGCGACCGCCGTCGTCATCGCCGATATAAGCGACGAACTGGCTGAGCAGACGGCGGAACTTGTCCGCGAGGCCGGCGCTCAGTGCGAGTACCAGCGAACCGACCTGATGATCTCCGCCGAGATCCAGCGGCTGGTGGACAGCACGGCCGAGCGCTACGGCGCTCTCGACGTGCTGGTTAACAACGCCGGGGTGCTGGATGCCGCGCTGTCCGCCCGGCCGTCGATCCGCAACCTGGAGGAAGACGTCTGGGACCGCGTCCTCGGCGTCAACCTGAAGGCGATGTGGCTGGCGACCAAGTACGCGGCGCCGCATCTGCGCCGGTCGGCTCGCGGTCCGGCGATCGTGAACGCCGGCTCGGTGAGCGGCCTCACGGGGTATCCGGGCTCGCCCGCCTACTGCGTGTCCAAGGGTGGCGTCATCCAGCTGACCCGCGCTACGGCGGTGGAGCTGGCGCCCTATGTGCGCTGTAACTGCTACTGCCCCGGCTCTGTCGATACGCCGATGCGCCAGGAAATGCTGGCCAGGACCCCCGACCCCGAGCGGGCGGAGGCGTTCATGTCGGCGGCGCACCTGGTGCGCCGGGCGGGCAAGCCCGCCGAAGTCGCCCGGCTGGTCCGGTTCCTGGCCTCAGACGACGCGTCCTTTATCACCGGCAGTATCTACACCGTCGACGGGGGGACGATGGCATGGCGGGGACTGAACTAGGGATGCCTGCGGCCCAGCCACCCGCGGCGGCCAAGCGCGGCGGGCCCTTCATCGTGCTGCGGGATGTCTCCAAGTCCTTCGACGGCAACCTGGTCCTGCGCGGTGTGGGCCTGTCGCTGGAGCGCGGCGAGGTGCACGCGCTGCTCGGCGCGAACGGATCCGGCAAGTCGACCCTCATCAAGATCATCACCGGCTACCACGCGCCCGAGCCGGGCGCCGCCGCCTGGGTCAATGGCCGGGCGGCCAGCTTCACCCGGCACGGTCTCAGCCCGGTCGACGGGCCGCCCCTGCTCACCAGGGCGGTGCACCAGGATCTCGGCCTGATCGGCCGGTTCTCGGCGGTGGACAATACCGCGATGGTCACCGGGTACACCGGCAGCCGCGTCCTTGGGAAGATCAGCTGGCGGCGTCAGGTCAGCCGGACCAGGGAGCTGCTGGCGTCTACGGGGCTGGAGAACCTGGATGTGCACAAGCCGGTAGACGAGTGCGAGCCGCTCCAGCGGACGCAGATTGCGCTGGCCCGCGCGCTGGCCGGCTGGGACGGCGGCGAGGGCCTGCTGATCCTGGACGAGCCCACCGCGAGCCTGCCCGATGACCAGGTCCAGCGCCTGTTCGCCATCATCAGCTCGCTGCGTTCCCGCGGCATCACGATCTTGTACGTATCGCACCGGCTTAGTGAGGTCTTCGCGGTAGCCGACCGGGTGACCGTGCTGCGAGGCGGCCTGGTCGCCGGGTCCAGGCCGGTGGCGGGCCTGACCCGGCAGGGCGTCGTCGATCTCATGATGGGCTCGGCCGCGCCGGTGCCCGGGGCGGCCAGCATCGCTCCCGCGGCCGGGGAAGCACGGGCCACCGGGGAAGCACGGGCCACCGGGGAAGCACGCATCGCGGCAGAAGCCCGCGCCGCCGGGGGCAGGCCGGTCATGGAAGTGACCGGGCTGTGGTCAGCCAAGCTGTGCGGGATAAGCTTCGCGCTTGGGCCTGGCGAGGCGCTCGGATTCGCCGGCCTGGTCGGGTCCGGCCTGCAGGAACTTCCATACTTGCTGGTCGGCGCCCACCAAGCCAGCAGCGGCCAGATCCGGGTCGGGCGCACCACGGCGGCCCTGCGGACCATGACGCCGCTGCGCGCGATCTCGCTGGGGATCGGCCTGGTGCCCGGCGACCGGATGCGCGAAGGCCTCCTCGGCACCCGCTCCGTCGCGGAGAACATCGGCCTGCCGCAGCTGCGGCGATTCCAGCGGCGCGGCCTGCTGCGCCGCCAGGATGAGCGCGCGTTCGGCCAGCGCTGGGTCGATGACCTGCACGTGACGCCGGCGGATCCCGGTCACGAGGTCCGCCTGCTCAGCGGGGGCAACCAGCAGAAGGTGCTGCTGGCCAAATGGCTGGGCGTGTCATCTGCCGTGCTCATCGCGGCGGAGCCCACCGCAGGCGTGGACGTGCACGCCAAGGAGCTGATCTACGCCGAGCTGGTCCGCCAGCGCGAGCGCGGCCTGTCGCTGCTTGTCTGCTCTACCGACCTGACCGACCTGGTCCGCACCTGCACGCGGGTTATCGCGCTCTCCGATGGCGTGGCCGTGGCCGAGTTCGAGGGCGCCGAGATCAGCGAGGACAACATCCTGCGGGCCGTGCTGCATCGCGATGCAGCCGGGCAGGAAGGAGATTCCGAGGATGACTGAGCTCTCCGACCGCACCGTGGCCGCGCCTGCGCGCCGCCGCGAGGTCCCCGAGTGGCTGCGGGTGCTGGGCTTCCGCCGCCTGAGCATCGTGTACGTCGAGATCCTGGCGGTGATCATCTTCCTGCTCTGGGTGCCGAAGACGTTCGCCGCGACCGCGACGGTCACCGGGATCCTGGATCAGAACGCCATTACCGGCCTGGTCGCGCTGGCGCTCGTGGTGCCGCTGGCCGCCGGGGTATTCGACCTGTCCATCGGCTTCGCGCTCGGAGCCACCTCGATCTTCTGCGTCTGGCTGCTCGGCAACACCTCATTCGGCGTGCCGGCCGTGGTCGCGCTCAGCGTGCTGTTCGCCGCCTGCATCGGCTGCGTCAACGGTTTCGTCGTGGTGACGCTCCGGATCGACTCGTTCATCGGCACGCTCGCGACCGGGTCCCTGTTGCAATCGGCCATCCTCATCATCAGCGGCGATCAGGACCTGACGACCGGCATAACGCGGAGCTTCCTGCGCCTGGGCACCTCCTCGGCGGCCCACATCACCGTGCCGGTCTTCGTCATGCTCGCGGTGACGCTGGCGATGTGGTACGTCCTCAACCACACCGCGCTCGGCCGTCACGTGCACGCCACCGGGCTGTCGGAGGTGCCGGCCAGGCTGGCCGGGGTCCGCACGGACCGGATCCGGTTCTGCTCGCTGGTGATCTCGGCCACCGTGGCCGGCATCGCCGGGATCCTGCTGGCCGCGGTCGTGTCGGCCGGAGACCCGAGCGTCGGCCCGTCCTACCTGATCCCCGCCTTCGCGGCGGCGTTCCTCGGCGCGACCCAGTTCCGCGACCGGCTGTTCAACGCCTGGGGCACGGTGTTCGCCGTATGGCTGCTCGGCACCATCATCTCGGGCTTGGCGCTGACCAACGCTCCGCTCTGGATGCCCTACGTCTTCCAGGGCGTGGTGCTGATCATCGCGCTCAGCCTGGGCTCCTGGCGTGGCCGGTCGATCCGGCTGCGGTGGCGGCGGCTGCGGCCGCAGCCAGGGCTTGACGACATCGACGCCGAGGCGCCGGGGCCGGACGGCCTTGCGCCGAATCAAGCGGGTCGGTTAAAATAACCACTGTTACGAAAACCAGCGTTGGTGGCGGCGAATCCGTAAGCCACGCCGCTGAGGCAGCTGCCCGGCGGCCGCGCCGGGACCACCAGGTCTGAGACAGGACAAGCACGCTGTGGAAATCGGGATTGCGTACCTGGGCTCGCCGGCCGACGCCGGCCCGCTCGCCCGCGAGGCCGAGGAAGCCGGGGCCGACGCCTTCACCTGCGGCGAGACTGAGCACTCCGCCTTCGGCGGCTGCGTCGCGGCCCTGCTCGCGACCAGCCGGATAACCGTCGGCACCAGCATCTCGATCGCTTTCGCCCGCTCCCCCATGGCGGCCGCGATGGAAGCGCACAGCATGCTGGTCTTGGGCCCCGGCCGTACCTTCTACGGCCTGGGCAGCCAGATCCGCCAGGTCATCGAGCGCCGCTTCAGCGCGGAGTTCACCGATCCACGGGGCCGGCTGAGCGAGTACGCCCAGATCATGAGGCGGGCCATCGATGCCATCCGGGGCGACGCGGTGGAGCCATTCGAGGGCAAGTACTACCGGGTCTCCCAGTTCCGCTTCTTCGGCACGCCGGAGCCCGAGCTGGCCCCGTTGGACTTGTACCTCGCGGCGGTCGGCCCCAAGATGACGGAGCTGGCCGCGGACCGCTTTGACGGCATGCTCGGCCACGCCGTCGCCACGCCCGGCTACATCCAGGCGAGCATCCGGCCGCGGCTGGGCGGCCTGCCGCTCACTTCGGCCGTGTTTACCTCCATCGACGAGGATCCCGATATCGCCAGAGAACGAGCCCGGTGGGCGCTGGCCTTCTACGCCAGCACGCCCGCCTACGAGCCGACGCTCGCCTACGAGGGCTTTCCTGACCTGCCCGGGCAGCTGCGGCAGAGCCTGCGTACCGAAGGGCGGGCCGCCACGGCCGCGCTGGTCACCGACGAGGTACTCGATTCCTTCGTGCTCATCGGCAAGCCCGCCGAGGTCGCCGAGCAGCTCACCCGTTACGAGGGCATCGTGGACCGGCTCATGATCGGCGGCATTGGGGTGGGCGCCACCAGGGACGAGGTCGTCAGCAATACGCGCGGGCTGATCTCGGTCGCGCGGGCCTGGACGGCGCAGGGCCTAGGCCAGCCGAATGGCTGACGCTGAGGTGCTGCCCGGCGGAGCCACCGCGGCCGGGATCGCCGGGACCGGCACGGCCGGAACCGGCGGAGGCACCGCGGCCGCGGCCGACGGGACCGGCACGGCCAGCGCCGAGGACCTCGGGGCCGGCGTAGCGCGGCTGCGGCACACCGTCTCCGACGCGGGCCGGCCGCAGGCCGTCGCCCGGGCGCACGAACGCGGCCGGCTGACGCCCCGCGAGCGGATCGCCGAGCTATGCGAGCCCGGCAGCTTCCACGAGTACGGCACCTTCGCGCACGCCGACGACCACGTCAAGCTGGCCGACGCCCCCGGCGACGGGCTGCTGACCGGCACCGGGATGATCGACGGACGCCCGGCCGCTGTCGTCGCCACCGACTTCACCGTGGTCGGCGGGTCCGACGGCAACCTCGGCATCGCCAAGCTCGCCCGCATCGGCGAGCTGGCGCTGCGCCGCGGCCTGCCGCTGGTCATGCTCATCGAGGGTGGCGGTCACCGGATCACCGAGGGACTCGACAGCCGGACGTTCGGTCACGGCGGCGTGGAGTTCTTCGAGTACCTGGCCCGGCTGTCCGGCTGGGCTCCGATCGCCTGCGGCATCATGGGGCCGGGATTCGCCGGGCCTGCCAACTATTCCTCGCTCGCCGACCTGGTCTTGATGGTGAAGGGCCGGTCGGCCATGGGGCTGGCCGGACCGGCGCTGGTCCGGGCCGCTACCGGCGAGGACCTGGACAAGGAGCAGCTCGGCGGCACCAGCATCCACGTCGAGCGAACTGGCATGGCCGACCTGGCGTGCGCTGATGACCGTGAGGTCATCGCGAACATCAGGCAGTTCCTCAGCTTCCTGCCGACCAACGCGGGCTGGCCGGCCCCGCGCCGGCCCGCGCGGCCCGATGCCCTCGAGCCGGTGCCCGCCCTGCGCACCGTCGTGCCGGACAACCGGCGCCGCGCGTATGACATGAAGCGGATCCTCAAGCTCATCGTGGACGACGGTGAGCTGTTCGAGCTGCGGCCGCGCTGGGCCAAGAACATCATCACGGCGCTGGCCAGGATCGACGGCCAGAGCGTGGGCGTCGCGGCCAATCAGCCGATGCACCTGGCCGGCGCGCTTGACGCTAACGCGTCGGAGAAGCTCGCCCGGTTTCTCACCCTGTGCAGCGCGTACGGCCTCCCGGTGCTGACTCTCTGCGACACCCCCGGCTTCCTGGTCGGGTCCGGGGCGGAGGCGTCCGGCATCGTCCGCCGGTCGGCCAAGGTCATTTACGCGCTCGCCCACTCCCAGGTCCCGCTGTACACGATCATCGTGCGGAAGGGCTACGGCATGGGCTGGAACGCCATGGGCGGCGGCCGCGCGTTCGGCAACGACCTGCTGATGGCCTGGCCGACCGCCGAGATCCTGGCCATGGGCATCGAGGGCGCGGTCGACGTGGCGCTGCGCCGCCAGTGGGAGCAGGCCGAGGACCCCGCCGCCGCGCGGCAGGCGCTCATCGACAAGTTCCTGGCCGAAGGCCGGGCCGAACGGGCCGCGGCGGCGTTTACCATCGACGAGCTCATCGACCCGGCGGAAAGCCGGGCCCGGATCGCGATGGCGCTGCGCAACAACGTCGGGCCGAGCGTGCAGCAGATGCCGCCCAAGCGACACGGCATACCGCCGCTATGAACAGGCCCGCCGCACCGACCTCGGCACCGACTGACCTGGCCGGGCTCATCGACGACCTGGCCACCGAGCAGGACGGTCTCGACGCGCTCGTCGACGCGCTGCCCGGCCCGGGGTGGTCCGCCCGGACACCCGCCGACGGCTGGGACATCCGGGACCAGATCGCCCACCTGGCCTTCGTCGACGAGCTCGCGACCCAGGCGCTGACCGAGCCCGAGCGGTTCGCCCGGACGCTCCAGGACGCCAACGCGGACCAGTTCGCGTTCGAGGCGGCGGCGGCCGAGCGCGGGCGGCGGCTGACCGGCGAGCAGACGCTGGCCTGGTGGCGGCGGGCCCGGGCGCAGAGCCTGGCGGCGCTGCGTGCGGCCGACCCGCAGGCACGGCTGCCCTGGTTCGGGCCGCCGATGAAACTGCGGTCGTTCGTGACGGCCCGGCTGATGGAAACCTGGGCGCACGGGCAGGACGTGGCCGAGACGCTGCGCCGGCCGCGGCCGCCCACCGACCGGCTGGCGCACATCGCGCACATGGGCGTGGCCACCAGGGGCTGGAGCTTCGTCAGCCACGGACTTGAACCGCCGGCCGATGAAGTCCACGTCGACCTCGTGCTGCCGTCCGGGCGGCACCAGCAGTGGGGCCCCGCCGACGCGGCCAGCCAGGTGCGCGGGACAGCACTGGACTTCTGCCTCGTCGTGACGCAGCGCCGGTACTGGGCCGAGACCACGCTCGAGGTCACGGGAGCGACGGCCCGCGCCTGGCTCCCGATCGCGCAGGCCTTCGCCGGACCGCCCACTACCGCGGGGCCCGGCCGCGGCACCGGGCCAGACACGAGCTAGCCGTACCGCCGCCACGGCGGCACGGAACCCGAACGACGAGCGGAGGGTGCGATGCACGACTACCCCTACGAGCATCGCGTGCTGCCCTACATCCTCCAGGACAAGGCCCGGGAGCATGGTGACCGTATTTTCCTGCTTGGTGATCACGAGCTGAGCTACGCCGGGCTCAGGGACAGGGCCGCGGCGTTCGCCGGAGGCTTGCTCGCCCACGGCGTCCAGCGCGGCGACCGGATCCTGTTCATGATGCCGAACATCGTCGAGACCATCATCACCGCGTTCGGCGTCTCCTGGGCGGGGGCGGTCTCGGTGCCGGTCAACACCAGCTACCGGGGCGAGATGCTGCGCTACGTCATCGACGACGCCGACGCCTCCCTCCTCGTCATCCATGAGGACCATTTCCAGGCCCTGGCCGACGTGGCCGGCCAGCTCACCAGGCTCCCCCGGCTGATCGTGGCCGGCCAGGACGGGGCCGTCACGCTGCCCGCAGGCCTGCACGGCGGCGCCGCGCCGGTGCCGTGGACGTCGGTCGCTTCCGGCCGCCCATCGGCCCCGCCGGATCTCGGCCCGGCCGACCTGCAGGCGATCATGTACACCAGCGGCACGACCGGCCCGTCCAAGGGCGTTCTGGTCAGCTACCACCACGCGTATCAGTACGCGAACCCGACCGGGACGCACCTGGTCGGTGAGGCTGACGTCGTCTACGTCACGCTGCCGCTTTTCCATATCGGCGGCCAGTGGGCCGGCATCTACGCCGCGCTGCTCGCGGACGGCCAGGCGGTGCTGAAACGCAAGTTCAGCGTGACCAGCTTCTGGTCCGACATCGACAAGTACGGCATCACCCAGACCATCTTGCTCGGCGTGATGTCGGAGTTCATCTGGAAGCAGCCGCCGCGCGATGACGATCGCGGGCACACCCTGCGCCGGGTGGCCGTTACCCCGCCGCCGAAGGACGCGGCCGCCTTCGCGGAACGGTTCAACCTGCGCATCTGCCAGGGCTGGGGCCTGACAGAAGCCGGCTGCGTGACCGCGCCGCCGCCGATGACCGAACCCGCCGCCGACCCCACCACCTGCGGCCGGGTTCGCACCGACCTCTTCGAGATGATCCTGGCGGACGAGAACGACGAGCCGGTCCCGGCGGGCACGCCCGGCCAGGCCCTGATCCGGCCGGTGCAGCCCAGCGCCCTGATGGCCGGGTACTGGCGCAAGCCGCAGGCCACCGTCGACGCCTGGCGTAACCTGTGGCTTCATACCGGTGACGTCCTGGTCCAGACCCCGGACGGCTATTACAAATTCGTCGACCGGCAGAAGGACTGCATCAGGCGCCGCGGTGAGAACATTTCCTCGCTCGAGGTCGAGCAGGCCGTCCTGGAGCACCCCGAAGTGCTGGAATGTGCCGCCATCCCGGTTCCCGGCGAAGACGCCGAGGAGGAGGTCAAGGTCGTCATCACGCTGCGCGGGCCGGACCGGTTGACGGCCGAGCAGCTTTGCGCGTTCCTCGAGCCGAAGATGGCGGCCTTCATGCTGCCGCGCTTCATCGAGATCGTGCCGGAGCTTCCGAAGACGCCGACGCAGAAGATCCGCAAAGACGTACTGCGGGCCGCCGGGGTGAGTCCGGGCACGTGGCGGCGCCCGTCCACGCAGCGAAAGGCAGGATGACCAGCGATATGACGGCTCAACCGGTGATCGGCAGTGATCCCAGCGAACCGGCCGACCCCGGCTGGCTGCCGGCCGTCCTGCAGGCCCAGCAGGACGGCCTCGACGAGGCGCGGCCCGAGGCCGTCGCCCGGCAGCACGGCCGCGGCAAGCTGACCGCGCGGGAGCGGATCGCCGGCCTCGTCGATTCCGGCTCCGTGCTTGAGTACGGCCGGCTCGCCACGGCGGACGAGGGATACGAGCACCTGGCCGGGGTGGAGTCACCCGCCGACGGCGTGATCACGGTGGTCGGGTCGGTGAACGGCCGGTCCACGGCGATCATCGCCAGCGACTTCACGGTCATGGGCGGCAGCATCGGCCACGCAGGCCTCGCGAAGATGGTGCGGATGACCGAGCTCGCCCTGGACCAGGGGCTGCCGCTGGTCATGCTGCTCGACGGCGGCGGGCACCGGATCCAGGAAGGCCTGGACAGCCGGTCCTTCGCCTTCGGCGGACCGGGCACCTTCCCGGCCCAGACCCTGATGTCCGGCTGGGTACCGCAGGTCACAGCGATGATGGGCCCCGGCTTTGCCGGGCCCGCGAACTTCTCCTCGCTGGCGGACTTCGTGCCGATCGTGCGCGGCATCGGGTCAATCGGCATCGCCGGACCGCCCCTGGTCAAGTTCGCTACCGGCGAGGAGCTGAGCACCCAGGCCCTCGGCGGCGCCGACGTGCACACCAAGACCGGCATCGTCGACGCCGCGTACGACTCCGAGCAGGATTGCCTGGACGCGATCAAGCGCTTCCTGTCTTTCCTGCCGCAGAACGCGCAGGCGACCGCGCCGCCGCTGCCCGTGACCGACCCGGAGGACCGGCTGGTCCCCGAGCTGCGGACCGTCGTCCCGGCCAACCGCAGGTGGGCCTACGACGTCCGCAAGGTCATCGGGCCGCTGGTGGACCACGGCGACTTCATGGAGCTCAAGGCCGCGCACGCACCGAATATCATCACCTGCCTGGCCCGGCTGGGCGGCCGGCCGGTGGGCATCGTCGCCAGTCAGCCGCGGGCGATGGCCGGCGTGCTCGACAGCCCGGCGTGCGACAAGGCCGCCCGGTTCATTTCCACCTGCGATGCCTTCGGCCTGCCCGTCATCTCGCTGATCGACATGCCCGGCTTCCTGGTCGGGAGCAAGGCGGAACGGACCGGGCTGGTGCGGCACGGCGGCAAGCTGCTGATGGCCTTCGGCAACGCCACCGTCCCGGTGGTCAGCGTGGTGCTCCGCAAGGGTTACGGCCTGGGCTACCTGGCGATGGCCGGGGGCCGGAGCTTCGGCGCCGTCGGCGCCTTCGCCTGGCCTTCGGCCGAGCTGTGCGCAATGCAGATCGAGGGCGCGGTCGACGTCGCCTACCGCAAGGACTACAACGCCGCCCCCGACCCGGCCGCCAGGCGCGCGGAGCTGATCCAGTCCTTCTACGACAAGGTCAACCCGATCCGGGCGGCATCCGGTTTCGGTATCGACGACGTGATCGACCCGGCCGAGACCCGCCGGGTGCTGTGCTCGGTGCTCCGGATGGCCGCGCCGCGCAGGCAGTCCCATGTCCCGGCGCGGTATCACAGCATCGAGCCGATCTGATGGCGCTGGACGAGGCGACCACCGCGTACCTGGCCCGGGTCGCGCAGGCCGGCGGGCGCCCGGTGCAGGAGGGCACCCCCCAGCAGGCACGCGTGCTGTACGCGGCGCGGCGGGCGCTCATAGGGCCGGGCCCGGAGATGGCCAGCGTCCGCGAGGACGTGCTGGCGACCGCCGGCGACGAGCAGATCCGGGTGCGGACCCTGGTACCGCACGGCCAGGTTCGCGCCGTGATCATCTACTACCACGGTGGCGGCTGGACGATCGGCGACATCGATGACTTCGATGCCCTCGGCCGCACCATCGCGGCGCGGCTGCGGGCGGCGGTGATCATGGTGGATTACCGGCTCGCGCCCGAGCACCGCTACCCGGCCGCCGTGGACGACGCCATGACCGCGCTGAACTGGGCGAGCGGCCGGGCCGCCGGGATCGCGGGCCACGCCGTTCCGCTCATCGTGATGGGCGACAGCGCGGGCGGCAACCTCGCGGCCGTGGCCACGTTGCGCGCGCGGGAGGCCGGCGGGCCGCGCATCGACGGCCAGGTGCTCATCTACCCGGTCACCGACGCCGACTTCGGCAACGCCACCTACTCCGACCCGGATAACCGGCTGGTCCTGTCCCGGGAGTCCATGATGTGGTTCTGGGATCAGTACCTGCCCGATCCGGCCCGCCGGGGCGAGCCGGACGCATCGCCGCTGCGGGCGGCCAGCCTGGCCGGGCTGCCGCCCGCGATCGTGCTGACCGCCGAGCACGATGTGCTGCGGCACGAGGGCGAGGCCTACGCCGAGCGGCTCCGGGCCGACGGCGTGCCGGTCACCGTGCGCCGGTTCGCGGGGCAGATGCACGGCTTCGTCGCGCTGGTCACCATCTTGCCCGGAAGTGCGGACGCCATCGATTTCCTGGCCGACGAGCTCGACGCGGCGCTGCTGGCGTCGCCGCCCGGCCAGCGCTGAAACCCGGGACACCGCAGAAAGGACCGCGCGTGCTTGACTCGGTACTGATCGCCAACCGGGGCGAGATCGCCCGCCGGATCATCAGGACCTGCCGCCGCCTCGGCGTCCGCAGCGTCTCGGCGTATTCGAGCGCCGACGCCGGGCTGCCCTTCGTCGCCGAGGCCGACGAGTCCGTCGAGCTGCAGGGCAGCTCGCCGCGGGACGCGTACCGGGACGCCCAGGCGCTGCTCGCCGTGGCGTCGCGCACCGGAGCGCAGGCCATCCATCCCGGCTACGGCTTCCTATCGGAGAACGCGGCCTTCGCCGAGCAGGTGGTCGCGGCCGGGCACCTCTGGGTAGGCCCGGACCCCGGCGTGATCGCCCTGATGGGCGACAAGATCGCGGCCCGGAACTATGTCGCGGACCTGGGCCTGCCGGTCAGCCCGGGATCGGCGGAACCGGTGCCAGATGCCGCCGCGGCGCTGGACCAGGCGGCCCGCAGCGGCTACCCGGTGCTGGTGAAGGCCGCGGCGGGCGGCGGCGGCATGGGCATCGCCGTGGCCGGCGATCCGGCCGAGCTGGCCACCGCGTTCGAATCGGTGCAGAGCTTCGCCCGGCGGCTGTTCGCCGACTCGCGGGTCTACGTAGAGCGCTACTACACCGGGGCCCGGCATGTGGAGATCCAGCTCCTGGGGCTGGCCGACGGCTCCGTCGTGGAGCTGGGACTGCGGAACTGCTCGGTCCAGCGCCGCAGGCAGAAGCTGCTCGAGGAGACGCCGTGCGATTTCCTGCCCCCCGGCCTGCGCAGCCGGATGCTCGAGGCGGGCATCCGGATCGGCACCGCAGCCGGCTACCGGTCGGCGGGCACGGTCGAGTGCCTGGTCCTGGACAACGGCGGCGAGCTGGACTTCGTGTTCCTCGAGATGAACACCCGGCTGCAGGTAGAGCATCCGGTTACCGAGGAAACCTTCGGCGTTGACCTGGTCGAACAGCAGCTCCGGGTGGCGTCCGGGCTGCTGCCGCAGGCACCGCTGACCTCGGCGGGCCAGCACGGCCACGCCATCGAGATGCGGATCAACGCCGAGGACCCGGTGCGGTTCCTGCCCGGTCCAGGCACCATCACCGACTGGCGAGAACCGGCCGGGCCAGGCGTCCGGGTCGACTCCGGCTACCAGGCCGGAAACACCGTGTCGCCGCTCTATGACTCGCTGATGGCCAAGCTCATCGTGCACGGCGACAGCCGCGAGGCCGCGATCGATAGTGCCCGGGCCGCCTTGGCGGAGTTTCACGTGGCCGGCCCCAAGGTCAATATCGACTTCTTCCGGCGCCTGCTTGACCATCCGGCCTTCCTGCGTAACGACTACACCACCGGCGTAGCGGAAGACGTTCAGCGTGCGCAAGCAGGTCAGGTCGTTAGGCAATAAAAAGCTTTTATCCGAGATAAAGGAGAGCCGAATGGGGACGCACGCCGCGCTGGCCACCCGCCCGCAGCTGTTCATCGGCGGGTCCTGGGCCGCTGCGGGAGAGCTGAGCCGGCCCGCGGAGGAAGACCCGTGACGGATCCAGACGAGATCGCGAGCTACGGTCCGGCGGCGGTGCCCCGAGCCCGTCGGCCCGCCATCGCGGGCCTGGGCATGACGCCGATCGGCAAGGTCTACGGAACGCCCGCCGCCGAACTCGCCGCCGAGGCGGTGCGGCTGGCCGCCGCCGACGCCGGGCTGCGGCTGGCCGACATCGACGGGCTGCTGACCTCCTCAGGCGTAACGCCCGGTGCTGGCCTGCACCTGCAGCAGATGCTCGGGCTGACCGGACTTGGCCTGTCGTGTGACATGCAGGCGTTCGGGACCACCGCCGCGGCCATGGTCCAGTACGCCTCGATGGCGGTCATGACCGGCATGGCGCAAGCGGTTGCCTGTGTCTTCGCCGACGTCCCGCTGCGGCAGGACAAGGCCACCGGAACCGCCTACGACGGCTCACGCTTTGCCCCCGCGGGCTGGCGCGGGCTGCTGACCGCATCGGGGATCGGCGCCGCGACCACGATGTACGCGCTCGCCGCGAGCCGGCACATGACGGTTTACGGGACGACGAGCGAGCAGCTCGGGCACATCGCCGTCGCGCAGCGCCAGTGGGCCGCGCTCAGCCCGCTGGCCCAGATGCGGGAGCCGATCACGCTGGAAGATCATCAGTCGTCGCGCTGGGTCAGCGAGCCATTGCACCTGCTGGACTGCTGCCTGGTCAGCAACGGCGGCATCGCCGTCATCGTCACCTCGGCGCAGCGCGCGGCGGAGCTGGCCCAGCCGCCGGTGCACGTGCTCGGCTGGGCCCAGTCGCACCCGGGCCGGCCGCGGGAGTCCTTCGGCCTGGTGTCGGGCGCGGCCACCGCGGGCCCGGCCGCGCTGGCCATGGCCGGAGTCAAGCTGGCCGACATCGACGTGACCGAACTCTATGACTGCTACACCTACACCGTCATGATCACGCTCGAGGACTACGGCTTCTGCGCCAAGGGCGAAGGCGGCCCGTTCGCCGCCAGCGGGGTGCTCGGGCCCGGCGGGAAGCTCATGCTTAACACCGGCGGCGGCGAGCTCTCTGGTTACTACCTGTGGGGCATGACGCCACTGTCCGAGGCAGTGATCCAGGCCCGCGGTCAAGGCGGTGACCGCCAGGCCGGGCGACACGACCTGGTGCTGGTCAGCGGCAACGGCGGAGTACTCGATCACCACGCCACTCTCGTGCTCGGCCGCGGCTGAGCAGCCGGAGGTGTTCCGATGACGGCAGGAGCGGTCCGGCGCGACAGCGCCACCGCGGAATTCTTCGACGGCACGGCCAGGGACCAGTTCCTGCTGCGCCGCTGCGCTGACTGCGGCACGTTCGCCGAGCCTTACCTGCGGTACTGCCCAAGCTGCGAGTCGGACCGGCTGGAATGGGCCGCCGCCGCCGGCGGCGCCACCGTCGTCAGCTGGTCGGTCGTGCACCGGCGGGTTCGCGCGGGTCAGCCCGCCCAGGCGTCGGTGGTGGTCATCGCCGCGCTGGACGAGGGGCCGCTGTGGTGGGCCGAGGTGCTTGACGCCGACCCGGCCCGCGCGGCGGCCGAGGTGGCAGCCGGCCAGCGGCTGGCGATCACGTTCGAGCATGTCCCGGAGTACGAGGCGGTCCCGGCCTTCCGGCTGGCGTGACGGGGATGGTGACATGACGGAAGGTGAGGCGGCCGACGGAGACTGGCGGCGTGACTGGGATGGCATGGCGGCCGCCGTCGGGCGCGATTTCAGCGACGGGACGGCTGTCTACGGGGCGGATCCGGTGGCGCCGGCCGATATCCGCAGGTTCCTGGAGCCACTGGAGTTCGGCTGCCCGCTGCACCACGACCGCGCCGCGGCCCGGGCGGCCGGCTACGCCGACGTGATCTTGCCTTACACCGCGACGCTTTCGTGGTCGTTCCCGCCCATGTGGTCGCCCGGCGACCCGCCCCTCTTCGACGACGACGGGCGGAACGCGCAGCCCGCGCGCACCCCGATAAATAACCCCGATCTGGGGCCTGCACCGCCGACCACGGGGTTCTTCGTCACCGATCTTGAGCTGGACTTCGCCCGGCCGGTGACGGTGGGCGAACGGGTCGGGCGGCGCGGCCGGCGGCTGCTCTCCTGCACCCCGAAGGAAACGTCCGTGGGCCGGGGCGCCTTCCTGAGCTGGGAAATTGAGCTAGTCGTGGGCGGCGGCGAGGTGATCGGGCGGATGCGCACCGGCACGTTCGCGTACCTGCCGCGCCCGGCCGCGGCGAGGCGGGAAGGGCGGCCGGACGGCGGCGGGACCGGGCGCGACGGGACTGGGCGCTACGGCGGCGGCCTGGCGGACGGTGGGCCGGACCGGGGACAGGGACAGCGGTACTTCGAGGATGTTCAGCCCGGCCAGGCGATCCCGGCCGTCGCCTATCCGCTCACGGTCTACCGGCTGGTGATGGCGGCGGGCGGTAACCGAGACTTCAACTCGATCCACCACAACAGCGAGTACGCCCGGTCCACCGGCGCACCGGACATGTACGCGAGCTCGGCGTTCCTGCTCGGGACGTGGGAGCGGGCCGTCCGGGACTGGATCGGCTGCGCAGGCACTATCCGGTTCATCCGGGGTTTCCGGATGCGGCAGTTTAACCTGGTCGGCGACACCACCCGGGTGCTCGGGCAGGTCGTCTCCGCCGAGCTGCGCGAGGGCGCCGGAGTGGTGGTGCTCGAGCTGCGAAGCGAGAACTCAAGCGGCGTGACCGTCGGTCCCGGCCAGGTAGAAGTGACGCTGCCGCGCCGCGGCTGGGGGCGTTCGGCCACTAATGCCAGCTAGGGAGAGCTATGACCTCAGACGATGTGCTGCGCCGGCTGCAACGGCTGGAAGACCGAGCCGAGCTGCGGGAGCTGGTCGACAGGTACGGCCTGGCGACGGATGACTCCGACTGGGAGACGCTGCGGGAGATGTTCACCGCCGGGGTAACGATGGCGGGCGTCACCGGCCGGGACGAGGTCATCGAGATGCTGCGCTCGATCCGGGACACCTACGGCCGTACCATCCACACGGTGACCGGGCAGGTGCTGGAGTTCGGCGACGACAACCGGGCCAGCGGCGTCGTGAGTGGACGCAGCGAGCTCGCCATCGCCGGGCAGACGGTGGTGTGCGCGATGCGCTACCTGGACACCTACGAGCGGGTCGATGGCCGCTGGCGGTTCGCCCGCCGGAGGCTGCGGTTTAGCTACGCCCTGCCCTGGGAGGAGATGCACGAGGCCATGACCGCGGACAAGGCCATCCGGCTGCCCGAGACTGGGGCACCGCTGCCCGGCTCAGGAAAGGGCGCGTCATGACGCAGACACCGGACCGGCTGGCGGGCAAGGTGGCCGTGGTCACCGGCGGGGCCAGCGGCATCGGCGCGGGCACCGTCGAGCGCCTGGTAGCCGACGGCGCGCGCGTCGTGGTCGCGGACATCCAGGGCGAGGCGGCGGCCAGTGTCGCGAGCCGCTACGGCGACCACTGCCGGTCCATCACCACCGATGTGACCAGGGAAGAAGACGTAGCCGCGGCGATTGACCTGGCCGTGGCCGAGTTCGGGCAGCTGGACCTGATGTTCGCCAATGCCGGCGTCTTCGGCGCCTACGGCCCGATCGACAAGAGCCGGATGCCGGACGTCGACCTGACCTGGGCAATTGATCTGCGCGGCGTCTTCGTCTCCATGAAGCACGCGGCCCGGGTGATGATCCCGCGCGGGTCAGGCGTGATCATCGCCACCACCAGCCCGGCCGCGGTGGTCGGCGGTATCGGGAACCACGCCTACAGCGCGGCCAAGGCCGGGATCCAGGGGCTCATGCGGTCGGTCGCGGCCGAGTTGCGGTACAAGGGGATCCGCGTCAACGCGGTGATGCCCGGGGCGGTGGTATCGGCGATGACCGCGGACCTCGTGCTCGGCGATGCCACCGCCATCGACCAGGCCGAGGCGCTGCTGGCCAAGGACGCGGCCCGGCGGCGGCCTGGTCAGCCCGCCGACATCGCGGCGGCCGTCTGCTTCCTGGCCAGCGACGACGCGGAGTTCATTACCGGCCAGACGATGATCGTCGATGGTGGCCTTACCGCCATCGGCGGGAACTCGCCGTTCACCCGCGGCCAGTTCGCCGAGCCCGGCGCCATGCTTGAGGCCGGACGCCGTGCCTAGCGAGATTTAACGCGCGGTGCGGGTCTGGGCCGCGGAGCAGACACCTCACTGCGACCCGGGCGGTATGGCCCGGAAGCGGCGCAGCCGCAGGCTGTTCCAGACCACGAACACCGAGGACAGCGTCATCGTGGCGGCGGCGACGATGGGGTTCAGGAAGCCGAGGGCGGCCAGCGGGATGGCCAGGACGTTGTAGCAGAAGGCCCAGGCCAGGTTGCGGCGGATAGTCCGGAAGGTGGCGCGGGCCAGCCTGATGGCGTCGGGTACGACCTCCAGGTCGTCCCGGAGCAGGATCATGTCGGCGGCGCAGATGGCGACGTCGGTGCCGGAGCCGAGGGCCAGGCCGAGCCGGGCGGCGGCCAGGGCGGGGGCGTCGTTGACTCCGTCTCCTACCATCGCGACGGAACGGCCCGCGTTTTCCAGGTCCGTGACCACGGCAGCCTTCACGGCGGGAAGCGCGCCGCTGATGACCTCGTCGATTCCGGCCTCGGCGGCCACGACCTGGGCGGTGGCGGCGTTATCGCCGGTGAGCAGGACGGGCCGCAGGCCGAGGGCGCGGATTTTGGCGACGGCGCCGGCCGCGGAGGGCTTCACGGTGTCGGTCACGGCCAGCGCGCCCCGGATCACGTCGTCCCAGCTCACCAGGATGGAGGTGCGGCCGACTCGTTCTTGGTCGTGACACCAGGCCACCAGGTCGGCGGGGGTCTGCAGGCCACGGTCGGCGAACAGCTTGGACCGGCCGACCACGACCTCGTGACCGTCCACCAGACCGCGGGCGCCGAGGCCGGGGAGGGCGGCGAAGTCGTCGGCGGAGACCAGTGGAGCCGACTCGGTCCGGGCCAGGGCGGTGACGGCGGCGGCGACCGCGTGCTCCGAGGCTTGCTCGACCGAGCCGGCGAACCTGAGCAGGTCGCCGCGGTCGACTCCGGGGACCGGCTGGATGGCGGTGACGGTGAACTGGCCGGTGGTGACCGTTCCGGTCTTGTCCAGGACCACGGTGTCGATCCGGCGGGAGGACTCGAGCGCCTGGTACCCCTTGATGAAGATGCCGAGCTGAGCGCCGCGGCCGGAGGCCACCACCAGAGCGGCGGGGGTGGCCAGGCCGAGCGCACACGGGCAGGCGATGATCAGCACGGCCAGGGCGGCGCTGAAGGCGTGGCCGGCGGGGCTTCCGGCGAGCAGCCAGCCGGCCAGGGTCAAGGCCGCACAGGCCAGGACGGACGGAACGAACACGGCGCAGATGCGGTCGGCGAGGCGCTGAATGCCGGCCTTGCCGACCTGCGCCTGCTCGACCAGCTCGACCAGGTGAGCGAGCTGGGTGTCGCGGCCCACCTTGACGGCACGCACCACCAGGCGGCCGGTCAGGACGATGGTGCCGCCGGTTACGGTATCGCCCGCGGCGGCGTCGACGGGGACCGATTCCCCGGTCATCATGCTGCAGTCGACGGCGGACTGGCCGCTCGCGACCTCGCCGTCGGCGGCGATCCGCTCCCCCGGGCGGACGACGAAACGCTGGCCTGGCTGCAGCTGGTCAGCTGGGAGCCATCGCTCGGTGCCTTCCTGATCGGTGCCTTCCTGATCGGTGTCTTCCTGATCGGGGTCGGCGAGGACGCAGACGTCCTTGGCGCTGGCCGCGGCGAGGTCGCGCATGGCCTCGCCGGCGCTGCGCCTGGCCCGGGCCTCGTAGAGCCGGCCGGCCAGCAGGAACGTGGTCACCGAGGCGGCCACCTCGAGGTAGACGCCGCCGCCGGAGTTGTGCAGCAAGGCCTGCAGGCCGGCCGGGCCGGTTCGGGCGCGGTCCAGGTAGAACATGGCGTAGACGGACCAGCCGCAGGCGGCGATGATGCCCATCGACACCAGGGTGTCCATCGAGAATGACAGGTGCCGGGCCTGCCTGACCGCGGCCTGGTGGAACGGCCAGGCCGCCCAGCTGGCAACCGGGGCGGCCAGCGCCACCAGGACCCACTGCCAGCCGGGGAACCTCGCCCACGGGAAGATCGACAGCACGATGGACAGGTCGGTGAGCGGGACGAAGAACACCAGCGCCAGGATCAGCCGGCGGCGCAGGCGGCGGACGGTCGCGCCGTCGGCCGCCAACGAGGCGCCGGCCGTGGGCGAGGCGTCGGGCTGCTGGGGGCGGACGAGTTCGGCGGAGTAGCCTGCGGCCTGGATGATCTTGACAAGTTCCGGCGGGGAAACCTGGGCGGGGGCGGTGACGTGTGCCCGTTCGGTAGTCAGGTTCACGGTCGCGGTGACGCCGTCCAGCTTATTGAGCTTGGCCTGGACCCGGGCCGCGCACGCGGCGCAGGTCATCCCGCCGATGACGAAATCGAACTCGGCCGCGTCCGGGGTTTCCGGGACGGTGCGGGCGGCAGAGGCGGTCACCGCCACACTCACCACCTCCAGATTCGCCGCCTTCAGCTCACCTAAGGTACTCCGGGCCCGGCCTCAGGCCGGCTCCAGCCCGGGGCCCTCGGAGTTACTAGGTCCCCTGGTGCCCCTGGGCTCTTTGGGCTCCCTGGGCTCACGCCCGCTCGCGCCGCCTGGGCGCTGGGATATGTATGGTTGTCACATTCTGCACCAAAGAGTGTGCAGGATGTGACAACCATACGCACCTGGCCTGGTGCATTTGGGGAGCGGTGTGATGGTGGGGTGGGTGGTGAAGGACGGGCGCTGGTGTGGGCGGCTCCGGGGCCGGCCGGGCTAGGATCGTTGCCGTGGAAACTCGCTCCATAGTGGTCAGCGGGATGAGCTGCGCCCACTGCGCCAACGCCGTCCGGGCCGAGATAGGCGCGCTGCCCGGCGTCACCGAGGTGGCCGTCGACGTCGCGGCGGGCCAGGTCCGGATTACTGCTGAGCCGGTGCCGGACGACGCCGCCCTGCGCGAGGCCATCCGAGAAGCCGGATACGAGTTCGCGGGCTAGCCCCTACAGCATCAGGATCAGCATGTAGCCCATGGTTACCGCCATGGTGATCTTGCAAAGTGCCGAGCAACGCGGGGCTAGGTAGCGGAGGGCCGGGTTGGATCGCCCGCAGCCTCCCGCGGTGGCATTAGCCTGCTCGCCCGGCTTGGGGCCGCTCGTTGCCGGACCGCTGCCCGCGGGACCACTGGCCGCAAGACCGCTCGCCGCGGGAGCGCTCGCCGGGCCGGCGGTTACGGCGGCGGTCGCGGCCACCAGCGAGCGCTGACCGGGTTGGGCGAGGGCGGGGGTGCGGAGGGTTAGGCGATCGCCGACCCAGGCTACGTAGCCGAGCATGAACAGGGCCAGCAGCAGGGCCAGGAACGAGAAGCGTGACTCGGTCGGCGTCACGGTCATTGCGCCCATCCCGCCGGTGGTGCTCCGGACCGCGAGGGAGGCGGGCAGCACGGCGAACATGAAGAGCATCGCGGCGCATTCGACCAGATGCGGCACGGGATGCAGGCAGCGCCACGGGCCCCGCGGCGCGCCGCGGCGGGCCTGCACCATGCGCCAGCCGAACCACCCGGCGCCGACGGCGAAGACCCCCTCCCACAGCCCGGTCGGCAGGGTGCGCAGGCCGGTCACGAGCATGCCCGCCATGGCCACGCCCATGACGACGTGCGCGCCATCGGTGTCGAGTTCGGTGGGGCGTCGCCACCAGCGCGCGACGACGAGGCGGCTCGTGCAGTAGACGGCCACGGTGAGCATCAGGGCCGCGAAGATGTCGGGGAGCCAGCCGGGACCGCCCATGTCAGGCTCCGCTCGGGTTCCGGGATGCCCCGATGGTTCGGGTGGCCGGGCGGGCGCTGGCCGCCGGCCAGAAGGCCAGCGCGAGCAGGGCGAGCAGCGGACCCGAGTCGGGATCGGTGCCGCCGCCGGTGAAGATGCCGCCCAGTCCCTCGGCCAGCCAGATGAGGGTGGCCAGCACGATGGCCAGGACGATGATCGCCCTGGTCATACGCGTCGGCAGGTAAATCCCGGCGGCGACGATGGCGAGCGCGACGGCCAGCACGATCGAGGCCGGCAGGCCCTGATGGGCTAGCGCGCTCGCGGTGTGATGGTCGATCCAGGCGAGCCAGGTGGGCTCGCCTGACGCCATGTCCGAGATCATGCCGCTGATGGCCTGCGGCGCACGAGAGGCGGGCGCCAAGGCGAAGAACGCCAGGCTCCCCCAGAGCAGGAGCCACAACGCCTGCGCGGCGGGCCGGCCCACGGCGCGGGCGGCGATGAACGGCGCGGCGGGATCCCGGCCGGCGCGATCACGGTCGGCGGGCCACAGTAGGACCGCCAGCAGGGCGTAGATGATGACCGCTCCGGGCGCGCCGTTGACGGGGCTGGCCGTCCCGGCGAGCACACCGCCGAGCCCTTCGCCGAGCCACCACACCGCCAGCGCCCAGGCCACCGACGCGCCGAGTGCGAGCTTGACGGTGGGGCGCCAGACTATCCCGAGGCCCAGCGCCAGCTGAATGGTCGCGAAAATGGCGTTAAGCAGGATGAGGTGATGATCGACCAGGTTCGCCGACCAGTTGACCGGACCGGCGACCACGGCGGGATTCCCGGCCGAGGCGGCCGCGAGCAGCTGCGGGAACGCCTTGCTGAACATGGACGGCTGATACTGCAGGATGCCGTCGAGCACCCAGATGACCCCGAGGGCCAGCTGCAGCTTCCGGCGGGTGTCAAGCACCGCCAGGTGTCCCTGCTCACGCGCGCGGGGCTCACGCACGCGGGGCTCACGCATACCGGGCTCGCGCACGCGGGGCTCGTCAGCATACGGCCGCGCCACCGCACCGCCGACCGCGAGGCTCTCGCTCATGTCTGGGTTCCTCCGCACCCCGGAACTCTTATGACGGTAATTGACGGCTCGCAAAGCCAGCAAGGGAAATGGTTAAATTCGCTGAGCGAAAGCCGTAATTTATCAATTCGGGAACCCGGACCGGGTATTGACTAAACCCCGCTGGGGTATTAGGCAAACCCAGTCCGGGTATTGCTCATCGTTTTACCGGAATAGTCAGCTGGTGAACGTCGGGTCGCCGCCGCGGACCGGGGCCACCCGGCCCTTGGGCTCTTCCCAGTCTTCCTGGCGGCCCAGGGCGGTCAGGTCGAGCCAGGAGTAGGCGCCGCCGAGGACATCGGTGCCGCGGGCGAAGGCCGAGTAGGTGTGGAAGATCTCCTCGCCGTCGCGCAGGAAGCAGCTGACGCCGGGCATCTCGGCGGACCTCTCGCCGCCGAGCAGGTCCGGTTCGGCGCGGTAGTTGTAGTGGTCCTGGTTGCGATCGGCGTCCAGGGTGACCTGGTAGTCGTAGTTGAAGTCGCTGCCGGCCGTGGAATACCAGGGGACGAACCAGCCCCGCTCCTTGGCCTTCGCGGCGATCATGTCGTATGGGGCGCGGGAGGTCAGCGCGAAGGCCGTCTCCCTGGTGCGCAGGTGATCGAGCACGCCGGGCGCCATCTCGGCGATGCCGGCCGAGCAGCCGGGACAGGGCTGATCCCAGTCCGGGCCGAACATCACGTGCTGGATGATCAGCTGCCTGGCCTCGCCGAACAGGCCGGCCAGCGTGACCGGGCCGTCCGGGCCTTCGAACTCGTACTCCTTGTCGATCTTCACCATCGGCAGCCTGCGCCGGCTGGCGGCCAGGGCGTCGCGCCCGCGGGTGAACTCCTTCTCTTGCGCCAGCAGCCTGCGCCTGGCTTGGAGCCACTCCTCGCGCGAGGTGACGTCGGGAAGACTCATCACGGAACCTCCTGGTAGCGGTCGGGACTTCGCCCCGTTCGCAGTTACGACGAACGGGCCCGGCCAAAGTAGACGGCCGGCGGCGAAGATCTTCGCGTGGTGGTCGGGAGTACCCCGGCGGGTCGCGTCGAGTGACACCACCGTTCGTTCGGTAAATAAAGGCTTTTATACCGAACGGACGTGGTAATTAGTGGCGCGGACAGGCTCAATCTCGGAGTGCATTTTGCATTTGCTCTGTTAGGCTGCACGGTGCAGGCAGGCCAGCGCGCTGCGCGCCGCCGAGCCGGATTCGCTTTTTCTCACTTCGGGAGAATCGGGGAGAAGATGCACGACATGAACGGCATTCCTGCCGATCGGCTGGTATCGGCGCGCTGGCGCAAGAGCGTCGCGAGCAATCCCACCGGGAGCTGCGTCGAGGTGGCCGAGCTCGCCGATGGCGAGATCGCCGTCCGCAACTCCAGGTACCCGTCCGGACCTGCCCTTATTTACACGCGCGCCGAGGTCGAGGCGTTCATGACCGGGGTAAAGAATGGGGAGTTCGACGACTTGTGCGCACGCGGTTGAGTGGCAATTTCGGGTAATTACCTGGAAATTAGCGTGAATGATGCCGCGGCGGGGCCATAGCGCAGTGATACCGTGGCTTATGGGTCAGGATCGGCAGGGCGGCGAAGCTCATGCCGACGCCATTGGTCCCACGGTGCCGCGACTACTGCTCGGAATCCAGCTGCACCGGTTGCGCGAGACCGCCGACGTCACGTCTGAGCAGGCAGGTTACGAAATCCGGGCGTCCCGGTCCAAGATCAGCCGGATGGAAAACGGCCGGGTCCGGGTCAAGGCGCGGGACGTGACCGACCTGCTCACCATGTACGGCATCACCGACGCCAAGACGCGCGACGGCATGCTGGCCCTGGTCCGGCAGGCCAACGCCCCGGGCTGGTGGTCGAAGTACGGCGACATCATGCCCGACTGGTTCGAGGCCTACCTGGGGCTGGAGATGGCCGCCACGGTCATCCGCAGCTTCGAGCTGCAGTTCGTGCACGGCCTGTTCCAGACCGGGGACTACGCCCGCGCCGTCACCCTGCTCGGCCACACGGCCGCGCCCGCGGACGAGATCGACCGGCGGGTAAGCCTGCGGCTCAAGCGTCAGGAGTTGCTCACCGGCCCCGAGCCGCCGCAGGTGTGGTCGGTCCTGGACGAGGGGGCGCTGCGCCGCCCGGTGGGCGGCCGCGCCGTGATGCGGGCCCAGTTGGAAAGGCTCATTGAGGTGGCCGAGCTGCGTCACGTGACGGTGCAGGTGATGCCGTTCGGCCAGGGCGGGCACGCGGCGGCAGGCGGGGCCTTCACGGTGCTGCGTTTCGGCGAGCCCGAGGTGCCGGACGTGGTGTACATCGAGCAGCTCACCAGCGCTCTCTACCTGGACAAACGCGAGGATGTCGACAACTACCTGGAGGTCATGAACAACCTGAGCACCGACGCCCTGACCCCCGTCGAAAGCACGCGCTTCCTGACTGAGGTAATCCGGGAGATGTGATAAACCAGCCTTAGTCGACGATGAGGTCGTGATGACGGGACAGCGGGTCATGGGCATCGTGCTGGCCGGCGCGGAGGGCAAACGCCTCGCGCCGCTGACCGCGGACCGGGCAAAATCGGCCGTGCCGTTCGGTGGCCTGTACCGGCTGGTGGATTTCGCGCTGTCCAACCTGAGTAACGGCGAGCTGTTGCACATCTGCGTGCTGACCCAGTACAAGAGCCACAGCCTGGACCGGCACATCACCACCACCTGGCGGCTGAACAGCCTGCTCGGCGACTACGTCACGCCGGTGCCGGCCCAGCAGCGGCGCGGGCCGCACTGGCAGACCGGCTCGGCCGACGCGATCTACCAGTCGCTGAACCTCATCGACGACGAGCGGCCGGACATTGTGGTGGTCTTCAGCGCCGATCACGTGTACCGGATGGACCCGGTGCAGATGATCGAGGCGCACACGGCCACCGGCGCCGGGGCCACGGTCGCGGCGATCCCGGTGCCTAGGGCCGAGGCGAGGGCGTTCGGCGTGGTGCGCAGCGCGCCGGATGGTCACCGGATCGAGGCGTTCCTGGAGAAGCCCGCCGATCCGCCGGGGCGCCCCGGCCAGCCGGATCAGGCCTTCGTGTCCATGGGCAACTACGTGTTCGACACCGACGTGCTGGTGGAGGCGCTGCGCCAGGACGCGGCCGACGAGGCCAGCCAGCACAGCATCGGCGCTGACATCATCCCGATGCTGGTGCGGGAGAACGCCGCGCACGTCTATGACTTCCTGGCCAACAGGGTCCCCGGCACCGGCGAGGGCGACCACGGGTACTGGCGGGACGTGGGCACGCTCGACTCCTACTTCGCCGCGCACATGGACCTGTGCGCGGTGCAACCGGTGTTCAACCTCTACAACGACGAGTGGCCGATCCTGACCCAGGTGCCACCGCAGCCGCCGGCCAAGTTCGTACACGAGGAGGGCGACCGGACCGGACGGGCGGTCGACAGCGTGATCAGCAACGGGGTCATCGTCTCCGGGGCGCTGGTGCGCAGTTCGGTGTTGTCGCCGGGGGTCCGGGTGGATAGCTGGGCCCGGGTGGAACGTTCCGTGGTGCTGCACAATTCGGTGGTGCGGCGGCACGCGGTGGTGGAGAACGCGATCCTGGACAAGAACGTGGTGGTGGAGGAGGGGGCTGCGGTGGGAGTGGACAAGGAGCACGACCGGGCTCGCGGGTTCACGGTGTCCGGCGGCGGGATCACGGTGGTGGGCAAGGGGCGAGTGGTGACGGTGTGACAGTACGGTCTGGCTTGGGGCCGCTCAGCTGAGGTCGGCGATGAACTGCTCGAGGAGTTCGGCGAAGGCGGTGGGGGCCTCCTGGTGGGGGGCGTGCCCGGCGCCGGGGATCAGCTGGACGCGGCCGCGCCACAGGTTCGGTAGGGTCAGCCGCTGTAGGTAGTCGAGGTTGACGAGCTGCTCGCCCTCGCCCTGCAGGATGGCCAGGGGCTGAACCAGGGTGCTGGCGATGGCGATCTCGTCGGCGAACCTGCCCTCGCCGATGCTCTCGAACAGCCCGGCCCGGGCCTCGCCGTCGGTCGTCCGCAGGATGTCGACGGTGAACTCATCGAGCGACAGCGCCGAACCGGGCGCGGTGAAGCTCGCGGCGAAGGCTTCGGCCTCCGCGGGCGCGACGGCGGCGGTGAAACCGGCATTCATGGCCGGATTCGGCAGGAACGCCTCACCCAGCTGGGCGGCGGAGGCGACCGGCGGCGTGCCGAACACGACGTACCCGGCCGCTTCGGGCAGCGCCGGAGCAGCCTCAAGCGCGACGTGGCCGCCCAGGCTCCAGCCCACGATCACCGCGTCCGCCGCATTGGCGGTTTCGGCGAAACCGGTGAGCACCGCGGCGTAACCGGGCAGGGAGTAGTTCTCGCGGTTCTTGGCCGGGGCCGAGGATCCGTGCCCCGGCAGGTCCAAGGCCAGGCAGCGGTAGCGCTGCCCGAACGGCCCGGTCATGACCGGGCGCCAGGTGCGGGCCGAGGAGGAGTTGCCGTGCACGAAAATGACCGGGCGGCCGCTGCCCCCGCTCTGCGTGAACGCGATCTGCTGACCGTTTACGGTGATGTTCCGCTCGTCCACCCGCTTGTCCTTTCTGTGGGCGCTTTTTCCGGGTGCGCCCTGTTCCTTCCGGTAAGCCAGGTTCTCACGTCCCGTGTACGCGCCGCTGGTGCGGGTAGGGGTCGCGCTCCTGACGTACGACAGATAAAGGAAGGCGCTCGATATGGCCGTCTCAGCGTTTCAGGACTACCCGCTGGCCGACCGGAACCGCGAGTGGGACGGCGCGGCCGCGGAGAAGCGGGTCCGGAAGTGGGCCGGGGCTGAGGATGAGCCGAACCAGAAGTACCGCGACGCCCACGTCTGGTACGACAGCGAGAACAAGGACAACTTCACCGCCTACAAGCTGCTTATCGCCGACGTCGTCGACGGGAAGATAAAGGCCGTGCCGCGCGGCGTCATGGCCGCGGGCAACATCATGCAAGGCGCCCGCGGCGGAGCCGACCTCCCGGCCAAGGACATCGACCGGGTAAAGAGCCACCTCGCCAAGTACTACGCCAAGATGGGCGAAGATGCCCCCTGGGACCGCGACTGAGGCCGTACCAGGCCGCGCTGGCGGCATGTAGCTCATTGACCGCCCCGCACGTCCCAGTAACCTCACGGGCCCCTATGGTTAGCTTCGGCTTCGGCTTACGCCGCCACGGTGGCACATTGTGCCGGCTGTAGCCGGCACAGCGGTCCATCGTGCCGCACAGAAATTCGATTTTGCTGTCTGGGAGGTACCACAATCCACTGTCCGCGCCAAGGATGGCCGACGGGCGGCACGTGGTCGAGGAGCTGCGACAGGTCGCCGTCGCCTGGCTCGGCCTGCATCCAGATCGGCACCGCCCGGTGACCCGCGTCGTCGGCGAGTACGACCAGGAAACCGCGGGTGTCGAAGCCGCCGTTCGGCAGCCTGCCGGGCCGGGGCTCGGCGTGCGCGATACGAACGGTGGTCATAGGCGTTCCTCCGGGGCGACGGCGACGGGTATCAGGTTCCACACTCTTTAGTGTCCTCAGGCCGGGCGCTTGTTACCCGGCCTGCTAGTGATACCTACCTGAGGTGGTGCATGTCCTGGATGACCATGACGACTCCTGAGACGAGCAGGAAGAGCGCTACGGCCGCCAGGATCTTGGCTGCGACTTTCCAGAACGCCACGCAGGCGACGGCGAGCGCGATGAAGAGAGGGATCATTTCGTTTCCTCACCGGCCCGTGGCGGCACGGTCATCGGGGCACGGACCGGGGGTATTGCCTTCTCCTCCGGGGCGTGTACCATGTCTGGCAACCACTGGACCTTATCTGGATTCCGGGTTTCGGTGCTTAGCACGGTCGATGGGCCAACATCGGCCGTGCTTTTTGTTGATGCAGTTAATTTTGGGGCAGAGGTTCTAAGCGTCAGCCCCTGTGGCGCGTTTAGTAACTTTCGTTAGTGCCCTCTTCCTTGTCCGGCCGAGAGGCCAGAAATTTATCCCGACTCAGCGAGCCTGAATTTTCTTTCGCTCACGCTTACATTGTTCCCGCGACGCTCCGGATGTAGACACATTTACCCGGCCCGACGTACAGTCTTGTTACCGGAGCGTAAGTAGGACTTGATGACGACCGATAGACAAGATGCGTCAACTGACGCACCTGCTGGTGAAAATGTAGGGAACGGCCGAGAAGTCAAGTTCGGGCGGATGCTTGAGAGCCTGATCGAACATAGCGAGTACCGGCGGAACAGAAAAAAGATCTCCAGCCGGCTGGGCATCAGCGGCGCCGCGCTCTCACAGTACATCCGCCAGCAGACGCTGCCCAGCTTCGGCAAGCTGCTCGCGATCGCCGACCTTTTCGATGTAAGCCTGGACTATCTGGTCTACGGTCAGTCCACCGGCGGGAGCGCGACCGACCCTGGCCCCCTCTACCGTTACGTAGACCACGCTCTGGCGGACGTGCAAGCGCGGGGCAGTCGTCATACCGCCGTCGTCGCGCGCATCGGACGGATGCTAGCGGACCGAATTGACGCCGTGGCGGGCGAGTTGGCCGCAAATCCGATAGCAGTGCGCGAGGGCCTCATGCAAGACGAGGAGCTACTACGGCTAGAAAGATACTGTCGCCAGTGCGACCTGGTGAGCTTGAATCTCGAATTCAACGTTATCCAGGCTGAGAGCGGCCCCGTTCCCGGTCGCTTTCTCTCCGTTGTGGCGGCTAACCTTGAAAACGGTGCATCTTATAGATTTATCTTGCCGCAGGACCGACGATGGGACGATACTGTCGGGGCTTGCCGCCAGTTGCTGGCCCGTCAGATCGGCGGCGATCGGGTGCGAGAAAACTGCACTTTTCGGCTTACCTCTGCTCCGGTATTGACCGGCATCTTGCTTTATCAGCTCGACACTACTCGGCTAGCAGCCGAAGATTCGGCTCTGTACCCACAGATCCAAGACT
>Ga0302184_10000242_pt1 | contig 36281 bp, 36 predicted proteins | sample I_Palsa_N3_3_FD_200233 | JGI IMG/M metagenome (GOLD analysis project Ga0302184, IMG submission 200233) | Peat permafrost microbial communities from Stordalen Mire near Abisko, Sweden - I_Palsa_N3_3 | ecosystem: Environmental > Terrestrial > Soil > Palsa > Peat permafrost | place: Sweden...
AGCCTCCGCTGTCGCCGCCGCGGCCGAGCACCGGAGCCTCGAGCCGGCGGCGATCGAGGACCACGCGGCGATCCAGGAGCTCTTGCAGCGGGTCGCCGAAACGGCCGAGCGTACGCGCGCTCGCGCCGAGCGCCTCGGTGAACTCGACATCGCCTCACAGGACGTGCTGATCGAGGTGCTGCGCGCGCTCGAGGAACAGCTGTGGATGCTGCGCTCGCAGCTCGCGCCGGGCAAAGGGCGCTAGCGGGTCAGCCCCGCGGACGGTTCGCGGGCCAACTTCGATAATCATTAGTGTCGAAGTGACGAGATCGTATAGGAAATCATGTAGCATGCTGGCGGCGTCATGAGCGACTCTCTTCGTTTCGGCGTTTTCCTGCCGCCGTACCACAAGTTCGACATCGATCCGACGCTCGCGATCCACCGCGATCTCGAGCTGATCGAGTTGTGGGAGCGCCTGGGATTCGACGAGGTCTGGGTCGGCGAGCATCACTCCGGCGGGATCGAGTTGATCGCCTCGCCGGAGCAGTTCCTCGCCGCCGCGGCGATGCGAACGGAGCGGATCCGCCTCGGCACGGGTGTCGTCTCGCTCCCCTACCACCACCCGTTCATGGTCGCCAGCCGGCTGGTCCTGCTGGACCACCTCTCGCACGGCCGCGCGATGCTCGGCGTCGGGCCGGGGGCGTTGCCGTTCGACGCCGCGATGCTTGGAATCGAGCAGGAGGAGACACGCACGCGACTCGAGCAAGGCCTCGAGGCGATCATCGCGCTGCTACGCGCGGAGGAGCCCGTGAGCGTCGAGACCGACTGGTTCAAGCTGGACGAGGCAATGCTGCAACTCCTGCCCTACGAGCGGCAGCAGTTGGAGATCGCCGTCGCGGCGGCAGTCTCGCCGTCGGGGGCACGGCTTGCCGGCAAGTTCGGCGCCTCTTTGCTCTGCGTCGCCGCAACCTCCGAGGCGGGCTTCAAGGCGCTGCGCGGACACTGGGAGGTGGCCGAGGAGCAGGCCGCGCTGCACGGGACGAGCGTCGACCGGGCGAACTGGCGGATCGTCGGCCCGATGCACATTGCGCCGACACGTGAACAGGCCCAGCGTGAGGTCGAGTACGGGCTGATGGACTGGGCGCTCTACTTTCAGGAGGTCGGGGCTGTACCTCAGGTACAGGTTGAGGGTGCGAGCACGGCCGAGCTGATCGACGAGATCAACGGTAACGGGCTTGGGGTGATCGGCACGCCGCAGGATGCGATCGCCCAGATCACGCGACTACAGGAGCAGTCAGGCGGGTTTGGCACCTACCTGCTGATCGGTCACGACTGGGCCGATCCGGAGGCCACCGCCCGCTCCTACGAGCTGTTCGCGCGGCTCGTCGCGCCCGAGTTCCGCGGCTCGCTCGATAGCCTGCGGCGCACGCGCAGGCGCTCCTCCGAGCGATACCAGCCGCTTCGCGCCAAGCAGGCGGCGGCGATCGAGTCGGCGAAGGCGCGCTACGAGGGCCAGCGCGGCGCCAAGCGCTCCGACTAGCCGGCTCGCGCGTAGCGCAGCGAGCCTGGCGTCGTCAGCGTCTCGCCGGTTTCGAGCAGGGTCTTCAGGCCCGACAGGATCATCGGCCAACCGCCGAACAGCTCGAAATTGGCGCCGTCGCGAAGCTGGTCGTGGGTGACGGTCAGCCGGCACGAGTCGCCGACCGGCTCGATCTCCCAGGTGACGCGCGAGGTCTCCTCCTCCTTGACCGCATCGCTCCACAGCGCGTTGAAGCTCTGGACGAGCCGCCGGGGCGGATCGACCTCGAGGTTTTCGCCGGCGGCGATGTCGACGACTCCCGGGACCGATGAGAGGTATTCCGAGCCCGGCGTCCAATCCGAGTTGGTCTCGACGCCGAAGCTGTAGCGCGCGCGCATCGCCGGGTCGGTGATCGCATGCCAGAGGCGCTCCGGCGTCGTCTTGATGTAGATCTCGAAGACCGTCATCGTGCCGTGGCCATCGAGCACCGAGTAGATGTCCTGCTCCATCGTTGGTCCCTCCAGTGTCTGTTTGAGGCCGCTCAGCGTGGCGGCCCAGGGCTCGGCGTACTTGCTGACCCAGCGGTCGTGGACGAGCCGGATCGGGACGGCGTTCAGGAAGTGGAGCTTCTCGCGGCCCTGGCGCCTGGTTACCCGTCAAGTATTGGCCGAACCGTGCGCGCACGCCGCGATGGGCTGGCTCTGCGATGCCGCGCCTAGGTGGCGGCCGCTGTTCAGTTGCCGTCGTGCGAGACCGTCCGGGCAAGGATCTCGGCTAGCCGGCTGACCTGAATCGGCTTGCTCACGTAGTCGTCCATGCCGGCGGCCAGGCACTTCTCGCGGTCGCCTGCCATCGAATGGGCGGTCATCGCGATGACCTGCAGGTGCGCGCTCCCCTGCTCGCGGATTCGCAGCGCCCTGGTTGCCTCGTATCCGTCGAGGCCGGGCATCTGGCAGTCCATCAGCACGGCCGCATAGCTCGTCTCGGTGATCGCGTCGAGGGCCGCCTGTCCATCCGCGACGAGGTCGATCGCGTAGCCAAGCTTCTCCAGCATTCGTCCCGCGATGATCTGGTTGACCGGGTTGTCCTCGGCGACGAGGATCAACGGAGCCTCACCGTCCGAGGTCGGCACTGCGCGCTGGCCCAGCTCGCGCTCAAGTGCCCTTGGCTGCTCGCTCGGTGAGCTCACCGGAAGCGTCAGCTCAAACCAGAACGTGCTGCCTTTGCCCGGCTCGCTGGCCGCCCCGATCGTCCCCCCCATCGCCTCGACCAGTCGCTTCGAGATCGTCAAGCCGAGTCCGGTGCCGCCGTACTTCCGTGCTGTCGAGCTATCGGCCTGGGTGAACGGCTGGAAGAGCCGCGCGAGTGCGTCGGCGTCGAGCCCGATCCCGGTGTCGGTCACCTCAACGCGGAGCGGCGCCATCTGCCCCTCGGGGGCGCCGATCGCCTTCACGATGACCTGTCCGACATCGGTGAACTTGACGGCGTTGGCAACGAGGTTGGTGAGGACCTGGCGCAGCCGGGCGGCATCGCCGTGGAGCCAGGCCGGCAGGCGCTTGTCGATGTCCACGCTGAGCTCGATGCCCTTGGTCCGCGCCGCCGTGACAAGCAGCGAGGTCGCCTCGCCAATGGTCTCGCGCAGCGCGAACGGGCCCTCGTCGAGCTCGACCTTGCCGACCTCGAGCTTCGAATAGTCGAGGATGTCGCCGATCACCAGCAGCAACCCTTCGGCGGCGGTCCGCGCAATGTCGGCATATTCCCGCTGCTCGCCGTCGAGGTCGGTGTCCAGCAGCAGATCGGTCATGCCGATGACGCCATTCAGCGGCGTCCGCAGCTCATGGCTGACGGTCGCCACGAACATCGACTTGGCGTTCGACGCGTCGACCGCCTCGTCGCGCGCCAGCGCATTGATCGCCGCGGCCGCCCTGGCCTCGTCGCGGCTCGACTGGAGCACCTCCGCGTTCTCGCGGGCGAGACGCTTGACCGTCACGCCTTCGGCGACGGAGCGCAGATAGAAGTAAGCGAACGCGAGCAGCAGCAGCAGCATCGCGATGGCGGCCGCGATCCTGGTTCTCGTCTGCTCGGCTGAAGCCGCATCCGCGTTCGCAGTGCTGATTCGGTCGATGACACCCAGCAGGCCGTTGGCGTCGACGGTCAGATGGCCCTGGAGGGTGGGGATCAGCGCACCGGAGGCTGACAGGCCGGGGCTGACGGCCAGGCCGTAGATCTTCGTGACGAGCGGCTCGATCCGCATCAGCTCTGTGCGTGCGTAGGCCAGCAGAGGCGCCGACGCACCCTGCGAGCCGGGTGCGAGACCGTCGAGCAGCAGCTTCTCGTCGGACTTGATCCGTAGCTGGATCTTTGGTGGGGACCCACCGGCGCGCGGGTCGGCATTGAACGGCGCGGACTGAAGATCAACAACGGCAAGCCGCAACGCCGTCGCGTGGACCGCAGCCTTACCGCTCGCGCTCGCCTGCCCGACCAATCCCCAGACGCCGGCGATCGCGCCCACCGTCAGGATGAGCGTGACAATCGGGACAACCAGCTTGGAGCGGATTATGTTCACAGCGCGCCCATAGCTCTCGTCGGCCGTGGCGCCGCGGAGCTGTAGTCGGCGCCAGCGCGTTGCGCCGCCGCGAGCGAGCGCCCCGCAACGGACGCTGCTCGAACTCAGCCGTTCTCGCGCAGCGAGGACTCGTCGAGCACCGGCTCCTCGCGCAACTGCACGTCCACCGCGACAGCCGTGCCGCAGCCGGGACAGCAGTATTCGCGCAGCACAACCCGGTCAACAAGACCCAGCTCGTTCAGCGGGCCGGTGGCCGTGATCGGCAACTCACGCATCAGCGAGGCAAGCTTGTAATCGACGTCGTAGCCGCCGAAGAGGTGATGGCAGACCGTGCAGCGCAGCGAGTCGTCGACCGCCTCCACCGTGTCGGCAACCTGATGGCGGACGGTCCCGCCGTCGATCGTGGCGTCGCCTCCCGGTCCGTCGCCAGCGAGGAACTTCGCCTCGCCGAGGCGGGTCGCGCGGATCTGGTCGCGCTCGAGCTGGGTCGCGCCGGCGTCCGCCACTCCCGCGCCGTCCAGAACGACACCGTAGACGCTGCGCGCAAGGACGACCGAGACCAGGCCGGCGGCGACGTCACGCGCGACCGCCGCCGGCTCGCGGCGCAGCGGATCGCCGTAGCCGCCGCCACCCGGTATCAGGGCGATCAGGAAGTCTTCGCGCTCGAGCGTCGTGTGGTCCTTGGCCTCGAGCACCTGGATCTCGCGCTGGTCGAGCTCGCCGGCGGCGATCGGCACGCTACCGGCGGCGAACAGCTCGCGCGCGTTGCTCGAGCGCAACACGATGTTGGACTTCACCGGAGCAGGCCCGCCACCGCTCAGCCCGTGGCCCTCGGGCTGACTGACGCCCGAGGCGAGCGTGACCGAGGCGATCGGGATCGGGTTCTTGTGCGGCAGGATGCCGGTCTCGATGCCAACGCCGCCGCGAAAGCGCCCAGCGCCGGCGCTGTCACGGCATTCGCGGCGATAGACCTGCAGCACCGGGGTGCGGCTCTCGGTCGTCTCGACGTTCGGGATCGTCGAGGACATCGAGTGCAGAATGCCACCGCTGTCAATCCCGTCGCAATAGGTGCGCGCACCGCCACCGCCGCCCATGCAGTCGAGGAACACACTCGCAAACGGGTCGCCGTGGCGATCGAGGCCGGCCATCACCGGGCAGTTGATCCCCGGCGACCAGACCGCCTGCGCCTCGGCGCGATACTCGTCGGAGGCCATCAGCATCTTCGCGAAGGCGTTTGCCGCCACGTCCTGCGTCGAGAGCGTGGCCATGATCGAGGCCATCGAGACGCCGGCCGGACTGATCGCGTTGTTGATCGTGCCCTCCTCGGAGACGATCGTCACGATCCGCCGCCCCGCCTCGACCGCCCATGGCAGGTCGTAGCAGAGGAAGGTCAGGAACACCCCGAGCACAGCGCCCTCCATCGCCGGGCGGGCGCAGTTGATCGCCCCGGGGGCCTGCTTCGCGGTGCCGGTCATGTCGACGGTCAGCTCGTCGCCGCGCTTGGTCAAACGACAGCGCATCGGGTAGATCTCGTTCTCGTTGCCGTTGTGGTCGTGGTAGACCTGCTCGAACCAGCTGCCGTCGGGCATCTCGCGCAGGCGCGAGCGAACGACGCGCTCGACGTAGTCGATGATCCCGTCCTGGGCGGCGAGGAAGGCGTCGAGGCCGTACTGCTCGATCAGCTCGTGTATCCGGCGGTGCGTGATCCGCAGCGACGCCAGACGGGCACGCAGGTTCAACGCGTTCATCTCCGGCGTCCGGTGGTTGCGCAGATAGACACGCTCGACGTCGCGGCGCAGCTCGAATCCCTCAACCATCTTCACGCCGGGAAAGAGCGGCGCCTCGCCAAAGCGATCGTGCGAGCCGACGACGAAGCTTCCCGGCACCGGGCTGCCGACGTCGTTGTCATGCATGACGATCCCCGACCAGGCGACGATCTCTCCGGCCCAGAAGATCGGTGTGGCGAGAATTCCGTCGTTGGCGTGCAGCGCACCCCACCAGGGGTCGTTGGTGAAGAACATGTCGCCCTCGCGGATCTCATCCGCCGGCCACTCCTCGAGGATGCGCCGGACGAAGACGTCGATCGTCGAGGCGTGGTGAATGATGTAGATCCCGGAGTACAGGCCGCGCCCGTCAGCCGTCATCAGCGCCGCGTTGAAGTCGTAGGCCTCATAGACGACCGGCGAGCCCGACAGGCGCGCAGCGATCATCGCTTGATCGTCGTTGATCGCCCACAGGCGATGGCGGATCACCTCGAAGGTCACTGGATCGAGCGCCGCGCTCATGCCGAAGCCTGCGCTCCGGCCGCGAGCGTCGCGGCCTCGCTGGCGAGCTGCTCGCGCGAGCGAAGACGGAGGGTGAGGTAGCGGTCGACCTCGGCGATGTAGTCGGGCGGCACGACGCACGAGTCGCCCATCCGCTCGATGATCGCCGGACCCTCGACGACATTGCCGGCACGCAGCCTGGTGCCATCGTAGACGGGCGTCGGGCGATAGCCGGCATCGAAGTAGGCCTCGCGCTCGCCGCGCAGCGCCAGCGATGGATCGCGCTCGCCGCGCGCGTGCTCGCGGAAGGCGATCGGCTCGAGCGCGCGACGACCAACGACCCGCAGGCGCTCGAACTCGAGCCCACCTCCTGCCAGCAGCGCCCCTTCGCCGTAGAGCTGCCGGTAGCGCTCAGCGAAGCGCTCGGCGAGCAGCTCGCCCTGTCCGGCGTCGAGCTCACCAGCGTCGGCGTCAACCTCGACCGCATGAACCTGGAGCCGGTAGCGCATGCTCGTCGAGCGGGCCAGCGTCACCTCGTCGGCGTCTGCGCCCTCGCGTTCGAACTGTGCGAGCACGCGTTGCTCGAGCGCCGCGAAGTCGGCGTTCATCTGTTCCAGCTCGCGCGCGCCGAGCGGCGTCGTGAGCTGGCAGGAGGCCTGCTCGGTATGCGTGATGTCGCAGGTCAACATGCCCTCGGCCGAGAAGGCTGTCGAGTCAGCGAGCACGAGGATCGCCTTCGAGCCGATGTCGTGACCGTAGAAGGCGGCGTGCGTTGGACCGGCGCCGCCATAGGCAACAAGCACGCACTCGCGGGCGTCGTTGCCCTGCTCGATCGTCGACTTGCGGATCAGGTCGGCCATGTGCGCGTTGATGATCCGGAACACGCCGACCGCCACCTCCTCGGGCTCCATCGCCAGCTCGCGGCCGAGCCGGGCGAGCGCCGCGAGTGCAAGGTCGCGGCGCAGCTCCATCCGGCCGCCGAGAAACGCGCCCGGATCGAGATAGCCGAGCACGAGATCGGCATCGGTCACGGTCGCCTGCTCGCCGCCGAGGCCGTAGCAGGCCGGTCCGGGCCGCGACCCCGCGCTCTGCGGGCCGACACGCAGCAGACCGCCCTCGTCGATCCACGCGATCGAGCCGCCACCGGCGCCGATCGACTGGACGCTGACCTTGGGGATCCGCAGCACATACTGGGAGACGACCGGCTCCGGGTCGCTGGGCAGCTCCCCGCCGACGATCACCCCGACATCGAACGACGTCCCGCCGACGTCGGTGCAGACCACGTGGCGCTCACCATAGAGACGCCCGAGGTAGTGACAGCCGAGGATGCCGCCGGTCGGTCCGGAGTCAAGCGTCAGGATTGGCCGCTGCGCCGCGTCGTCGACCGATGTCAGGCCGCCGCTCGCATGCATCACGAGCAGGGAGTGGCGGAGCCCCTCGTCGCGCAATCGTGACTCGAGCTGCGCGAGGTAGCCGACCACCTTTGGCCCGATGTAGGCGTTGAGCGCGGTCGTCGCCGTGCGCTCGTACTCGCCCAGGACCGGCGCCAGCTCGTGCGAGAGCGTGACGAAGAGCCCGGGGGCGCGCTCCGCAAGGAGCTCGGCGATCCGCCGCTCGTGGGAATCGCCGCGAAACGACCAGAGCAGCGAGACGGCAATCGCCTCGACGCCGGCCTCGACCAGGGAGTCGATCGCAGCGATCGCATCCTCGTCGCGCAGCGCGACAACGACGTCGCCATCGACATCGATGCGTTCGGCAACCCCGCGGATCAACTCGCGCGGCACGATCGGCTCGGGCTTGCGCAGTCGCGAGGAGTGGACGAGGTCGCGCTCAGGGAGACCCGCCCGCTTCGCGTAGACCTTGCCGATGATGATCGAGTCCTCGTGGCCACGCGTCGTGATCAGCCCCGTGCGCGAGCCGGTCCGCGTGAGCACCGCGTTGGTGGCGACCGTCGTGCCGTGCACGAAGAGCTCGGTGGCGGCGAGCAGCTCACCCCGGGTCTGTTCGAGCTGGCTGGCGCCCTGCTCGAGCGCAGCTAGGACCCCGTCGGAGAGTGACCCATGGGTTGTCAGCGACTTCGAGACCGTGCGCTCACCCTGATCGTCGACGATCACGCAGTCGGTGAAGGTGCCGCCGATGTCGACGCCGACGCGGTAGGAACGGGCCGTCATGCGCCTGCGCGGCTGCCGCCGAGCTGACGCAACCGGCGAAGTCGTGCGAGCGAGCAGTCCATCGCACCATGGATCGTATAGGAAATCCTGTTAGTGTCGACCGCATGGCTGGGGAGCGGAGCTTGGACGCCGATGTGATCGTCGTCGGCGCTGGCTCGGCCGGGGCCGTGGTCGCACGCCGGCTTGCCGACCGCGGCGACCTGCGGGTGCTGCTGCTCGAGGCGGGCGCCGCGGATACGAATCCAGCGATCCACGACCCCGGTCGCTCCCACGAGCTTTGGCATGCGCAGGAGGATTGGGACTACTACACCGTCCCGCAGCGACACGCAGCTGGCCGGCGCCTGCACTGGCCGCGGGGCCGCGTGCTCGGCGGCTCGAGCGCATTGAACGCGATGCTCTGGGTGCGCGGCGCACCGGCGGACTACGACGGCTGGGCGGCACGCGGCAACCACGGATGGGCCTGGGACGATGTCCTGCCGATCTTCGTCGATATCGAGGACTTCGATCGCGGCGCGTCGGAGGTCCATGGGAGCGGCGGGCCGGTGCGCGTGATCAGTCGCTACGAGCCGGCGGCGATTCACCAGGCGATCGTTGCGGCGGCGACCGAGCGCGGCATCCAGTTCAACGATGACTACAACGACGGCACGCTCGACGGCGTCTCGTTCACGCAGCTCAACATCAAGGACGGGGTGCGACACGGGACCGCCGCGGCATACCTCGTTCCCGCACGGTCGAACCCGTGCCTGCAGGTGCTGACAGGCGCGCAGGCGACCGCCCTCGAGGTCGAGGCCGGTCGGGTCTGCGGCGTTCGCTGGCGGCGCGCGGGGCGTGAGCAGAGCGCCCGCGCCGAGGTCGAGGTGATCGTCTGCGCTGGTGCGGTCGGCTCGCCCGAGCTGCTGCTGCGCTCTGGCATCGGTCCCGCGGACGAGCTGCGGGCGGTGGGGATCGAGGTCGTCTGCGATCTGCCCGGTGTCGGGCGCAACCTGCACGACCATCTGCTCGTGCCCGTGATCTTCAGCGCCGAGCGCACGATCGAGCCGACCGCACCGGGGCTGCCACAGCTGCAGAGCCACCTGTTCGCGCGCAGCAGCAGCGAGGTCACGGTTCCAGACATCCAGCCCGCACACTTCGATGTGCCGCTGTACGACGAGTGGATGAGCGGGCCGGCAAACGCGTTCACGCTGATGGCGGGCATGATCAGGCCCCAGAGCCGTGGCGCGATCAGGCTGTCGGGCGCCGATCCGGACGATTCGCTGCTGATCGACCCGCAGACACTTGCGGCGCAGGCCGACCTCGACGTCCTCGTCGCGGCGACCAAGATCTGTCGCGAGGTTGCCGGCGCGCCGGCGCTCGCGGCCTGGGGCGCCCGCGAGCTATACCCCGGGCCGCAGACGCGCAGCGTGCGCGAGCTCGGCGACTACGCCCGCCGCAGCGCGGTGACCTACCACCACCAGGTCGGCAGCTGCGCCATGGGGGTCGACGACCAGGCCGTCGTCGACCCAAGCCTGCGCGTGCACGGCCTCGAAGCTCTCCGCGTCGCCGACGCCTCGATCATGCCTTCGGTCGTATCCGGGAACACGAACGCGCCGACGATCATGATCGGCGAACGCGCCGCGCGGCTGTTCGACGCGGATCACGACTGAGCGTCAGCCACGATCACGGGCTGGTTGATCGGATCTCCTATACGATCGGTGTGCGCTAGGGCATCAGGCTCGCGCGCCGGTGGTGGCAGATCTGCCACCCTCGTCTCGTAACCGTCAGAGGAGAATGCCGTGGCCGTCACGACCGACAGATCCGGCGTCGAGAGCGTCCTCAGCGACGTTCCGAGACAGCTGTACATCGATGGACAGTGGCGTGATGCCGCGAGTGGCGAGCGCTTTGCCGTCGTCGCACCGTTCAGCGAGGAGACGCTGGCCGAGATCGCCGCGGCCGGCCAGGCCGACATCGACGCGGCGGTCGCGGCGGCGCGGGCACAGGTCGACGGCGGCACCTGGTCGAAGCTGACCGGTGCCGATCGGCGCGACCTGATGCTCGCGCTGGCTGACCTGATCGAGCGCGACACGGACGTCCTCTGCATGCTCGAATCGCTCGACGTCGGCAAGCCGGCGGCCGATCCGCACCATGTCGACCTGCCGGGCACGATCGATACGCTGCGCTACTTCGCCGGCTGGGCCGACAAGATCGACGGGCGGGCCGTGCGTGCGCTGCCGCACATGGGGCGCGCCCGCCACTGCTACACGATTCGCGAGCCGCTCGGCGTGATCGCAGCCATCGTTCCCTGGAACTCGCCGCTGATGATCGCGTCCTGGAAGCTCGGACCAGCGCTCGCCGCCGGCAACGCGATCGTGCTGAAGCCGTCTGAGGACGCGCCGCTCTCGAACCTCCACCTGGCCAAGCTGATCGAGGAGGCGGGCTTCCCGGCCGGTGTGGTCAATGTCGTTCCCGGGATCGGCCAGGCGGCCGGCGCGCCGCTCGCGTGCCACCCCGGTGTGGACAAGGTGAGTTTCACCGGCAGTCCCGAAGTCGGTCGCGAGATCGCCATCCAATGTGCCAAGGACTTTCGCCGCTGCACGCTCGAGCTCGGCGGCAAGTCGCCGCAGCTGATCCTCGCCGACGCCGACCTCGAAGCGGCGATCGCCGGCACGGCAATGGGCCTGTTTGCAAATGCCGGGGAGATCTGCGCCGCCGGCACGCGTGTCCTGGTCCACCGCTCGCACTACGACGAGGTCGTCGCAGGGCTCGCGGAGGCGGCCGGCAAGGTCCGGCTCGGCGACCCGTTCGAACCGGGCACGACGATGGGGGCACTGATCAACAAGGCACAGCTCGAGCGTGTCAGCGGCTACGTCGAGAAGGGGCGGGCCGAGGGCGCTCGCGTGGTTGCCGGAGGCGGAGTTCCGGACCGGCCCGGCTACTTCGTCGAGCCGACGATCTTCGCCGACGGCAACAACGACATGACGATCGCGCGCGAGGAGATCTTCGGTCCCGTCGGACTGGTGATGGCGTTCGACGACCCCGCCGAGGCCGCACGCCTGGCAAACGACACGCGCTACGGCCTCGCCGCGTTCATCTGGACGCGCGATGTCTCGGCCGCGCACGAGCTCGCCTCGCAAGTCAAGGCCGGCACGGTGTGGGTCAACGGCTTCGGCCCGCCGGACCCGCGCTTGCCCTGGGGTGGGATGAAGACGAGCGGCATGGGCCGCGAGCTGAGCTACTCGGGCATCGAGGATGACACCGAGGAGAAGACGGTCACGATCGTCCTGTAGGGGGCCAGCATGCCGCTGCCCCGCGCCGGCCACCGGTCTGGCGCGACGAAGCGCGGACCGCACTCCGGCGGCCCGCGCCCCCGTTCGTCCGGCGTTGCGTCTCAGTCCAGCTCCAGCTGGTAGAACCAGGCGCTCAACACCCGCGCTCCCGTCGGCGCCCAGCGCAGCGAGCCGTCGCCCTCGACCAGATTGGCCTTGAGCGTCAGATTCAGATGCTGTCCAGCGCGCAGCTTCGCCGGCGCCGGCACGCTGCCGGGCCCGCTGATCGCCGGGCGTAGCAACTCTCCGCCAGCGGTCAGGATCGAGAACGCCGAGGCCCGCAACGGCACCGTACCGCGACGCGCGATCACCGTCACCGTGAACGACGTCGGTACCGCAACGCCCTCCCTCAGCGTGCCGGCTTGCACCTCTGCTGACACCCAGGCCGGCAGGGCAGGGCCAACCGCGGTTATCTCCGCCTGGGCGCCTCCGGGCAGCTGCACGTCGATCGTGCTGCCCTCGATGGCGTTCGCCAGCGGGTGCGACAGGCTCGATTTCAGGACCGTTTCGACCGACGGTAGCTTCGTGCGCCCGGCGAGCCACGACGGGTAGCCACCGTAGCGCGAGCCGACCGCAGCGCGTGGGCTGCCGCCGCTGGTGGCCGCCAGGCCGACAGCGACGGCGATCGCGGCGAGCAGCACGATCGCCGCGGAGACCAGGGCACGGCGGCGGGGGCGAGGCCCGAAGACCCCGCCCCCCTTGCTGCCGCGCGACGCAGTCGGATAAGCGCCGGTACTCATCCGGCTCATCGCTTCCTTGACGCGTGCTGCTGCCCGAACCAGGGCCCCGGGCTCCCGTTGGCGAACCACGTGTTGGTGAACACGTCGCCACCGAACGGCGCCAGACCTGGCTGAGCGGCGTAGCCGACGTGGCCCTCACCATCGAGGCCCGGCGACTCCTTCGCGACCTGGAAGATGTCCTCCAGGCTGCGCAGCGTGCTGTAGTGGTTGTAGTAGGTATTGCTCACCGTGCCGGGCTTGATGAACGGGCTGATCAGGAGCGCGCCCGAGTCGCCGCCGCCGAGCGTCGGATCGTATGCGTCGTACTGCGGATCGTCAGCCGCGCTCTCGGCTCCGAGCGTGATCGTCCCGCCGCTCACCGCCGCGGTCGTCTCCACCGGAGTGCCGGTGGCGTTCACCAGCTCGAATGAGCCGGTGTAGGCGATCCCTGCAGGGGAGGCCCCGGAGGCTGCGGTGGCTGTCGCCGGCGTGTCGGTCACCTGCCCGACAAATGAGCCGGCCGGGATGCCAGTGCCCGTCACCGAGCGACCTTCGCTGTTGATTTGGATCGAGTTGTCGGCAATCGTCGAGCTGGTGGCGGCATAGCTCGCCGTGTTGTTGGTGGCGCCAGGTGTGGTGCCACCACCGCCGAGGTAGCACCCGCCCTCGCTGACCACGCCGCTGCTCGTGCAGGGGACGAGATCAGTGCCAGCGGCGGTCGCTGCGTCCGGACGGTCGAGGTTCTCGTTGAAACCAGGGCCGGCCGACAACTGCTGGCCGTTCTCGCCGACCACGATCGGCGTGTTCGGCCCGGCCGGCTCCCAGCTGACCGAGCGCCCGAACAGCGTCTCTCCGGCGCTGTCGGTGCTCGCCAGCGCGCCCGCCGCCGTCGGTGACGTCCGCGTCGAGTTGGCGTTGCTGTTGCTGTAGGTGAACGGCGGGTAGGCCTCGTCCCAAACGATCTGGATGAGGCCATTCTGCTTGAACGCCGGGGACTGCTCGATCTCGGGGACGATGTGCTCGAGGAACAGGTTCTCGGCGTAGAGGCCGCCGGTGTAGTTGACCGGCGTCGGGTTCGGGGTCTGGTCATCGCTGCCCTCGAACCCGCCGGACAGGTTGTTGCCGGCGCACACGGCGTCGTGGCCGTTGGAGCAGTTGTTCGGGATGATCACGCTCAGGGCGGGCGTGGCCCACGGGTTCTGCAGGTCCGAGTAGAGCGCGTCGCTGGGGCCGAACAGCGCCGCCAGGTGCTCGGAGTTCACTCCGCCTGGCTGCAAGCCCTTCGAGCAGTCGCCCGACTGCAGGATCGAGTCGAACCACGGCAGCGGGTTGTGCTTGGCGACGTACTGGTCGGTTGCGTCGGCGCTCGACGGGTTGGGGAACAGTGTGGAGCTGCCGCCAGGGCCGGGGTCCGGCGATGCGCCGACCGTCGTATCGGGGGCGCCGCAGTACTGGGTGCCGGCGTCGTGCGTCGCGTCACCGGCAGGGTCGGGGTTGCCGAGATCCTGGTCGTACTCCTTCCAGCTCACACCGGCCGCGTCGAGCTGGTTGAACAGCGTCGGGACGCTCGACGGGTACACGCAGCCGTTGTCACCGGCCGGCGCATCCTCGCCAGCAGCAGAAACAAACTGGCCATAGTTGGGGTTGGTCGCCAACGAGCCGCTGAGATCGACCGAGCCGTCAAGCGCGTCGTAGGCCGGACAATCATCCTGGTCGTCGGTCACGGGCGCCTGGCCCGAGAAGAGCGAGATGTAGTTGTCAAGGCTCGAGTGGCCGGTGCCGTAGTAGTTCGTCAGCAGCGCGCCCTGCGACGGCAGCGTCTGCGACAGGTAGCTGTCGTTGTTGAGGCCGGTGAGTGAGGCGTCATACGACTTGTTCTCAAGCACGATCAGCCAGACGTGCTTGATCGCCCCGGGCGCCACCCCGAGGCCGTCATTGGCCGGAGCGCTGTAATCGGATGGCTGGATGGTTGGCGAGTCCGACGACGTCGTCGTCGGACTCGGGATGCTCTGCTCCGCGCTGGCCGACACGACCATCACAAGGACGGACGCTGTCAAGACGCCAGCTGCCACCAGCATGCGCCGCGCGCTCCGCGACCGGCGGCCGCGGTGGGCGGGGCGGTTCCTGCCGAACGGACTCCTCATGCGTCCACTTCCCCTTTCGGTCTTATCTCGATACGCACTTCGACGAACGAAACTCTCTGCCGTCGGCCGCGCTCAGATGTGACCAGCGCGTAAAACTGGTGTGACCGGTTGGGGAATTACTTAAATGTCACGACTGCGTGTAAATGGTGTAATCGGGTCGTGAACTGAGTCGGCGGGGAGCGGAGCCGATCGCTGCCGGCCTGCGCGATTTGGGAAGATCCACATCACGCCGTCCCCCGGATGCGGGATCGGCACGCAAGCGTCCGCGCCTCCGTGAGCGCGTAACCTGGCAAGGAGAGCGTATGGCGAAGATGCGAGCAGTGCAGGTGGCCGAGCCGGGCGGCGAACTCGAGTTGGTCGAGCGCGACGTTCCCAGCCCGAGTGAGGACGAGGCGCTGGTGCGCGTGCACGCCTGCGGCATCTGCCACAGCGACGCCTTCGCTGTGATCGGCGGGTGGCCGGGGATGACGCATCCGCTCGTCCCGGGTCATGAGATCGCCGGCGTGATCGAGTCGCTCGGCTCGCACGTGAAGGGCTGGGAGGTTGGTCAGCGGGTCGGCGTCGGCTGGTTCGGCGGCAACTGCGGCTACTGCGCCCAATGCCGTCGCGGCGACCTGATCACGTGCACCAACATGGACATTCCCGGCGTGACCCGCGATGGCGGTTACGCCGACTACGTTGTGGTGCGGGCCAGCGCTCTGGCCGCCATCCCGGAGGAGCTCGCGGACACCGACGCTGCTCCCCTACTCTGCGCCGGCATCACCACCTACAACGCGCTTCGTAACAGCGGTGCGCGCGGTGGCGACCTCGTGGCGATCCTCGGGGTCGGCGGTCTCGGCCATCTCGGGATCCAGTTCGCCGCGAAGCTCGGCTTCGACACCGTCGCGATCGCACGCGGGACGGCCAAGGAGGAGCTGGCGCGGAGCCTCGGCGCACACCACTACATCGACAGTACGGCATCGAACCCGGCCGAAGAGCTGACCAAGCTCGGCGGGGCGAAGGTGATCCTCGCGACGGTCACGAGCGGCGAGGCGATGGCCGCCGTATTCGGTGGCCTTGGCGTGCGCGGCAAGCTGCTGATCGTCGGCTCGTCGATGGAGCCGGTGGCGATCCCGGCGGCGATGTTCATCGGCGGCCTGAAGTCGATCGCCGGACACGCATCGGGCGCCGCGAGCGACTCCGAGGACACGCTCGGCTTCTGTGTGCGCCAGGACGTCCGCCCGATGATCGAGATCCGCCCGCTTGAAGACGCAGCGGCCGCCTACGCGAAGATGATGAGCGGCGATGCGCGCTTCCGCATGGTCCTGAGCACGGGCGCCTGAGAGGCGGTGTTCAGTCGGGCTTGTGCTCGGCGTCGCCCTCGCCGTAGTCGACGTCGAGCGCTTCCTCGTCGGCCAGGCCCGCGTCGCGGGTGATCTTGGCCGAGCCGTGCTCGTCGCCATGTGAGGCGTGCTCGATCAGTTCCTGCTCGGCCAGCTCGAACCCCTCGGCCTCACCACCACCCGCCTCCTCGACGGCGCGACGCTCCTCGAGCCGCCTGGCAGCGAGGTCGATCTCGGCCTGCGAGGTGATCTGATCGTCGGAGTCCATCAGGCGAAGAACACCTCGGCGGCAGCGTAGAAGGCGGGGTCGAGCAGCTTCGGCTCACGCAGCGCGTCGGCGAGCGGCACCTCGACGATCTCGGTCGCGTGAATGGCGACCATCATGCCGAAGTGCCCGGCGTTGACCGCGCCCATGGCACCGACACCGAAGCGCGTCGCGAGCACCCGGTCATAGGCGCTGGGGGTTCCGCCGCGCTGGACGTGGCCGAGGACCGTGACGCGGGTCTCATAGCCCGTCACCGCCTCGATCTCCTCAGCGAGTGCGGCGCCGATTCCGCCCAACCGCGCGTGTCCGAACGCATCGGTTCCCTTCGCGGTGACCGATGGACCGTCGCCCTCCTGCGGCGTCGCGCCCTCCGCGACGACAACGATCGAGAACGTCCGGCCGCGGTCATGACGGTGGCGCAGACGCTCGCACAGCGCAGCGAGATCGAACGGTCGCTCGGGCACGAGAATCGCGTCAGCGCCGCCCGCCATCCCGGAGTAGGTCGCGATCCAGCCGGCGTGGCGGCCCATCACCTCGAGGACCATCACCCGGTTATGCGACTCGGCCGTGGTGTGCAGGCGATCGATCGCGTCGGTCGCGATCTGCACGGCAGTGTGGAAGCCGAAGGTGAAGTCGGTGCCACCGAGGTCGTTGTCGATCGTCTTCGGCACGCCGACGACCGGGACGCCACCCTGCGACAGGCGTAGCGCTACGCCGAGCGTGTCCTCGCCACCGATCGGCACGAGGACGTCGACCTGGGCCTGCTCGCAGGCCTGGCGAACCGCAGCGACGCCGTCGGCGCCGTCGGCGAAGGGGTTGGTCCGCGAGGTCCCGAGAATCGTGCCACCACGGGGCAGGAGGCCCTTCGTGCTCTCATACGTCAGGTCGATCGAGTCGCCCGCGAGCACGCCCGCCCAACCGGAGCGGAAGCCGATGAAGCTGTTGTCCTCGTGCTCGAGGCCCCGCCGGACAACCGCCCGGATCACGGCGTTGAGCCCGGGACAGTCGCCACCGCCGGTGAGAAGTCCGATTCGCATCGCTGACGACCAATATGCCAGAGCGCCCGCGACGTCGTAGTCCGCCGTCAGCCGGTTGCGGCGTCCGGCCTGAACCTCCCGCCGGAGATCTGCGACTCGACCAGACGCGCCAGTACGTCGCGCAGCTCATCGGAGCGAATCGGCTTGCTGACGTAATCGTCCATGCCCGCTGTCAGGCATTTCTCGCGGTCGCCTGCCATCGAGTGCGCGGTCATCGCGATGATCGGGACGTGTTGCCGACCGTGTTCGCGTCCGCGGATCTCGTGCGTTGCCGCGTAGCCGTCGAGCTCGGGCATCTGACAGTCCATCAAGACCGCGGCATAGGTGGTTCGCTTGACGGCCTCGATCGCCTGGCGGCCGTTGCTGACGATCTCCGCGCGGTAGCCACACTTCTCGAGCAGACGCGCGGCAAGCACCTGATTGACCGGGTTGTCCTCAGCCACCAGCACGAGCGGCGCGCTCTCGGGGACCGGCCCACGGCCGCTGCGACTGATCGCGAAGAGGTCGCGCACGGGCAGGCGATCGTCGTCGGCGCCGCTGGCGCGAGCAACTGGCAGCTCAAACCAGAACGTGCTGCCGCGCCCGCGGACGCTCGAGGCGCCGATCGTCCCGCCCATCATCTCGACGAGCTGGGCGGAGATCGCAAGACCGAGACCGGTTCCGCCGTAGACGCGTGTCGTCGTGCTGTCGCCCTGCGTGAACGGCTCGAATAGACGCGCCAGCGTGTTCTGCTCGATGCCGATCCCGGTGTCGGTCACCTCGACACGGACGCAGACGCTGTCAGCCGGGGCGCCCAGACGCGGCAGCGTGTTGGAGATCCTCACGCCGACGCTACCGGCAGCGGTGAACTTGACGGCGTTCGAAACGAGATTGATAACAACCTGGCGCAGCCGCGCGGCGTCGCCGCGAACCCACTCCGGCACGTCGGCGTCAGCCGCCACGTCGAGCTCGATGCCCTTGTTGCGGGCGACGACGAGCAACGCCACGCAACCCTCCGCGATCGTCTCGCGAAGCACGAAGTTACCGTCGGCGAGCTCCAGCTTTCCTGCCTCTATCTTCGAGTAGTCGAGAATGTCGTTGATCACCAGCAACAGCCCCTCGCCGGAGGAGCGAACAATCTCCGCGTACTCCTGCTGCTCGGCACTGAGCGGCGTGTCGAGCAGAAGCTCCGTCATGCCGATCACGCCGCTCAACGGCGTGCGCAACTCGTGACTGACGTTGGCGACAAACGCCGACTTCGAGTTGGAAGCATCGATCGCCCGGTCCCGGGCAAGCGTCGCGGCGCCGGCAAGCCTGTCGCTCGCATGCACGGCGTAGGCAAGTCGCAGGGTGACGGCGAGCAGGCTGCCCGCGGCGAGGACCGTGGAAATCAGCGGCAGCTGGTGAAAGTGATCGAAGGTCAGCACGCCGACCATGATCACCGCCAGCGCGAGAAGTGCTTTCACGTTTAACTTCGAAGGCATGGGCTCCCTGTCCGCCGCAGCGAACGCCGGTTGGCTTTTCGATCGCGGCTGAGCTCCCGCCCCGTGCCGCTCGCCGCAGATCGGCGGAGAGACACTGGTCTGCGCGCCCCCGCTGGCTGCATGGTTCGGCGCGCGCGGCGAACGGCGTGAGCACGACACACCATCCTCGTATATCCGTCCAGACAGCGGTCCAGCACCGTGGAGGCGCTAGACGGACAGTTCAGCCGTGAGGGCGCTTCGCGTCGGGTCGAGCTCGGTCTCGAGCGCGTCGAGCACCTCGCCGACACCGTCAAGGTTGCGGGCCTTACCGGCCTCCTCGACCTCGGAGGCCAGCGAAGCCACGAGCGAAGCGCCAATGCTCAGGCTGGCGCCCTTGACGCGGTGTGCCGCGGCGGCAACCCCGTCGTAGTCGTCCGACTCAAGCGCTTCGCGCAGACGCGTGAGCTGCGTCGCGACATCGGCGAAATACAGATCGACGAGATCACGGAGGTCGTCGTCGCCCAAACCGCGTAGCTCATCCAGTACTGCTGTGTCCAACATGTTCACAAAACTATCCTTCGGCCAGTTACGGCCGTTGCGTTAGCAACAGTCTGCACTTAACAGCGGACACGGACGGCTTTTCTGGACCAATTGCAACGCGAGTTGCCGGGCACAGCTAGCAGCGCCGCCCGGTAATCGCTCTCCCTATCCTCTCTGCATGGCGCTTGGTTCACCGGACCAGCGCGATGCGCCACGCTCCCGACCGCGTTGGTCGGCGCTCGCGTTGGGATTCGCCGCAGTCGTGGTGGTCGCACTGGCCGGCCTCGTCGTGCTCGAGTCCAAGCCGAGTCTCGAACGCAGCTCGACAGCGCTGGCCAAGATCGACGTGCCTGCCTTCGCCGGCACGCTAACCGGCGCCACCGCGGTCAGCGCAAGCGGGCGGCCGGTACCGCTCGTGGTGCATGACGGGCACCTGATGCCCAAGACGAAGCTCACTCCAGGCGAGCTGGTGCGAGTGGACGTGGTCGTGCGCCGGCCGGGATGGCTGAGCTGGGCGCTGGGCGGCGTGAGCCACGAGCAGCTGACCGTGCGCGCCCCTGTTGCGCAGGTGCGCGATCAATGGCTGACACTCGCCCACGGCGCTTCGCTGCGCGTCTCGTTCAACCAGCCGGTGACAGCGGTCGCGACGGGAAGTCGCGACCACCTCGTCGCACGGACGCTACGCGGCGGCACGCTGGTGCTTGGCCCACAGAGCGCCAGCGCCGGATCGGTCGAGGTCGAAGCGGCCGTGCGCAGCTGGGAGCGGCTCGGCGCGCCGAGCTACGTCACCTGGTTCCCGCCGTCGCGCTCGCCGGTGCTCGTCGCGAGTCCCGCGGCGGCCACGGCGCTGGCGCCAACCGCCCCGATCCGGCTGACGTTCTCGCAGCCTGTGGCCAGCGTCCTCGGCTCGTCCCTGCCCACGCTCGAGCCGCACGTCGCCGGCTCCTGGAACCAAACCAACTCGCACACCCTGACCTTCACACCGAGCGGGGTCGGGTTCCCGCTCGCCAGCGCCGTGCAGATCGAGCTGCCGCGCGCCGTATCCGTAAGCCAACCACCCAATGGCGGCGCCCAGCCCACCAAAACAGTCGCCTGGTCGGTGGCAGACGGATCGACGCTCCGGCTGGAGCAGCTGCTCGCACAGCAGGGCTACCTGCCCGTCAGCTGGACTCCCGCCGGCGCGCCGGTCGCACAGACCGCCGCTGCCGAGACGGCGGCGGCGCTCGAGCCGCCGGGCGGCGCGTTCAGCTGGCGCTACGCGAACACGCCGTCCTCGCTCGAGGCGCTGTGGCGGCCGGGACAGCTGAGCGAGATCACGAAGGGCGCGGTGATGATGTTCGAGCACGAGCACGACCTCGCGGTGGACGGGATCGCCGGACCCGAGGTATGGCACGCGCTGCTGCGCGCCGCGATCGCCGGCCAACGGCAGAGCACGCCCTACAGCTACGTCTACGTGCACGCTGAGGCGCCCGAGTCGCTGACGCTATGGAGCGGCGGGCGGACCGTGCTGACCTCGCCCAGCAACACCGGCATTCCCGAGTCGCCGACGCAGCATGGAACGTTCGCCGTGTTCGAGCACATTCCGGTCGGGACGATGAGCGGGACGAATCCCGATGGCTCGCACTATCACGATCCGGGGATCCGCTACATCAGCTACTTCAACGGCGGCGACGCGATCCACGAGTTCCCGCGCGCGTCCTACGGGACACCGCAGAGCCTCGGCTGCGTCGAGCTGCCACTGAGCAGGGCGGCCGAGGTGTGGCCGTACACGCCGATCGGCACGCTGGTCACGATCGAGAATTGATCGTCTGCGCCGTTACGCGGGCGCGGGTGCGAAGTCGCCTCAGGCCGTTGTTGCCGGCCGACGGTCGGCGATGCGGACCGGCTCCTGATCGGCCGGGGCCTGAAGGTGGGTCGTGAGCTCGGCGATCGAGTCGACGATCGCCGACGGGCGGTAGGGGAAGCGTTCGGCTGACTCACGGGTGCTGACACCCGTGAGGACAAGGATCGTGTGCAGGCCCGCCTCGAGGCCAGCGACGACATCGGTATCCATGCGGTCGCCGACCATCACGGTGTGCTCGGAATGGGCCTCGATCGCGTTCAGCGCCGAGCGCATCATCAGCGGGTTCGGCTTACCGACGTAGTAGGGATCGACGCCCGAGGCGCGGCTGATCAACGCCGCGACGGAGCCGGTCGCTGGAAGCGGCCCGTCGGGCGTCGGGCCCACGGTGTCGGGGTTGGTCGCGATGAAGCGCGCTCCGGCGAGAATCAGCCGGATCGCCTGGGTGATCCGCTCGAAGCTATAGGTGCGGGTCTCGCCGAGGACGACGTAGTCCGGATCGCGGTCGGTGAGCGTGTAGCCGACGTCGTGCAGTGCCGTCGTCAGTCCCGCCTCACCGATCACGTGTGCCGAACCACCCGGACGCTGGTCGCGGAGGAAGCGCGCCGTGGCCAGCGCCGAGGTCCAGATCGACTCCTCGGGCACGCGCAGGCCGAACGTGCGCAGGCGAGCGGCAAGGTCACGCCGGGTGTACATCGAGTTGTTCGTCAGGACCAGGAACGGCAGTCCGAGCTTGCGGAGGCGCTCGATGAAGTCCGAGGCGCCGGGGATCGCGTGATCCTCGCGAATCAGCACGCCGTCCATGTCCATCAGCCACGAGTGGATCTCGCGATCCGCCGGAACGGGCGTCGACGGGGCGGCGACTTTGGAGGGCACAAACGCAGCTTAGCGGCGGCCCCAGCCGACTCGGGGCCGCGGCGGCTGTGGTCCAGACGTCACCGGCGCGGTGCACTCAGCCGGTCAGCGTTTCCGGTGACTGCCGCCGGGTAAACCAGCGATATGAAACGACGCGATTGCACGCCATGGCCAGCGGGTCAGGGGCGCCGGTGAGGCGACACACGCCGGAACCGGACGCGGCCCCGAGGCCCGATCCGACGCCGCTCCCGCCGGACCCAGATCCGCCGAGCATCTGATCCCGGCTGGAATCGAGGTTTGAGCGGGGGAGACACGGGTATCTCCCGGGTGAGCGGCATTGCGTTGTAGTGCCGCGGCCCGCCCACCGACGCGATCTCTGCCCCCCTGATCGCGCCGGTCGGCGGGCGTTTCTTGTTGTTGGCCGCCCGGGCTTGGTCCGGCCGGGCCACAGCCATGAGGTGATCCTGCGGGGCCGGGACATCCGGCGCGGGCGACGGATCGATTGGCGTCGGCGACTCGGCCGGCTCGTTGGGGACCGCCGGGCCACTCGGATCGGGACCAGGCGTCGGAGGCTCTGCCGGCTCCGGCAGTTCGGGCTCGCCGGGCACTGGCTCGGGCTCGAGCGGCTCCGGCTCGGGCACGATCAGCGTGGCACCGCGGAAGCTCATCGATTGCTTGCGGCCGTCGTCCGCCGCGGCGTGAGGGTGCGTGCCACCACACCGATCGCGGCTGCGACGATCACCCCGGCGAGTAGGAACACGCACAGTGCGATACCCCAGTTGACGAGGATCGCCAGGCGGGCGTGGTGGATGGTGAAGAGCGTCGTGAATGAGCCGGCGAAGAAGTTCGCGGCGCTGTGGATCGCATGGACGACGCCGTTGCGCGAGTTGGCACCGAGCAGGCGCAGCACGATCGCCAATCCGATCAGCGCCGCGATCAGCGATCCTGCGGCGAGCGCGGCGCGCGCCAGCAGGCCGAACACCGCTCCCTCGGCGACAGCGAACCTGGAGAGGGCAGTGCGCGAGAGCGAGCTCGCTCTGCCGTGGGCGTTGCCGCTCCTTTGGCTTCTGCTGCGACGGGTTGACGCACCGCCTTCGTGGGCATGTAGAGATCGTGCCATTACGCTCACCTCTTGTTTGGTTGCGGTTTCTGGCTCATGCGCTACCCGCGCCGTGGCAGTTGCACACCCGCAGTTCCGCGGAGACGCGCGTGACGGCGACCTTCGTCGCGCTCAAGTCGGGCGGGGCGGCACCGCACGTGCGATGACACCGGCTCCCGACGATCCGCCGGCAGAGGCCCTGTTCGCTCGTCTACGCAGCAACGGCGACGCCGCGGCAAGGAGCACGTTGATCGAGTGCTACCTGCCGTTGGCCCGCAGGCTCGCCGGTCGCTACAGGTATACCCCCCAGCCGCTCGACGATCTGGTCCAGGTCGCGAGCCTCGCGCTCGTCAAAGCGGTTGATGCGTTCGACCCCGCCCGAGGCGTGAGCTTCGAGGCCTACGCGATCCCGACGATCATCGGCGAGCTCAAGCGAAACATGCGCGACACCGCGTGGGCGGTGCATGTGCCGCGCGCGCTTCAGGAGCGGGCGCTGGCCGCAGAACGCGCCGAACGCGAGCTGGTGGCACGCTCGGGGTCGTCGCCAACGGTGCAGGAGCTGGCAGCCGAAGCAGGGATGAGCGAAGAGGAGGTGCTGGAGGCGTTCTCGGTCCGGCTCGCTCGGGACGCGATGCCGCTCGACACCGTCGCTCCGGCCGACCCGACGCCGGAGATCCCAGCATTCGCCGGCGCGGCGCCGGACCCCGCGATCGAGGACGCAGACGACCGCCTCTCGCTCTCGGACGCCCTGCGGCGCCTGCCTCGACGGGAGCGCACGATCGTCCAGCTGCGGTTCGCGGACGGGCTGACCCAGACGGAAATCGCCGAGCGTGTCGGCCTCTCACAGATCTACGTCTCGAGGTTGCTGCGCGCGACCCTCGAAACACTCCGCGGCGAGCTCGAGTAGGCGAACGCGACGACGCCTAGGCCGGCGCTCCCGCCGGGGTGGGCCGCTGGTCGACGAGGATCAGCTTCAGCAGCTCTTCGCTGCCGGACTCGCTGACCGCGACCTCGTCGGCCAGGTGCTCGATCACGCCTCCGAGCGCGCCGATCGCCGACGCGGCGAATGCAGTGCGCGACCCGCCCGGCTTCAGCGGCCCCAATGCGAGCTCGAGCCGCCGCTGCTCCCCCTTCGCCGCGAACATCAATCGCGGGGCGCTCAGCGCGGGCACAATATGCGCGGCGAGAGCGTCAGCGACGAGCTGCGCATCGGACAGGCGGTCGATCGAAAAGCCGGCCCGCGCGGCGGCCACGACGACGACCCGGTCCAGCACGACGGCGCTCAAGGCGGGTGGCGCGATCGCCAGATGAACCGCGCCGTCGGGCGCCGCGAGCCATTCGCAGTCGGCCAGGTCCGTGCCGCCGCCCTCGCCCAGGCGATCGCTGCGAGCCCGCGCAGTGAAGCCCATCACGACCTCGAGACCATGCGGTTCGAGACGGCGCAACTCAAAGCGATCAGACAGCTCGGCGATCACGACGAGGCCGAGGCCGCGGCCGAGAGTGGTCTCGCTCGCTCGCGAAGCCTGCAGCGGGTCGATTCCGACCCCGTGGTCACGCACGACAACCTCGAGGAGCTCGGGGAGGATCCGCAGATCCACCTCCAGCGGTCCTTCTCCGCTGCCGTAGGCGTGCATCACAACGTTGTTGCAAGCTTCGCTGACGGCGATCTTCACGTCGTCGAGTCCGCCCGCGAGCTCAACGACATCGGCGATCCCAGCCACGATCTCGCGAATCACCGCGACGTTGTCGGGACGACTCGCCAGTGCAACCCGCACCGTCGGCGGCCAGCTCATACGTCTCCTTGGTTCTAGCCCGTGACTTTGTGCCGATCCGGCGATCGGCCGTTCGCGCCGATCACGGTCAACGGAGCCTCAGCACGGTAGCGGCTATCGAGGACGGGCGACGAAACGTTTTGGTTCGGCGAGACGGGTCGTTCGATCACGACTGGTCCTCCGTGTCCTCGGCGCGAGCCAGGATCCGCAGCTGCTCGAGCGCATGGCGCAACAGCCGCGAAACCTGCATCTGCGAGACGCCAATCCGCTCGGCGATCTCCGACTGCGTCAGATCCTCACGGAAGCGCAGTGCCAGCACGGTGCGCTCGCGCGGTGAGATGTGCTTGAGCGCGCCGACAATGGTCGCGCCATCGACGACCAGGTCGTAGCGATCGTCGAGCTCACCGAAAGCGTCAGCGTAGGTCCCGGCTTCCTCGCCGGAAGCCGAGCTGCGGGGGGCGTCAAGCGAAACGGTGCCGTAGGCCTGGGAGGCCTGCATCGCGTTGAGGACCTGCTCGACATCGAGTTCGAGATACTGGGCGAGCTCAGCCACGGACGGCGCGCGCCCGGTGTCGACGGTCAGGCGTCGCTGGGCCGCGTCGACCGCCAGCGCCTGCTCCTGTGTTCCACGCGGAACGTGCACATCCCAGCAACAGTCGCGGAAGTAGCGACGCAGCTCGCCGAGGATCGTCGGCACAGCAAACGAGGCGAACGCAACTCCACGCGCCGGATCAAATCGATCGATCGCCTTGACCAGGCCGAGGGCGGCAACCTGCACCAGGTCGTCGAGCGGTTCCGACGAGCGCTCGTAGCGGCGGGCCAGGCTGCGGGCCAGTGGCATGTACTGCTTGACGAGTGCCGCGCGCGCAGCCTCGTCGCCGCGGTGGCGCCAGAGCATCGCGGCGTCGCGCGGGCGAGCTTCGCCCGGCGCCGAGGCGCTGCCCGACTTCTGAGCTTTCCTTATCGCGAGACCAGTACTCATTCGTGCCTCCCGTAAATTCGCTGGTTGCGCCGCCTGGGGCCTAGGCCGCGAGCAGCCTGTATCGATTGAGTACCCAGCCGGCGCGGTTTTAGTACTGGATTGCCGAAGTTGCCGACAAGCGGGGGAATTTTGGGATCGCACCTGCGAGGATCACAGCGATGGAGAGCGACCACGACACCCGGATGGCCAAGAACGAGGCCGTGTTCCGCGACGTCAACGAGCGGATCGAGGCGGGCGCGCTGCCGGCCGACACAGACAAGTTGCTGGCCTTCTGCTGCGAATGCGCGCGGCTCGGGTGCAATCAGCTGGTCGAGGTAACGGTCGCGACCTACGAGTTGGTGCGCGCCAATCCGCAGCGTTTCCTGCTCGCCGTGGGTCACGAGCTCGACGGTGTCGAGAAGATCGTCAGTCACGGCGCCAACTACATCGTCGTAGAGAAGATCGGCGGCGCCGGACAGGTCGCGCAGGCGCTGGACCCGCGCGAAGGCTGAGCCCCGCGAAGGGCGGGGCTCAGCCCCGGCTAGACCGTCGCGAGCGAGAAGCGCATCGTCAGCTCGAGACCGCCGCCGGCCACCTGGCGCAGGTCGATTCCGTCGGCGCTCTCGGCGATGATCGCCAGGCCTAGACCAAGTCCTGGGCTGTCGTCCCGGGCGCGCAGCCCTGATCCCGAGTCGGCCACGGTGACCACCAGATCGTCGGCTGCGACGGTCGCCTTGACCACCACGCTGCCCGGGTCGGTGGAATCGCGATAGGCGTGGACGACGACGTTCGTGACGGCCTCCGAGACCGCGAGCGCGAGCGCTCCCTGCAGGCGCGAGGACGCCCGATGGCGGCGAGCAAATGCCAGCACCGCTGCGCGGGCAAGCGCCGGCGACTCGGTGATCGCCGGATAATGGGCGCTGAAGCGCGAGCGATCGCCGGTCACGCGGTCGCGGGCATGTTGTCGTCCACTCACCGGCGCTGCCGCGTCCGTTCGAGCAGCTTCAGCGGCAGCAGGCTGAGCAGCGGGCGTCGCCCGAACGTCTCGCGGTCCTCATGGTTGAGCGCAGCCGTGTAACGGCGCGCGTAGAACGGGCGGTGTCCGATGAGCCGGCAGGAGACCATGTCTTCTTTGTTGCCCGCTCGCGTCACTATTCACGCGCGATGTTTCGACAGCGCGCTCGCTGGGCATCAAGGACGCCATGGCAACAGCGCAAACGGCTGCAGCCGGAGTCCTCGGCCGGACGCTAGCGTGCGTCGGGCCGCGCGCGGCTAGTTGCTAGTCAGGGGCAACTGATCGCGCAGCCCGGTGATGTCGAGCAGACGCTCAACCGAGGGCGAGGAGATGATCTCCAGCCGGTCGGTCCCGGAACAGCGCTCGTTCATGCGCAAGAGCAGCTGGATACCGGTGGAATCGATGAAGGTGACGTTGCTGAGGTCGAGGACGATCACCTCGGCGTCGCCACGTTCGACGTCGTCGAACGCCCCTTCGAGCAGGGGCACAGTCGCGATGTCGAGTTCGCCGGCCGGGGCAAGCCGGTGGCGGCGGGCGGTCCGCTCGCTCGTGATGGGGAATGACTCAGCGAGGCCCATTTATGGCTTTCCACAGCTCGAAAACGAAGTCCTGAACGGTCAACGACGTACGTCAAGCCGCGTTACTTGTCACCATCCTGACGCTTCATTCTAAACGCCGTGCCAATGCTGTCAAACGTCGGCGTCTCCAGGCGCCGGAGCGAGAGCGGCGGGCCAGCGGGGCTCGGACGCCATTCGGCGGCAGCTCAGCGGGTCGCTTGCGAGCGGCGCTCGCGGGCACGCAGCTTGAGCAGGTTCAGCCAGATTTCGCTGCGCGTCGGAAAGGCCGGGATCGCCTGCCGGAGCTGCTCGATCGGAATCTCGGCGGTGACCGCGATCGTCGCCGCGTGCAGCCACTCCGCGACCTCGGTCCCGGTGAACGTCGCACCGACGATCACGCCGCGGCGTTCGTCCACGACGATCCGGGCGGTGCCACCCGTGCCATGCCCGTGAAAGCTGGCGCCGGGAGTGCCAGCACTCGGGACGTCGTAGGCGTGTGCGTCGAGCTGCTGTTCGCGGGCCTGGGCGAGCGTCAGGCCCACCGCCGCGACCTGCGGATCGGTGAAGGTCACGCGCGGCACACCACGCGCGTCCCAGGTGGCGCGCGTAGCAGCGCCTTCGAAGGCATGCACGCGTAGAAGGCGCACTCGCCCCCGACCAGGCGCGACTCCGCGACGGCGACCGAGCGTCCGAGCTCCGCCAGATAGCCCGCGGCCACCTCGCCGGCTGGTCCGGCGCCGATCACGATCACGTCGAAGGTCGCCATGCGACGGCTCAGCGTACCCACGCGGCCCTACGCCGCTGCCCCGGTGACCGATCCGCGACGGCGGATCCGCGCGCCGAGTGGCGGGGCGTCGAGCGCCGGCCGCCGCAGCTCGCGCTGGACCGTGATCCGGTGGCCGGTGGCGGTTGGCATCGGCCGGGTTGCCACCCCACTCCGGGCAAGGCAAACAGCGCCACTCTCGGGCCGCGCGGGAAAAGGTCGTGTACCCGGCCCCGCCGGCGGGTATTCAGAGGGGGTCAAACAATCGAAGGTCGAAGGAGGATGCTGGCGATGAACGGACCGAGCGATTTGGCAAACCGGACGGCGAGTAGGTTCTCGCGCCTCAGCGGAACGGGCGACTCGCCGGCGCATAACGGCCTCGACGCGGTGGCGGAACGCGTTAAGGAAGCGGCGGCAACAACGAGCGCGGCAGCCCACGACGGCGCGGACCAGGTCACTGAGGCGGCACAGCGCGCAGCGGACGCAACCCAGCATGCTGCTGTCACCGTTCGCGAAGCCACAAATCGACGCTGGCTCGCGGCCGGGACGGCACTCGTTGGCCTGCTGGCGCTTGCCGCCGCAGCGCTGCCGCGGGGGCGGCAGACATAAGGATCGCCGGAACCCGGCGCGGCTAGGCGGCGATCATCGGGACGCGCAAGCTGACCGCAACAGCGAGAGGAAGGATCCGACGGCTCGACGAGGACGACTACCTCGCGGGCTAAGCGCGGACTCGCTTCGTTTCGTCGGCTCCCGCTGCGGGTAGCAGTGGAGTCACCACGGAGCTGCTGCAGATCGGGTCGGCCCGCGAAGAGGACGGGCGTCCGAGCGCTCCCAGATCGAAGGAGGCTCGATGAGCTTCGGAACGAGCATCGTGTTGATCGCGGCGGGAGCAATTCTCCGCTTCGCGGTGTCGGTCAGTACCACAGGATTCAACCTCCACACGATCGGAGTGATCCTGATGATCGTCGGAGTGGTCGGACTGTTCGTGTCCTTGCTGCTCTTCAGCGGCAGGGGCTATCACCGGCAGCGGCGCGTGGTGGGCGACGGTCACGGCGGGTACATCGAGGACGAGCGGGGCAGCGCCGATCTCTAGCGGCCGGCGCTTCCCACCGCGTCTGCGCGCGAGTGTTTGCGCGCAGACGCACAGCCGTTGACCGACAGGCGAGTAACCGAACATCGGGAGGTTCAGATGCCACCACGCGGAGTAAGCAAAGGCAGCAAACACGAGCGTCAGTACGAGCACATCAAGGAGAGCGAGCGAGCACGGGGCGCTTCGCTGAGCCTGGCCGAGGAGATCGCCGCGCGAACCGTCAACAAGGAACGCGCGCGCCACGGGGAGGCGCGGTCGAGTTCTCCAACCTCGACGCAGGACATCTCCTCGGGCCGTCGCGGCGGCCTGCGCTCAGGTCGGCCCGGGCCGCGCGGGCGCACACGCAACCAACTCTACGCGGAGGCGCGCAAGCTTGGTGTCGGCGGCCGCTCGAAGATGTCCAAGTCCCAGCTGGAGCGAGCGGTCGACCATAAGAAGAGCTAGGCGGCCGGCCCCCGGCGGCGACGATTCAGCCAGCCAGTTACACAGGCCCGGGTACCAGCAAACCATAACCTTCAGGTTGAGGGTTAGAATTGTTGGGTCGCGGCGTCTGCGCTTGTCTCGGTAGGATGATGGGTGTCGGCAACTTCACCGCAGCAGATTTATCACGCCCAACGGAGGGAACGGTGGCGGAAACCGAGCATGAGCGCGCGATAGGCGAATCGCCGCTGGACAAGTTCCTGCGTGCTCTCGATCAGCTCGACGCCGAAGCGGCGATGGCGCTGATGACGCCGGGTTGCCGGCTGCTGACGGTGGACGGGCGACGTGCTGAGGGAACCGAAGCCGTGCGCGCCCTGCTCACCAGCTATCTGGCGACGCTGCACTCAAGCTCGCATCGGGTCACGGCCGAGTGGCACCAGGGCGACGCCTGGATCGCGGAGGTCGAAGCCAGCTATGAGCTCGTGGATCGGTTGCAGCTCAACGACCTGCCACGAGCGTTTGTGGCGCGCGGGGGTCCTGACGGCTTGAGCGACGTGCGCGTGTACGGGGCGCACGAGGACCCACTCGAGCACGATGGCGAGACAGGAGACCGCGGGATGAGGATCGGCGGGCGCTGGATGCCGTCGCTCTGAAGCCGGCGGCCTGCCACGAGCGCTGCCGCTGGTACGGTCTGGACTGTGCTCGGCCTACCCGGCGGCGTGACGGTCTGCCTGTTTGATCTCGACGGCGTGCTGACGCAGACGGCCAAGGTGCATGCCGCAGCTTGGAAGGAGATGTTCGACGCCTTCCTGCGCGACCGAGCGGCCGGGCGGGATGAGGCATTCGCGCCGTTTGAGCCGGTCCACGACTACGACGAGTACGTCGACGGCAGGCCGCGCGCCGACGGCGTGCGGTCCTTCCTTGCCTCGCGAGGGATCGAGCTGCCCGAGGGACAATCCGACGACCCTGCCGATGCGGCCACGGTCAGCGGCCTCGGAACACGTAAGAACGAGATTGTCCTCAAGATGATCCGTGAGCAGGGCGTCGAGGCGTATGACGGTTCAGTCCGGTACGTCAAAGCCGCTCGTGACGGCGGCCTGCGCCGCTGCGTCGTTTCATCGAGCTCGAACTGCCGCGAGGTGCTGGCGGCGGCGGGGATCGCCGACCTGTTCGACGAGATCATCGACGGGAAGGTGGCCAGCGCGCAGAAGCTGGCGGGGAAGCCGGCGCCAGACACCTACCTCGCCGGTGCGCGGGCGGTCGGCGAGACAGCCGACCACGCGGCCGTGTTTGAGGATGCCCTGGTCGGCGTCGAGGCCGGGCGAGCCGGGAATTTCGCGATCGTGATCGGAATCGATCGCGTGGGACAGGCAGCGCAGCTCAAGGCGCACGGCGCCGACATCGTCGTCGGTGACCTCGCCGAGCTGCTCGAAGCACCGTGATCCGCCACCCCGCGTTCCCGGCAGACCCATGGAGCATCCGCGAGACGGAGCTCCAACTGGACAGCCTCGCCCAGACCGAATCGGTATTCGCAATCTCCAACGGGCATGTCGGCCTGCGTGGGAACCTCGATGAGGGCGAACCATTCGGCTTGCCCGGTACGTATCTGGCCGGCGTTTATGAGCTGCGTCCGTTGCCCTACGCTGAGTCGTGGTACGGCAAACCGGAGGCCGGCCAGACGATCGTCAACGTGACGAACGGCAAGATCATCAGGCTGCTGGTGGAGGACGAGTCGTTCGATGTCCGCTACGGCGAGCTGCGCAGTCACGAGCGCACGCTCGATCTGCGCGCCGGCGTCCTGCGGCGCACAGCCGAATGGGTCTCGCCGGCCGGACGCGCAGTACGCGTCTCCTCGACACGATTGGTGTCCTTCACGCAGCGCGCGGTCGCCGCGATCCTCTACGAGGTCGAGCCGCTCGAGGAGCCCACCACGATCGTCGTCCAGTCGGAGCTCGTCACGAACGAGACGCTGCCGGACGGCGAAGAGGACCCGCGCGCCGCTGCCGCTCTCGCTTCGCCGCTGGCGTCGGAGTACTTCGACGCGCAGGGTACGCGCGCGATCCTCGTGCACAAGACCAAGGCCAGCGGGCTGACGGTCTCCTCAGCCATGGACCACGTGATCGACGGACCGGAGGGAACCGAATCCACGGTCGAAAGCTTCGCCGATCTCGGCCGCCTCACAGTGACCGCCGACGTGGCGCCCGGACAGCCGCTTCGCCTGGTCAAGTTCCTCGCCTACGGCTGGTCTGCCGAGCGTTCGGTCCCCGCGGTCCGCGACCAGGTTGCCGCAGCGCTGGCTCAGGCCCACCACACCGGCTGGGAGGGACTGCTCGCCGAGCAGCGCGACTACCTCGACGCCTACTGGGAGCGCTGCGACGTCGAGTTGGACGGCGACGCAGAGCTACAGCAGGCTGTTCGTTTCGCGCTGTTCCATCTCCTCCAGGCGGGCGCTCGCGGCGAGCGACGCGCGATCGCCGCGAAGGGCCTGACCGGCCCGGGCTACGACGGGCACGCGTTCTGGGACACCGAGACCTTTGTCCTGCCGGTGCTCACCTACACGACTCCGCAGGCGGCCGCCGATGCGCTCGGCTGGCGCCGTGACACGCTGGAGCTCGCGCAGGCGCGCGCCGGTCAGCTCGGGCTGAGCGGCGCTGCCTTCCCCTGGCGCACGATCCACGGCGAGGAGTGCAGCAGCTACTGGCCGGCCGGGACCGCGGCGTTCCACGTCAATGCCGACATCGCCGACGCGGTCGTTCGCTACGGGGCCGCCGCCGACTACGACCACGGGTTCGAGCGCGACGTCGGTCTGGAACTGCTGGTTGAGACCGCGCGACTGTGGCGCTCGCTCGGCCACCACGACGCCGGCGGACGATTCCGCATCGACGGCGTCACCGGACCAGACGAATACAGCGCGGTCGCCGACAACAACGTCTACACGAACCTGATGGCACAGCGCAACCTCCGGGCCGCAGCCGATGCCGTCGAGCGCCACCCTGAACGCGCGGCGGAACTGGCCGTCGACGACGAGGAGACCGCCAGCTGGCGGGACGCCGCGCAGGCGATGCTGGTGCCGTACGACAAAGACCTCGAAGTCCATCCGCAGGCAGAGGGATTCACCCAGCATCAGATCTGGGACTTCGAGCACACCACGCCGGACCAGTACCCGCTGCTTCTGCATTTCCCCTACTTCGACCTGTACCGCAAGCAGGTCGTCAAGCAGGCGGACCTGGTGCTGGCACTGCACCTGCGCGGCGATGCGTTCAGCGACGAGGAGAAGGCCCGCAACTTCGACTACTACGAGCGACTCACCGTTCGAGACTCGTCGCTGTCCGCGTGCACGCAGGCCGTCATCGCGGCCGAGGTTGGCCAGCTCGATCTGGCCTTCGATTATCTCTCAGAGGCTGCGTTGCTCGACCTCAACGACACCGAGCACAACACACGCGACGGGCTGCACATCGCCTCACTCGCCGGAACGTGGATCGCGGTCGTCGCAGGCCTCGGAGGAATGCGCGACCACGACGGAGTCCTCAGCTTCGCGCCGCGCCGGCCCCAAGCGCTCACCCGGATCGCATTCCGAATGTGCTTCTGCGGACGCCGGCTGCTCGTCGACGTCGAACACGAGCAGGCGACCTACTCCCTGCTCGAAGGCGACCCGCTTCAGATCATCCACCACGGCCAGCCCGCAACCGTGACTGGCAAGCGGCCGCTGAGCCTCCCGATCTCCGCGCCGGCCTCCCACGAGCCGCCAAGTCAGCCCGCGGGACGAGCACCCGAACACCGTCGATCGCCGAGTTGACGCGCGCGGCTGCGGACGGCTCGTTGCAAGGCCTCGCTGCCGATCGGGAGCAGGCTTTACACCGTCAGCTAGCGCGCCGCGGCCGGGCGGGTTCCAAGGGCGCAATGCCCTGCCTGCATATGTGCGTCTCCTGATCGCCGGGATGTTGCCGGCTGGCAGCACGAGGAGGCCGCTGCGTGGGCAGCGGCCTCCGGGTCCTCGGCCTGCCTGGCTTGCGATCCCTCAGATGGCGGAGTCGACTGTCCTCGCGCTTGCGATGCGACCGGTTGTGCCGCGGCGGCCACGGGCGACGATTGAAAGGGTGCGGGCTGCGGTCATGGCCAGCGCCATTACGACGACCGCATCGGTGAGTGCATCGCCAGTGATGTGATGCGTGACCATCCAGGCATTGAGGCTGTGTGAGAACCAGTGCTCGGTGCCGTAGATGAATGCGAGCCGCCCGGAGATCGTCACGATCCAGATGAGCGCGTAGCCGATCCCGGCCTGCGTGAAGGTGCTGCCGCGGTCCTCGTCGTGCTCGATCCGCATGAAGCTCGCCGCGAGCAGACCCAGCAGCGCTCCCGTGCCCAGTCCGGCGAGCTCGATCGCCAGACCGTCGCCGCTGGTGGCAACGGCGGTCAGGAAGAACGCTCCCGCGCCGGCAGCGACGAGCAGCGGGCGCAGCAGTCGGTGGGTGGTGATGGCACGTCGCCCGAGATCCGAGGCGAACACGGCGATCAGAATTGCGATGCTGAGGATGATGGCGTCGGTCATTGGTGGCTCCTTGCTGGTGCGCTTGGCTTGTGGATCACACGGTCGCACCGGCATCGAGCCGTGTCGTCGGCGCGTGGGACGATCTGCGGGTGGATCCTCGTGCGCCTCTCCACCCTGATCTCCACCCGCTCGGCTCGGCCGGGTTGCTGGTCCTTGGACGGCTCGCCGGGCTCGTCCTGGTCGATGTAGAGGTCGCGCTGACCCGGCGCCACGCCGGTCCCACGTCACTGCTGACCGTCCTGGCGGTGCTCGCGAACATTGGGGCACTGGCCTGGCTGAGCGGGCGTGTACGCAGCGGCGCACGCCAAGCGACCGCGCTCGCACTGATGGGCCTCACCGGTGGCTTGCTCGCAACACTTCAACACGGCAGCCCCGCGCTCGCGTTTCCCGCGCTCGCCGTCGCACAGGCCGTCGCCGACACGTCGGTGCTCGAGGCGCTCGCAGTCGGCGCCTGTGCACTGGTGGCGGTCGAGGCGGGCGTCGTGTGGGCGAGCCTCGACGCAACCGCCGCACTCGGCTATCCGGCGATCCTCGTCGGCTCCGCACTCCTCGGTCTGACTCGTCGCCAATACGTCATGCGAGTTCGTGCCGCCGAGGCACTCGTTGCGCAGACGCGTGAGACCGAGGCGGTGACTCGCCGTGCGGCGGCGCTCGATGAACGCACGCGAATCGCGCGGGAGATTCACGACGTCCTCGCCCACGCGCTCGGTGGCCTGGCGGTGCAACTGGAGGCCGCGGAGCTACTGCTTACCGAGCGCGGTGACATCGACGGCGCGCTCGAGCGGATCCGTGGCTCCAGGCGAACGGCACGTGAGGGACTCGAGGAGGCACGCCGCGCGGTCGCCGCCCTACGCAGCGACGCGCCGCCGCTCCCCGAAAGCCTTACGGGACTACTCAACTCACACCGTGAGCAGGGCAGCAGCGGCGAACTGGTGATCGAAGGCGAGGCCCGCGATCTGCCGCCTGAGGTCTCACTCACGCTGATGCGGACCGTCCAGGAAGCATTGACAAACGCCCGTCGCCACGCCGCCGGGTCGCCAGTCCGCGTGCGTCTGAGCTACGAGCCAGCGCGAACCAGCGTGACCGTGACCAACGACGCACCACCCGAACCTCCGCTCGCGGATACAGACCCGACCGGCGGCTACGGTCTCACCGGCATGCGCGAACGACTCGAGCTCGCCGGCGGTCGACTCGCGGCCGGCCCGGGCCCAGACGGCTGGACCGTCAGCGCGGAGATCCCCAGATGACCGCTCCGCTGCGCGTACTGGTCGCCGACGACCAGCAGATCGTGCGCGAGGGACTCGCCACGATCCTCGACTTGCTCCCCGACGTGACGGTCGTCGGCACCGCGGGCAATGGCGAGGAGGCACTCGATCTCGTCGCGCGACGCCGCCCCGATGTCGTACTGATGGACCTCCACATGCCGTTGCTCGACGGGGTCGGAGCAACGCGGAGAATCGTCGCCGAGCAACCATCCACTGCCGTGCTGATACTCACCACGTTTGGCGAGGACGACGATGCACTCGAAGCGCTCCGCGCCGGAGCCCGCGGTGTACTCACCAAAGACGCGGGACACGAAGAGATCTCTCGCGCACTGCACCAAGCCGCCGCCGGTCACATGACGCTCGCCGCGCCGCTCCAAGCCCGCCTGCTCGCCGCGACCGCGTCGTCAATCACCCCCGAGCGAGCCAACCTGCCCGATGGTCTGACCGCACGCGAAGCGGAAGTACTCGGCCTGATCGCTGCCGGGTTCACCAACCGCGAGATCGCAGAGCGACTCGTCATCTCCGAGACAACCGTCAAGACACACATCAACCACCTGTTCGCAAAAATCGACGCCCGCGATCGCGCCGCAGCAATCAACTACGCCAATCAGCACGGCCTCGGACCCAGCTGACCAGCATCACGAGCGCCCCTTTCGCGTTCTAGCTAGGATCGCTCCCATGTGCAGAAACATCAGAACCCTCCATAACTTCGACCCGCCGGCGGACAAGGACGAGGTCCACGCTGCAGCGCTCCAGTACGTGCGCAAGATCAGTGGCTACACCAAGCCCTCGCAGGCCAACGCGGCTGCCTTCGAGCGCGCGGTC
>Ga0302184_10000243_pt1 | contig 36263 bp, 29 predicted proteins | sample I_Palsa_N3_3_FD_200233 | JGI IMG/M metagenome (GOLD analysis project Ga0302184, IMG submission 200233) | Peat permafrost microbial communities from Stordalen Mire near Abisko, Sweden - I_Palsa_N3_3 | ecosystem: Environmental > Terrestrial > Soil > Palsa > Peat permafrost | place: Sweden...
TCAGCCGGTCGACGTGCCGGATCACCAGGGTGCCCTGGTTCTCGAGCAGCTGGCTGCGCGCCTCGGCCAGCCACTTCTGGCCGGCCGCATCCGCGGCGTCGAGGACGTGCAGGAGGCCAGCCGGGTTGCGCCGCTGATGCACCGCCCGGACCACTGCCAGCTTGCCGGTCCCGGTTTCGCCCTGCAGCGCTAGCCACTCGGCCGAGCCGTAGATCGTGTCCACCTGGTGGCAGCTGCTCAGCCACAGCGCCCCTGAGCCGACCAGTCCCGGCAGGAAGATCCGGGTCTGCGCCGCCGCCCCGGTGCCCGCGTCGAGGGCCTCCCGCCCGCCTGGCTCGATCAGTTTTACGTGCACGATGCCGCCGGTGAACCGGCCGTCATTGGGCACAGGCCGACAGTGTATTCGTGCCCTGACGCCGGTCGGCAGCTCGACCTCCAACGCGCCTGGCTGCCGGCTGGCCAGCGCCTCGGCTGCCTGCCCGAGCAGCACGACCTGATCACCAGGATCGAGCACCTGCCGGGCGTAGTCGTTCATCATCACCACGTCGTGGCTCAGCGCTAGCACGATGCCGGTGGTGCGCCGGCAGGCCCGCAGGTACTCCTGCAGCAGCTCGAACTCGTGCTCTCCGCTGCCGGTGAGCAGCGCGCGGGTGATCTGGTCAGCCGTGGTCTTGGCGAGCGCGATCAGCAGCGCGTCGGCGTCCTTGCGCCAGCAGGTCAGGTCGACGGCACCGACCGTCTTGCCGGAGATCGGGTGGTGGATCGGCACCCCGGCGCAGGCGAGATCCTCAAGATGCTCCGCGTAGTGCTCGTGGCCGAACACGTGCATCGGCCGGCCGCCTTCCAGCGCCGTGCCGATCCCGTTGGTGCCGACGAACTCCTCGGCGTAGCTGAATCCCGGTGCGAGCTTGACGCTGTCAAGGTGCCTGTCGAGGTCGTGGTCGGCCGCAAGCCGGGTGAGCACCACTCCCGTGGCATCAGTGAGAATGACGCTGATCGGCTGGCCGTCCAGATGCTCTCGCAGATGCCTCAGCACGGGCAGCGCGCTGCGAGTCAGCGGGGTATCCAGGTCGGGGTCACGGATATAGGACAGGTCGAGGTGGTCGGCCGCGACGTTCCATCGCCGCGAGCGCCACCACGACGCCAGGATCGTGTCGCGCACCTGGTCCGGTTCGACTGCCTCAGCAGTGAGGAACCGTTCCCGGGTCTTGGCCAGCCGGTCACCGCCGGGCAGGAACCGCTTCCGGGTTTTGGACAGGCGGCTGCCACCTGTCACCTCCGGCGGCGGCGGTGCTGCTGGGGCCATGGGCGCCTCCCTGCTTCCCGGTACCGTTCTCGCTGGGCGGGCCAGCCCGCGGGTGGCGCTGAGGGTTGCGTCGTCCTCTCAAGATAAGCACGAGTTCGCCAATACGTGTCTCATGTTGAGACCCATTTTCGCCCTGGGGAGCCATTTGATGCCTTCACGCCGCCTCCCTATCCGCTATAGCCGCTCGGAGGGTGCCCGATGGACCTGCCGGATGACCAGCAGGACGAGACCTACAACCCCTGGAGCATCGTTAACCTCGTATTTCATCATCTGGCGGAGGAAGGCCTGCATCCCGTCCTCGGCGGCGCCGGCGACCCTGGAGTCCCGGCCGCGCAGCTGCTGCAGGCCCTGGGGATCCAGCCGGCGCCGGAGGGGAACCGCCAGATTTCCCGGGATGTCCAGCAGCATCTCGCCGAGATAAGGAATGCCGTGTTCGGCGACGGCTGATCAGGACGCAATGGCTGATCTGTCTCATGTTGAGAGCGCAGGGCCGCCAGAACCGGGTTGTCATCAGGCCATGAGGAGTTCGGGCGTGCAGGACTCCCGCGTTCGTCGGCGAGGTGAAGGGACCTTCGCCGGAGAAGACGATCAGGCTGCAGGCGGGCTGTCGCAGCCGAGCCGACTGAAGGGTGATGGAGTGGGATGAGTCGCCAGAGCGTAGCCAAGGCGCACCAGAAGATCCAGGAACTGTCCTGGGAGCCGCAGTACCACGAGCCAGTGTCGCAGTACGGAACGGACTACACCTTCCAGAAGGCACAGAAGAAGGACCCGCTCAAGCAGGTGCTGCGGTCCTACTTCCCGATGCAGGAAGAGAAGGACCACCGGGTCTACGGTGCCTCCGACGGCGCGATCCGCGGAAACATGTTCCGCCAGGTCCAGGAGCGCTGGCTGGAGTGGCAGAAGCTGTTCCTGTCGATCATCCCGCTGCCCGAGATCTCCGCGGCGCGGGCGATGCCGCTGCTGTTCCGCACGGTGCCCAACCCGGAGCTGCACAACGGCCAGGCGATCCAGATGATCGACGAGGTCAGGCACTCGACGATCCAGCAGAACCTCAAGCGCCTGTACATGAACAACTACATCGACCCGGCCGGCTTCAACAACAGCCTGCGGAACTTCCAGAACGACTACTGCGGCACGATCGGCCGTCAGTTCGCCGAGGGCTTCATCACCGGTGACGCGATCACCGCGGCGAGCATCTACCTGACGATCGTCGCCGAGACGGCGTTCACCAACACGCTGTTCGTGGCCATGCCCGCGGAAGCCGCCGCCAACGGCGACTACCTGCTGCCGACGGTGTTCCACTCGGTCCAGTCTGATGAGTCCAGGCACATCAGCAACGGCTACGCCACGCTGCTGATGGCGCTCGCCGACGAGGGCAACCACCAGCTGCTCGAGCGTGACCTGCGCTACGCCTGGTGGAACAACCACCGGGTGGTCGACGCGGCCATCGGCACGTTCATCGAGTACGGCACCAAGGACCGCCGCAAGGACCGCGAGTCCTACGCCGAGATGTGGCGGCGCTGGATCTACGACGACTACTACCGCAGCTACCTCGTGCCGCTGGAGAAGTACGGCCTGGTCATCCCGCACGACCTGATCGAGGAAGCGTGGAACCAGATCTGGAACAAGGGCTACGTGCACGAGGTCGCGCAGTTCTTCGCCACCGGCTGGCTCGCCAACTACTGGCGGATCGACCCGATGACCGACAAGGACTTCGAGTGGTTCGAGTACAAGTACCCGGGCTGGTACGACAAGTACGGCAAGTGGTGGGAGAACTACAACCGGCTCTCGATGCCGAACGGGCACAACCCGATCGTCGCCGAGGACGTCGACTACGTGTACCCGCACCGCTGCTGGACCTGCATGGTCCCCTGCCTGGTCCGTGAGGACATGGTGATGGAAGAGGTCGACGGCCAGGTCCGCACGTACTGCCACGCAGAATGCGCCTGGACCGACATCAACGCCTTCCGGCCGACCTACCAGGGCCGGGATACCCCGAACATGGGCAAGCTGATCGGCAAGCGCGAGTGGGAGACCCTGTACCACGGCTGGAACTGGGCCGACGTGGTCTCCGACATGGGCTACGTGCGTGACGACGGCAAGACGATGGTCGCGCAGCCGCATCTGAACCTCGACCCGAAGAAGATGTGGACGCTGGACCACCTGCGCAAGATGGGCCCGGTGCTCAGCCCGAACGTGATCCTCAACGAGATGTCACCGGAAGAGCGGACCGCGTTCCACGCGGAATACATCCGCGGTGGCCCGGCGGGCCGGCCGGCACCCGCGAAGAGCTAAGCGGGCAGCTGAGTCAGCGAGCAGAAAGGGGGCCAGCGGCCCGGCCCTGGCCCCCTTTCCTGCCCGTCCGCCGCAAGGCAACCCGTCCGCCGCAAGACAACCCTTTCGCCGCAAGGCAGCCGTCCGCCGCAGAGCGGTCCACCGCAAGGCAGGGAGCCATGGCCGACAAGCATGTCGTGCGATTCGAGCCGGTCGGCATCGAGATCGAGGTCGACGAGGACCAGACGATCCTCCGGGCCGCCGCCGAGCAGGGAATCATGCTCATGCACGGCTGCAAGGAGGGCCAGTGCTCCTCCTGCAAGTCCTTCGTCCTGGACGGCGACGACATCGACCTGGACAAGTACTCCACGTTCGCGCTGCCCGACTACGAGAAGGAGGAAGGGTTCACCCTGCTCTGCCGGGCGCACGCGTACGAGGACCTGACGATCGAGCTGCTCAACTACGACGAGGAAATGATCCGCTCGGGGCTGCCGATTCAGGAGGCAGCGGCCGAGGTCGTCTCCAACGAGCCAGTCACGCACGACATGCGACATCTCGTGCTGCGCCTGGTGGAGCCGACGGAGATCAAGTTCTTCCCCGGCCAGTACGTCGACATCAAGGTCCCCGGCACCGACGAGACCCGGTCGTTCTCGATGGCGAACACCTCCAGCCGGGACGGCGGCCTGCTGGAGTTCGTCATCAAGGTCTACCCGGACGGGCTGTTCTCGCATTTGCTCGACAATCAGCTCAAGGTCGGTGACCGGCTGGAGCTGACCGGGCCGTTCGGGGTGTTCACGCTGCGCGAGGGCCTCGAAACGGACTTGATCTTCGTCGGCGGCGGCGCGGGTATGGCCCCGATCCTCGCGCTGCTGCGATCCATGGCAGAACGGGGTCTGCAGCGTAAGGCCACCTTCTTTTACGGCGCGCGCGGGTCGGCGGACCTGTGCTTCGAGAAGGAGCTACGCGGTCTCGAAGAGAAACTGCCCGGCTTTAAGTACGTGCCCGCGTTGTCAGAGCCAGCGGACGGGGACGGCTGGGAGGGCGAGACCGGACTGATCACCGACGTGGTCAAGCGGCTGGCAGGCGGGCTCAAGGGCGCGCATGCCTACGTCTGCGGCCCGCCGCCGATGGTGGAGGCGGCGATGCCGGTGCTGGCCACGGCGGGAGTCGAGGAAAAGCGCATCTACTACGACAAGTTCACCACGACCGCTGATCCGCAGCAGTGAGGAGGCGGCCGAGGAATCCGGTTCGACTGGCGGCTCACCCGGTGGCGACATCGGCGGGACTCGAAGGCGAGAGAGAGATCTGATGACAACTCCGGAACAACGCGACCTGCCCAGGCCCGTCTTCACTGACGCGGAGGCCGGCGCCAAGGTATTCCCCGACTCGACCGAGCGCAGGTTCAACTACTACACGCCGAAGAAGCGCAAGCAGACCCACTACGAGGACGTGACCGTCGAGGTCCAGCCCGACCCCAGGCACTACCTGGCCCAGGGCTGGCTGTACGGCTTCTCCGACGGCCGGGGCGGCTACCCGCTGGACTGGACGGCGCTCAAGGCCTGGGGGTCGGACCGGCCCGAGCCGGAGCGCTTCCCCGGCTCCGGCGGCAAGGGCTACGACTGGCCTGCCACCGGCTGGCACGAGTTCCGCGACCCGAACGAGGAGTGGGAGCTCACGTTCTACCGCTACAACTCCAACGTCGTGCGGCAGCTCAACCAGAACATCGACGCGGCCAGGCAGGCCAAGGCCTTCGAGCAGTGGAACCCGAACTGGGTGCACTTCGTGGAGCGCAACGTCGGTGCCTGGATGCACGTGGACCACGGCCTCGGGCTCTACCTCTTCGCGAACGCCAACCGGCGGGCGCCGACGAACATGCACAACAACGCGATCTCGGTGAACAGCATGCACCGGATCAGGGCGGCCCAGGACCTGGCGCTGTACAACCTGACCCTGACCGAGGAAATCGATGGCTTCGACGGCGCGGCGCACATCGAGGCCTGGAACAGTGACCCGGCCTGGCAGGGCGTCCGCGAGACCGCCGAGCGGCTGACCGGGATCGACGACTGGTGCGAGGCGATCTTCGCGGCGAACGTCGTCTTCGAGCCGCTGGTCGGCGAGCTGTTCCGGAGCCACCTGGTGCAGCACGCGGCGCCGCGCAACGGCGACTTCGTCACGCCCACGCTGGTCGGTGCCGAGGAGTACGACTTCGCGGAGCGGGACCTGCGGTACACCACCGCGATGTTCGAGCTGCTGACCAATGACAAGGAGTTCGCCGACCACAACAAGGCACAGCTGCAGCAGTGGCTGTCGGCGTGGGTGCCGCGCGCCATCGCGGCCGCCCGCACGCTGCAGCCGCTCTGGTCGCAGCCGGACGCCAAGCCGGCCAGGTTCGAGGACGGCCTGGACGCGGCGAAGAGCCGGTTCAGCGGCATCCTGTCCGACCTGAGCCTTGAGGCACCGAAGGAGCTGGCCCAGTGACTACCTACACGTACGCGGAAAGTCCGTTCAAGTCCGACAACACCGCATCCAACCAGTGCGGCGTGACGGTAATGAACAACCAGGTCGGCGCGGTGATGGCTCAGGTCATGAGCACCAAGGACAACGTCAGCGTGCGGCACCTGCCGTCGATGATCCGGATCGACGCGATCGGGCGGATGGACTTCGTCTACGACGAGATCTCCGAGGCGCTCGGCGAGGAGCCCGGCTTTTTCGACGCCGCCGAGTTCGAGGAGAACATGTCCACGCACTACGGCCGGATGATCCACGAGGACGACCGGACGATCATGTTCGCCAACCCCGAGGAGGCGGCCGAGTACATCGGCTTCGATCTGACAGCCCGATAGGTCTTGCGGTAGCCGGGCCCAGCGGTTCTGCTAGTACCAGTGGGTTTGCTGGGACCAGCGACCCGCCGGGTCCGCAGCCGGTTCCGCCGGCGGCCGGTCCCGGCCGGCCGCCGGCTCCGGCTGGCAGCCGCACCCGTTAGGACGCACAGCAGTATATTTCGGCCTATAAGGAGGCATTCATGTACGAGAAGGATGGCGAGAAGTACTTCATTGTCGACAGCCATATGCACTACTGGAACGCCGCACCGGACAACTGGGTGCCGGGCGCCGAGAAGTACGCCGACGGCTGGATCAACTGCTTCCACGCCTACCAGGGCCTCGGCCCGGCGGACACGCACTGGTCGATCGAGCACTTCCAGAAGTACTCCGAGGACGACCTGATGAAGGACGTCTTCGAAGACGGGTACGTCGACAAGGCGATCTTCCAGCCCACGTACCTGAAGGAGTGGTACAAGGAGGGCTTCAACACCACGGAGCGCAACGCGGCCCTTGGCGAGAAGCACCCCGGCAAGTTCATCGCGAACACCCGCTTCGATCCCCGCGACGGTGACGTAGGGCTGGAGCAGCTCAAGGCCGACGTCGAGCGCTACGGGTCCACGGGCGTCAAGCTCTACACCGCCGAGTGGAACAACGGCTCGCGCGGCTACAAGCTCAGCGACCCCGCCGCGTACCGCTTCCTGGAGGCTGCCCAGGAACTCGGGATCAAGAACATCCACGTGCACAAGGGCCCGACGATCTGGCCGCTGGACAAGGACGCCTTCGACGTGTCCGACATCGACCACGCGGCCACGGACTTCCAGGGCCTGAACTTCATCGTCGAGCACGTCGGGCTGCCGCGGATCGAGGACTTCTGCTTCATGGCGACGCAGGAGCCGAACGTCTACGCGGGCCTGTCCGTCGTCATCGGCGGGCTCATGCACGCCAGGCCTAAGTTCTTCGCCAAGGTCATGGGCGAGCTGCTGTTCTGGGTCGGCGAGGACAAGATGACCTTCGGCAGCGACTACGGGATCTGGGAGCCCAAGTGGCAGATCGAGGGCTTCGTCGACTGGGACTACCCCAGTGACGAGTTCTCCGACTACCCGAGGCTCGGCACCGCGGGGAAGAAGAAGATCCTCGGCCTGAACGCGGCCAAGCTCTACGACATCGAGGTGCCCGCTGAGTACCGGCTGGAGGCCGGCCAGGGAACCCCGGGCGCGCAGGACGACGCGCAGCTGGTCGCGGGGGCATGACCGCTCCGTTGACCGCCGGATCACGCAGCGCTGTCCCGCGGGGGCCCAGTGCCCCCGCGGGGCACGCGCCCGGAGCTGCTCCGGAGGGCCACCCCGGGCCCGGCCAGGGGCCGCCCGGGGCGGCCCGCGTGCTCCAGGCGCTGGACGCGGTGCGCGACCCGGAGCTTGACGACCCCATTACCGCGCTCGGCTTCGTGGCCTCGTGCACTGTCTCACCGGACGGGGACGCTAGCGTCAGGCTGCGGCTGCCGACGTACTTCTGCGCGCCCAACTTCGCCTTCCTGATGGTGGCCGACGCCTACGACGCGGTGTCCGGCCTGCCGGGCGTGCGCCGCACCGAGGTGGTGCTCGAGGACCACTTCGCCTCGGACGCGATCAACGGCGGGGTGGCCGCGCGGGCCGGGTTCGCGCGGTCGTTCGACGGCGAGGCGTCCGGCGAGCTGGACCAGCTGCGCGCCGACTTCCTGCGCAAGGCGGTGATGGCCGGTACCGACCAGGTGTGCAGGCCGCTGCTGGCGGCCGGGACCGAGCCGGACGCGCTGCGCGCGATGACCCTCGGCGAGGTGCCGCCCTCCCGCGCGCTGGACCGGCTGCGGCAGCGCCGGGCCGAGCTGGGCCTGCCCGCCGGGGACGACGCACCGCTGCTGATCGACCCGGCGACGGGCGCGCCGGTCGCCGGCGACGCGGTGCCGCTGCACCTGCGGAAGGCCCGCATCACCCGGGTCGGCATCGAGGCGAACTCCGGCATCTGCCGCGGCATGCTGCGGCACCGATACGACTCCGCAGGACAAGGCGAGGAGGACCAATGAAGGCCGTCCGGTTGCACGCATTCAACACCCAGCCGGTGATCGACGAGGTACCGGAGCCGGCCATCGCCGGCCCGCTCGATGTCATCGTGAAGATCGGCGGCGCCGGCGTCTGCCGCACCGACCTGCACATCATCCTGGGCCAGTGGGACGCCGCGATGGGCACGCCGCTGCCGTACATCCTCGGCCACGAGAACGCCGGCTGGGTGCACGAGGTCGGCTCCGCGGTCACCAACGTGGCCGTCGGCGACACGGTGATCCTGCACCCGACGCCCACCTGCGGGCTGTGCCGTGCCTGCCGGGCCGGCGATGACATGCACTGCACCGACAACTCGTTCCCCGGCCTGTCCCGCGACGGCGGGATGGCCGAGTACCTGCTCACCTCGGCGCGGGCCTGCGTCAAGCTGGACCCGGCGACCAGGCCGCAGGACGTGGCCGCGCTGGCCGACGCCGGCATCACCGCCTACCACGCGGTCCGCAAGGCCATCCCGCTGCTGTACCCGGGCACCACGGCCGTGGTCATCGGCGCAGGCGGGCTCGGCCACATCGGCATCCAGTGCCTGGCCGCGCTCACCGCGACCAAGATCATCGTGGTCGACCGCAACCCGGACGCGCTCAAGCTCGCCGAGCAGCTCGGCGCGCACCACACCGTGGTCGCCGACGGCGGGCAGCTCGCCGCCGTGCAGGAGCTGACCGGCGGGCCCGGCGCACAGGTCGTGTTCGACTTCGTCGCTGAGGAGGGCGCCGAGGCCGACGGCTGGAACATGACCGCCCCGGCCGGCTCGTACTTCGTGATCGGCTACGGCGGCACGCTGAACATCCCGACGCTCGACATCATCTCCACCGAGCGGAACATCATCGGCAACATCGTCGGCACCTACAACGATCTCGCCGAGCTGATGGTGCTGGCGCAAGCGGGGAAGGTCACCCTGCACACCAGGACCTACCCGCTGGATGCCGCGCCGGATGCGCTGGCCGATCTCGACGCGGGCCGCGTACGCGGCCGCGCCATCCTCGTCCCTTAGCTCGTTCCCGCCGTAAACCGCATCTCACCCGAAGTCCTTTATCTCACCAAGGACTTCGTACTCCCCGACGTCGCAGGAGGACCAATGGCCAAGGAACTGCGTTTCAGCGAGGAAGCCCGCGCCCTGCTGCTGGCAGGCGTGGACCAGCTCGCCGAGGCCGTGAAGTCCACCCTCGGGCCCAAGGGCCGCAACGTCATCCTGGAGAAGATCACCGGATCGCCCGTGGTCACCAACGACGGCGTGACGATCGCGCGCGAGATCCACCTGAAGGACCAGTTCGAGAACATGGGCGCCCAGCTGGTCAAGGAAGCGGCGATCAAGACCAACGACATCGTCGGCGACGGCACCACCACCGCGACGGTGATCGCGCAGGCGGTGGTCAGGTCGGGCTTCAAGGCCATCGCCGCGGGCGCCAACCCGGTGCTGGTGAAGCGCGGCATCGACCTGGCCGTCGCGCGCCTGGTCAGCCACCTGCAGAGCGTCGCCTACCCGGTGCAGACCGAGGAGGATTTCGCGCACGTCGCCGCGATCTCGGCGAACGACGACGAGACGGTCGGCGCGGTGATCGCGAAGGCGCTGCACACGGTGGGCGACGGCGGCATCGTGACCGTGGAGGAATCGGCCGCGCACGGGATGAGCGTCGATTTCGTGGAAGGCTTCGAGTTCGATAACGGATACCTGTCGCCTTATCTCGTGACCAACCCGGCCAGCCTGGAGGCGATCCTCGAGGACCCCTACATCCTGCTCTGCAGCGAGAAGATCACCAAGGTCCAGCAGCTGATGCCGATCCTCGACAAGGTCATGCGAGCTCCCCGGCCGCTGGTCATCCTGGCGGAGAACGTCGAGGGCTCGGCGCTCAGCATGCTGGTGCACAACCACGTCAACCGGGTCTTCCAGTGCGTCGCCGTCCGCGCCCCCGGCTTCGGCGACCGCCGGCTGCGCAAGCTGGAGGACATCGCCGCGATCACCGGCGGCGCCGTGCTCAGCAAGCATTCCGGGTTCACCCTGGAGACGATGACCATCGACCAGCTCGGCCACGCCTCCCAGGTGCGGGTCAACGCAGACCGGACCGCCATCATCGGCGGCAGCGGCTCGTCGGAGCAGGTTGAGTTCCGGGTCACCCAGCTCCGGGCGGAGCGCGACCGGGCGCAGTTCGGCATCGACGAGGACGTGCTGACCGAGCGGATCGGCTCGCTGTCCGGCAAGGTCGCCGTGATCAGGGTCGGCGCGCCGACCAACGCCGAGCTGAAGGAACTGCAGCACCGGGTCGAGGACGCGCTGTCCGCCACCAGGGCGGCGATGGCCGAGGGCATCGTCGCCGGGGGCGGGGCAGCGCTGCTGCACGCCGAGTCCGCGCTTGACGACCTGCAGGTCAAGGATGACTACGCGACCGGGGTGGAGATCATGCGCAGCGTGCTGACCGAGCCCGCCTTCCTCATTGCCGCCAACGCGGGCTACTCCGGCAAGGACGTGGTGGCCCAGATGGCGCAGATGGGCCAGGACGAGGGATTCGACGCCCTGGAAGGGCGCTTCGGCAACATGATCGAGATGGGCATCATCGACCCGCTCCGGGTGGCTCGTTCTGCCCTGCAGAACGGTGCCTCGGTGGCCGGCCTGCTGCTCACGACCAACACCCTGATCGCCGAGGAGCAGACGCCCTGGGGCGGCAGCGCCTCGCTGATGACGGAATTCGGCCCGCTGGATGGGGGCCTGAACCAGCCGTCGCCTGACTCGAGCACGCCGCAGTCGCTCGGCCTCGGCCCGTCGGTCGGCTGAGCCCGCCGGTCGGTGCCGGTGATTGCCGCAATCACGGGGTGGCATCCTGTGCGGGCGCTGCCCACAGGGCGGTGACGTCCCGGAAGGGCGCCTGGCATGGCGGGCCGTCCGCGACGCGGACCCGCGGCGGCCCGGTGGCGCCGACGCTGACGATCATGGCTGACCGGGTTCCGTAGCTGGCCGTATGCACGCATGCCGCCGACAGCTCCGCCGGGCGGACCCGGCCGGGGCCGCCGGCGTCCGGCTGCTGCGGTCCCGCGGCAGGCCGGTGATCACGCAGCACCGCGGCCAGCGCATGCTCCGCCGCGTCGCCGCTTGCGGTACTGGTGGTCCCGGCTGTCACCATCCTGGCGACCTGCCGTGCTTTGGCGGAGTTGTCCGGCAGCGGCACGTTCTCCAGCACGTACGTTCCGGCCGGCAGCTGCTCGACCACCGGGTGGCGCCCTCCGGTCATGCCGACCGAGAACAGTGCGTGCCGGTCGCCGACCAGCAGCCAGCACGGGTTGTAGTCCGACGGGTCCAGCTCGGCGCAGACCTTGGCAACCGCCGTGGCGGCATCAGCGTAGGCGGCAAAGGCAAGCGGCAGTTCGCCCCGCGATCGCCTGGTGTCGTCCCGCGCCCGCGCCGATGGCTGATTCGTCAGGCCGGCCAGCACGCGATGGGAGTTCACCGCCAGCCATGTCCCGCCGGCCACCGTGTCCCGCCCGCCGAGTATCCGCGGCCCGCTGTCGCGCAGCACCGTGATCACCTCGGCGGGACGGTCGTAGAGCTCGTCCCGGTTGGCCGCCACCAGCAGCGGCGTATCAGCCAGCACCCCGGACAGCGCGATGAGAAGGCACACTCCTGTGACGCTACCCGGCCTGGCTCATTCGGCCGGCTCACCGGCGATGGTGAACAGCGGCTTCCACGGCGACCCGGACGGGTCGCTCGGCTGGCCTGCCGGGGAGACCCCCTGGTTGATCCACCCGGCCTGGTAAGGCAGCCCGCGATAGAGCACCGTGCTCCCGGCGTGGTACCGGGCAGTGAGCGACCAGGCTGGGTAGGTGCCGGCCGGCAGCCGGGAGAGAACCGGCGCGCGATCGCCGGGCAGGACCGGGCCCAGCAGCTCCCAGGGCGTCTGCCAGCCGTACTGCGCCTGTGCCGGGTCCTGGCCGGTGGTGTACCACTTCGCCTGGAAGATCTCTCCTTCCTCCACCACCTTGTACCCGAGCGGGTACCCCGCGGTGGGGGACCACACCGGATACGGCGCATCCGCCGGGTTCGTGTTCGCCGCAGGGGGCAGCACGTCTCCGCCCGAGCCTTTCGACGTGGCCGTGGCCTGGCCCTTCAGCGTGCCGAAGACGTGAGAGAACTCAAGCTCGGACTGGGCAGCGCCGCTGCATGTGTTGGACATCAGCCCGATCTCGGGGATCAGCGAGCCGCATTCGCTATCCCGGTTGAGCGACCACATCGAGATCCTGCCGAGATGATTCCGGAGTGCGAAGCCGGCCAGGCCCCGGCCATCGGCCACGGTGAACAGCTCGCCGCCGATGTCGTTCTGGCCGATCATCACCGTGGCGCCTAGCCGCTGCCAGATCTGCTGCGATCGCAGGTCGAGGCCGTAGCGAGGCAGCAGGCTGGCCAGCTGCGCGTGGGTGGCGGTAAGCGCGTTCTGCACGTCTTGCAGCATCGTGGTGCCGGGGGCCGGCGGCTGGGTGAAATCCATGGTCATGATGTTGACTCCGGTAATGGAGACGCGGTCGTGCAGCATGGACTGAATGACGGAGACGGCGTTGTCTTGCAGTCCCGACGGCTCGACCGGGAGCGTCAGCCAGACGCTGAGCTTGCGATGACCACTGCGCGCCGCCCGCTCCAGGGCGGCGACGGCCGCCGCCCGGCGCTGCTGGGCCTGGAAGTCGTTCAGCGCCGCGCCCTCGATGTCGAGATCGATCGTGGTGAGGTGGTACTCGTCGATCACCGACTCATACGCGCGGGTGAGGGCCGTCACGCTGGCGCAGCCCACATCAAGGCTGGTATGGCTCTCGCCGCCGAAGGACACGATGGCCTGCCCCCCGTCCTGCTGCAGCTGGGCAATGCGCGAGCCGAGCGAGAGCGACTGATTGGCCTGGCCCAGCGTGTCGGCGGCGCCCCAGCTCGGCGTACAGGGCGAGCTGGGGTCGGAGACGACGAAACCGAGCACGGTCTGCCGCGCCGGATCGGCAGACGCGCTCTGGAACTGGTAGGTCGGCGGAAGCGTGACGTCGACGTAGGGAGCGAACCATGTCGTGCCGGTGCCGGTGGTATCGCTCAGCCGCGTCTGCACGCCGAGGAACCCGCCGTAGCTGATGCCAGCCACCAGGCCGACCGCCAGCAGCGTCCGCAGCGGGGACAAGCTGCGGCTGGGCTCGTCCCGCGGCAAATCCGGGTCCTCGGGTGCATCCGGCGCAGATCCGCCTGGCCCGGATCCGCCTGGCCCGGATCCGCCCGGCCCGGATCCGCCCGGCCCGGATCCGCCCGGCCCGGCGGGGTGGCGCTCCGCCGGGTTCCGCAGGCCCGCAGGGACCGACCAGGCACCAGCGTCGGCGAGGCCCACCTCCAGGACGTACCGCCAGTTGGCCGGCTGCGGGGCCTGCTGGTCCGCCTGGTTCTTCCTGGCCAGCCGCTGGTGCGGCCGCGCGGGCTTGCGCAGCAGCGACGTCAGGTGGATCCAGCCGTCGGCCACGGAGTTGCGCAGGCCGATGAAGGCGACGGTGGCGTAGACGGCGAGGATGACGTTGATCGCGGCGTAGGCCATGCTCTCGACGCGGTGGTGCCGGTAGGCGACGTAGAAGGTGACACCGGCCAGCGCGATCAGCAGGTAGGGCGCGAAGATGAAGAACGGCGGAGCGACCGTGCGGTCGCGCACCTTGGGTGTCCGGGCAAAGGCTGCCTTCGACGCGGTGATCCCCTGGATCAGCGACGAGATCGCCCCGGCCAGGTTCACCGGCAGCAGGATCAGGTTCAGGGCGTAGATCCTGGCCACGTCGAGGCGCTTATAGCCGCAGTACCGCAGGTCGCTGGCCATGGCCAGGAAGTACGGCACTGTGACCAGCCCGAGCAGCGGGCTGATCAGCGTGGCATTGAAGGGGAACGCCAGCAGCACCAGGAGGCTGGCCGAGCAACAGCAGATGGACGCCATATAGTTCCCGCGCAGGAAGATCTCGCCGACCCGGGTACGCTCGCCGCGAGCCCGCCGCGCCCGCGACTGCCTGCGGAGCTTGGGCAGGATCAGCAGGCCGCCGTTGGCCCACCGGCGCCGCTGGATGCACAGCGAGCCGAAGTCCGGCGGGGTCGCGCTGTAGCTCAGGCGCCCCGGGTAGTTGAAGAGCCGCCAGCCGTGGATGCCCATGTCGATGGTGGACTCGGTGTCCTCGATGACCGTGCGGTCCTTGATGTAACGGCGGATCTCCCAGTTGCCGGTATAGGACGTCTCGGCGATGTCATCGAGGGCACGCTTGCGGATCACGGCGTTGGCGCCCACCCAGAAGGTGGCGTCAAAGTGGGTCAGGCCCTGGTGGACGATGTGCTGCAGGTCCGTGGTGGCGCCGGCGATCCGCTCCAGCCGGGTGGCGGAGCCCGGGAATGCGCTGTAGGGCGTCTGGGCGATGGCCATATCGCGGTGCTCACTCTGCTCGAGCAGGTGCACCAGCCGCAGGCAGTACTCCGGCAGCAGCACGCTGTCCGCATCCAGCGTCACGACGTAGTCGGCGCTGGGAACAATCAGGTCACACGCCGGTGGGCTGGAGCGGACCAGCGCCAGGCCGGTAGCGGTCGGCATCTCGCAATAGCTGCCGCCCATCAGGCCGATGTAGCTGTTGAGGTTCATGGCCTTGTTGGGCTCGTGGGAGAGCGAGACGTAGCGCTTGCGCTCGAAGCAGGTGACCTCGGCACGGAACGTCCATACGAGGCGGCGGTACAGGCAGCGGATCTGCGACCGCCCCAGCACCACCTCCTCGGCGGCCGAGGCCCGCAGCGCCGCGGAGATCGTGCGCAGCGATTCCGCCAGCCGGAGCACCACCTCGTTGGCGAAGAAGACATCCGAGTGGTCGATGATCTCCCCGGCGGCGGCCAGGTGCTCCAGCCATGTCGCGGCAGTGTCGTAGTCGCCGGCGAGGCCGGTCATCGTGCGGATACCGGGATCCTCGTCGCGGCGGGAACCCGCCTCGAACTTCTCCAGCGCATCGGCGAAGTGGGCCGCCGGCTCCGCCAGCAACTCCTCGATCTGGCCAGGGAGCGCCCTGGCCGCGGTCAGCAGCTCCCGTGCCCGCGCGGTTCGCGGCACAAACGGGTCGTCGATCAGCAGGACGATGCGCTTGTCGGGGTACTCCTGGAGCGCTGCCGACAGCAGCGTGTTGCGGATGACGCGCGTCTCCTCCTGGTAGGAGGGGACGATCGTGGTCAGCGGCGGCGTCTTGGCATCGAAAAACTGGTCCAGGATGGCGCGGCTCGCCCAGTGACAGTTGCGGGTCCGGTAGCAGAAGCCGAGCCGGCTCAGCAGGTAGGCCAGGGCGGAAGCGGTCAGTATCGTGACGGTGAGCAGGTAGATGACCGATTCCGCCCGGTCGACCGCGCCCGCGTAGCGCGGGTCGAAGAAGTCCTCAAGCAGCCATGTGACGAAGTAGCCGAGCCACGCCGCTACCGTGACGATGATGGCCAGGCGGCCCAGGGCGATCCGCCGGTCACTGACGGGCTGCGGAACCACGGGCATCGCCTGGACGCGCCGGTCGCGGCCCCACTGGCGGCGGGCCGCGGCGGGCTGGCGGCGGGCTGCGGGGGAGGTCGGTGGCGCGGGCCCAGCGACGGTGGCGGGAGCGGTGTTGATGGGTACCACAATGCCCCTTTCATGTACTATATGTAACTCTAATATAACTCTCCGTGAAAATAGGCTGATCTTCGGAGGGCGCCGGGGGATGGAGTGGGATTACGCGAGGTGAACTCGGCGACGCCCTGTGGCGGACGGCCGGCACCGGCTTCAGCGGTGGGGACGCGCCGGTCTTGCCGGCCGGCGCCTACCCCAGGAACGACAGGCGCACCTGACGGTCCGGGTTGTCGACGTTGAGGTCGACGAGGGCCACCGACTGCCAGGTCCCGAGTGCGAGGGATCCGGCTACCACGGGCAGCACCACGAAAGGCGGCACGAACGCGGGCAGCACGTGCGAGCGGCCATGGCCCGTCGACCCGTGCGCGTGCTGCCACCTGTTGTCAGCGGGCAGCAGTTCCGCCAGCGAGGCCAGCAGGTCGGCGTCGCTGGCCGCGTGCAGCTCCATGACGGCGATGCCGGCCGTCGCATGCGGGACGAACACGTGCAGCAGGCCGTCACCGCCCGCGGACGACTCGCGCGCGTACTCCTCGCATTGCGCCGTGATGTCATGCACGGTCTCACGGCGGCCGGTCCGTACCTGGAAGGTCATGGTCTGCATGCCGAAGACTGTCGGCCATCGGCCGCCATATCGCAACCCGCCGGGGCCGCGTCCCTGTCCCCGCGTCGCCTGGGGCTGGCCGCTACCGTAAGGCCATGAGCACTCGGGTGCTGTACGTGATCGCATGCGCTGCCCCGCCGACTGCGGACGTCGCCCGGCTGGTCAGCCTCGGCCAGGAACATGGCTGGGATGTGTGTGTGCTCACCACGCCATCGGGCAGGCGGTTCGCCGGCATCACCGCCCTGGAGGACCTGACCGGCCACCCGGTCCGGAGCGAGTACAAGAACCCCGGCGAGCCCGATGTCCTGCCCGCGGCGGACGCGGTCATCGTTGCCCCGGCCACGGTGAACACGATCAACAAATGGGCGGCCGGAATCTGCGACACTCTCGCCCTGGGCATCCTGGTCGAGGCGATCGGCCTAGGGCTGCCCATGGTGGCGGTGCCGTCCACCAACCGGGCGCACGCCGCGCACCCGGCGTTCACGGAGAACATCGCCAAGCTGCGGTCGTGGGGAGTGCACGTGCTGTTCGGCCCCGACATCCTGCCCGAGCGCGATCCAGGGGCTGGCGACAGCTACCTGCCTCTGTTCCCGTGGCAGAAGGCAGTCGAGGCCATCGATGCGGAGGCTGCCGTTACTCGGCCGGAGGAGCTGATGCCGTAACCTTTAGTAGGCGATCGACTACTGAGGGGATCGCCGGGGGATGCGAGTGATGTCACGGGGAGCGACGCCTGCAGCCAGCGGCCGGGGCCGTCTCCGGCAGTGGTGGCAGGACCGGCCGGTCCGGTTGAAAGGCCTGCTCGTGATCGCCGTTCCGCTGATCGTCTTGATCGGCACTACCGTGGTGACCCTGGCGCTGCAGCATGTGGAGCAGTCCGAGCGGAGCGTCGCGGCGGCTGACCTGAACCTGACCGGTGCCGCTGATCAGGTGCTGGCCGATGCCGTAAATGCGCAGACGGGTGTGCGCGGTTATGCGGTGACGGGTGATCAGGGTCTGCTGGCGCCGTACACGGTGGCGCTGAGGCGGATCGGGGCTGACCGGCGGTCGTTGCGGGTTGCGGCTGCGGCAGTGGGTGACCGGCGGCGGCAGCGGGTGGTGGATGCGACCACGGGCAGGGCGTTTTCCGAGCTTGCGCAGCTGCGCGCTGCGGTTGGTGCCGGTGCTTTCGTGGCGGGGCTGCGTCCGGCGCTGGAGGTCCAGAGCACGACCATGGGGGTGCTGCGCGGTCAGGTGGCGAGCCTGACTCGTGGTCATGCGGCATTGCTGGTGTCACAGCGGGCGAGGATCAGCTGGCTGGAGGCGATGATTGACCGGCTTGACGTTGCCGGGCTGGCGCTGGGGCTGATCGCTGGGCTTTTCGGGGTGGCGTTGTTCACCTCGGGTATCTCCCGCCGGGTGGCTACGGCGGCGGCGAATGCGGAAAGGCTGGGGCAGGGCCGGCCGCTGGAGCCGGTGGGCGGCTCGGCGGATGAGGTGGGCCGCCTGGCCAGTGCGCTGGTCCGCGCCGATGAGCTGCTGGCCGGGTGGGATGCCCAGCAGGTCAAGGCACGGCTGGCGCTGCTCGCGTCGATCGTGGAGTCCTGCGACGACGCGATCCTCAGCAAGGACGTTGACGGGCTGATCACCAGCTGGAACCCGGCCGCCGAGCGCATCTACGGCTACTCAGCGGACGAGGTTATCGGCCAGCACGTTGAACTCGTCCTTGACCCGGACCTGCGTGGCGAGGGAGCGGAGATCCTCAGCGCGTTCGTCAGGGAATATGGCCGCGACGACAGTATGGGCAGCTTGCTAGTCGAGAACGTGCAGCGGCGAAGGGACGGGACCACGTTCCCGGTGTCGGTGATGCTCTCGGCTATTCATAGCGATGACGGGTCGCTGATCGGCACCTCATCGATCTCCCGGGATACCACCAAGCAGCGCCGCGCCGCGGCCGAGCTCAGCGCCCGGATGGAGGACCTGGAGCGAGCCAACCGCCACCTGGAGACGTTCACTTACTCGGTCTCGCATGACCTGCGTGCGCCGCTGCGGGCCTTGCGCGGCTTCAGCACCGCCTTGCTGGAAGAGTACGGCGACAATCTGGACGACGCCGGGCGGGGCTATGCCGAGCGGATCGACGCCGCGGCCGAGCGGATGACGCTGCTGATCGATGACCTGCTGCACCTGTCGCGGCTGTGGCGGACCGAGATCCAGGGCGTCAGGGAAGTCGATCTCAGCGCCGAGGTCACCGCGATCGCCGGGGAACTCCAGCGCAGCGCGCCGGGCCGCCGCGCTCATTTCGCCATCCAGCCGGGCGTGCGGGTGCCGGCGGATCCGGTGCTGATCCGCACGGTGCTGCAGAATCTGCTGGAGAACGCCTGGAAGTTCACCGGCAAACTCGACGAGGCGCGGATCGAGTTCGGCACCAGGCCGGCCGACGGCGCCGGGACCTGCTGTTACGTGCGGGACAACGGCGCCGGGTTCGATCCCGAGTACGTGGGCAAGCTGTTCCAGCCGTTCCAGCGGCTGCACCCGACGCGGGAGTTCGCCGGCACCGGCGTCGGGCTGGCCAGCGTGCGGCAGATCGTGGAACGCCACGGCGGCCGCGCATGGGCCGAGGGCGCCGTCGACCAGGGCGCGACCTTCTGGTTCACCCTCAATGTGCGGGAGGACGGGTCAGTGTGAGTCCCTGGTCACCGCCGATCCGCTGGCGCCGAGAAGGAAGTCCAGGTCAGCGCCCTGACTAGCCTGCAGGACGTGATCGACATACAGCCGTTCCCAGCCGCGCCGCGGTGTCGCGAAGCCCGCCACCATGGCCGCCGACGGCTGACGGCTACTCAGCTCAGCGGCAGGGACGTCCACGTCCAGCCGCCGCGCCGCCACATCCAGGATGACGTAATCCCCGGTCTCGATCAGCCCGAGCGGCCCGCCCGCCGCGGCTTCCGGCGCCACGTGCAGTACCACCGTGCCGTACGCAGTCCCGCTCATCCGGCCATCACAGATGCGCACCATGTCGCGGACACCGCGCCGCAGCAGCCGGGGCGGCAGCGGCAGGTTCGCCACCTCCGGCATCCCCGGGTATCCCCTCGGCCCGCAGCCGCGCAGCACGAGCACCGAGTCCGGGTCGACGTCCAGGTCGGGATCGTCGATCCGGTGGTGCATGTCCTCGATGCTGTCGAAGACGACGGCCCGGCCGCGGTGCCGCAGTAGCGACGGCGACGCCGCCGCTGGCTTGATCACCGCGCCCTGGGGCGCCAGGTTGCCGTACAGCACGGCGATGCCGGCGTCCTCCTGCAACGGCGCGTCGCGCCGGCGGATGACGTCGGTGTCCCAGATCTCGGCGTCCGCCAGATGCTCCACCAGCGGCCTGCCCGTCACCGTGAGCGCATCAGGATCCAGCAGGTCGCGCACCTCGCGGAGCACGGCGAGCAGTCCGCCGGCCCGGTGGAAATCCTCCATCAGGTGCCGCCCGGCCGGCTGCAGGTCGACCAGCAGGGGCACGCCGGCGCCGATCCGGTCGAAGTCGTCGAGTGATAGGTCGATGTCGAGCCGGCCGGCGATGGCGAGCAGGTGGACCACCGCGTTCGTGGACCCTCCGATGGCCGCGAGCGCAATGATCGCGTTGCGGAACGACCCCGCCGAGAGCATGGCGCTTGGCCGGCGCCCCTCGGCGACCAGTTCGACGGCGAGCCGTCCGGTGGCGTGCGCGCCTTCCAGCAGCCGGCTGTCCGGCGCCGGGGTGCCGGCGAAGCCGGGGATGGTGGTGCCGAGCGCCTCGGCCATGCAGGCCATGGTCGAGGCCGTGCCCATCGTGTTGCAGTGGCCCCGGCTGCGGATCATCGACGACTCCGACGCGATGAATGCCCGTTCCGGCAGCTCGCCGGCCCGGACCTGCTCGCTGAGCTTCCATACGTCGGTGCCGCAGCCGAGGGGCTGCCCGCGGAACGTGCCGGTCAGCATCGGGCCGCCGGGGACCACGACGGCAGGCAGGTCGACGGAGGCGGCGGCCATCAGCAGCGAGGGGATGGTCTTGTCGCAGCCGCCCAGCAGCACGACGCCGTCAACGGGATTGGCCCGCAGCATCTCCTCGGTGGCCATCGCGGCCATGTTGCGCCAGAGCATCGCCGTGGGCTTGACCAGCGTCTCGCCGAGCGAGACCACCGGCAGGTTCATCGGTACGCCGCCGGCCTCCCAGACGCCCTGCTTGACGCTCTCGGCGACCTCGTTCAGGTGCGTGTTGCACGGCGCAAGGTCGGAGGCGGTGTTCGCGATCGCGATGTGCGGGCGCCCGTCGAAGGCGTGCGCGGGCAGGCCGCGGCGCATCCACGCACGGTGAATGTAGGCATTCCGGTCGGTTCCCGCGTACCACTGGGCGCTGCGCTGCTCTGGCATGGGCTGCTCGTTTCTGCTGCCGCCGGGATTCCCCCCGTGGCAGAGTCTGCTACGCCATGAGAGCTTTCGTCATCACCGGACCGCGCGAGTCTACGGTCGCCGACGTCGCGAGCCCCCAGGCGACGCCGGGCCAGGTCGTGGTCGACGTCGAGCGGGCCGGCGTGTGCGGCACCGATGTCGAGTTCTTCACCGGCGAGATGGCGTACCTGCACCAGGGGCACGCGGAATATCCGATGCGCCCCGGTCACGAGTGGTGCGGGACCGTGTCCGCGGTAGGCGACGGCGTCGAGAAGGCGTGGCTTGGCCGACGGGTCACCGGTGACACGATGCTGGGCTGCGGCCGGTGCCGGCGCTGCCGCAGCGGACTGCATTACGTGTGCGAGGACAGGTTCGAGATCGGCATCCGCGGGGGCTGGCCCGGCGCGCTCGCTGAGCAGCTGGCCGTCCCGGCCGCGGCACTGCGCGAGCTGCCCGAAGCAGTCGATGCGGTGGCCGGCGCGCTAGCAGAACCGGGCGGGAACGGATTGCGGTCGGTTCAGGCCGCATCGCTAGGCCCGGGTGACCGGGTGCTAGTGCTCGGACCGGGCACGATCGGCCTGCTTGCCGCGAAGTTCGCGCTTGCCGGTGATGCTGAGGTGCACGTCATGGGGCTTACGCCGGATTCGGTCGAGTTCGCCGCCGCGCTCGGCGTGCACGGCGCATGGACGGCAGCCAGCCTTCCCCGGCTGCCGTTCGACGCCGTCATCGACTGCTCCAATGCGCCCGCCCTGCCGGCGCTGGCGCTCGATCTCGTCGAGCCGGGGAAACGGGTGGTCTACGTCGGCCTGGCCGGGAGCCCGAGCGCCATCGACACCCGGACGATGGTGCTCAAGGACGTGACAGCGGTCGGTATCCTCGGCGGTTCGCGTGCGCTGGCGGGCGCGATAGCGCATTTTGCTGCGGGGTCGGTTGATCCGCGCCCGCTGGTGGCGGCCACCATCGGACTCGACGAGGTGGGCGATGTGCTCGCGGGATCACGGCCGGCCGGCGCCGGTCTCGGGCCCAAGATCCTCGTCGACCCGCGCCGCGGCCGCGCATGACCGGCGCGCAGACCTTGATGCGGTGAGACGGACCGGCGGCAGGGCCGGCCAGCTCAGCGGATGTCGCCGCGCTCGCGCAGCGCCCGGATGTCTTCGGCGACCCGGAAGATGACGATGAAGAACTCCAGCAGTATGCGGTAAATCGCGGTGACTACCAGGAAGAACAGCGGAGCCAGGATGAGCAGTGTCACGATGCCGAACCCTGTGCTCGCCCTGAACGCGACGTCCACAAACCCGAGCGCGCTCAGCGCCGCCAAGATCATGATCAGCGGGTAGAGGATCTTGACGACCTTGGGCGTGACAAATGACGTGAACCCGAAATCGAACAGCGCGCCCAAGAACCCCTTTGTGGCCGCAGCCGCAGCCGGCGGTCGTTGCTGCTGCTGTTGTCGTAGTCGTTGCTCCTGCTGCTGTGGCTGCTGTGGCTGTGGCTGTTGTGGCGGCGGCGAGGGGTACCCGAAGCCGCCATGTGCCGGATCAGCCGCGGTTTGCTCCGGCCTGTAGGCCGCGCGGCCCGAATCACCTTGCTGGCCATAGCCAGACTCTTGCTCGGTCAATGGATCCCCCTGCGGAAGAATCTGCTAGATCGACGCGGTTCCCTTGCCGTATGTCTGTCCGAAAGTGACACGCGCCAGCTCGTGGCCAAGGTTACCAGTCACCACCAGTGACTCTTTGTATGCTAGTTTTTACTTTAAGTAGTAAAACATGACTGTGTCGGTCCTGGAGCGTGGGATGGCTAAGGGTGTGCGTATGACCGTTGACGGGACTTCGGGGAGGTCCCGCGAGCGCCTGCCCGACGAGAGCGCCAGCTCTCAGCAGGGGCTCCCACCTGCCGATCTGGGTGACCGAGCGTCGGCGCCGCAGTCGCGTCCGTCTAGTGGGGAATCATATGATTAAGTTGCCGAGCCAGCAGCGTTCCGCCAGTTCAGTGCACGCGGAACTGGCGGTGATCGTCGAGTCGACTCATGACGCGATCATCGGCATGACCCGGCAGGGCGTCATCACCAGCTGGAATCCGGCCGCGGCGCAACTCTACGGCTATGCCGCGGAGGAGATCGTCGGCCGCGCGGCCCGCTTGCTCTGCCCCGAGGACGCCCATCCTGCGGAGGCCGAGGCCTTGCGGCGGATTGCCGAAGGCGAAGAGGTGAAGCAGTACCGCACGCAACGGCGGCGTAAGGACGGGACGGTCATCGCGATCTCGCTCACCGCGTTGCCGGTCGCTGGCCCGGCGGGCGGCATCGTCAGCGTAACGACGGTATCTCGCGTGCTGGCCGACCAGCCGGCTGCCCGTGGCAATTACGGGCGACGGCAGGGCGACGGACTTCTGCAGGCCCAGGAGGACAAGTCGCAGGAGCAGCTGCAGCAGGCCCAGCGGCTGGAGAACCTCGGCCAGCTGGCCGGCGGCGTCGCGCACGATTTCAACAACCTGCTCGCCGTCATCCTCAATTACGTGTCCTTCGTCTCCGAGGAGCTCGCCGCTGCGACCGAAGCGGACTGGCCGCAGCGCCGCGAGACGGCCCTCAAGGACCTCGCGCAGATCGAGCGGGCCGGCGAGCGGGCCGCCAGCCTCACCCGCCAGCTACTCGCCTTCGCCCGCCGGGAAGTCATCCAGCCACAGGTCCTCGACCTCGACCTCGTCATCACCGCAGTCCAGGAAATGCTGCACCGGACCCTCGGCGAGCACGTCAACCTCGTCACCTCGCTGGCCGGCGGCCTTTGGCCCGTCCTCGCCGATCCCGGCCAGCTGGAGCAGGTCCTGGTGAACCTCGCGATCAACGCCCGCGACGCCATGGCCGCCGGCGGGACGCTGAGCATCGATACCAGCAACATCACCGTGGACGCCGACACCGTCGCCGGAGGATCCAAGTCACGGCAGGGACGGAACGTGCGGCTACGAGTCAGCGACACCGGCACCGGAATGACCCGCGAAGTTATCGAGCACGCATTCGAGCCTTTTTACACCACCAAGCGAGACGGCACCGGGACCGGGCTCGGCCTGGCTACCGTCTACGGGATCGTTACCCAGGCCGGCGGCCAGGTCCAGATCTACTCCGAACCCGACGGAGGCACGACCTTCACCATCACGCTGCCGGTCACCGCCGAAGCGGTTACTCCGCTGACGGAACCCGCGCCATACAAGCGGACGCCCCAAGGAGAGACGGTCCTGGTCGTCGAGGACGAGGCAGCCCTGCGCGAGGTAACCAAGCGCATCCTCACCCGCAACGGCTACCACGTGATCACCGCCGAAAATGGCCCGGAAGCTCTCGACATTGCCCGCGGCTACCCGGGCGAGATCCACCTGCTGGTCACCGACGTTGTCATGCCGCGCATGCTCGGCAGGGAGGTAGCGGAGAGGATGCTGGTGATCAAGCCGGAGATCGAAGTGCTCTTCATGTCCGGCTACGCCAGGCCCGTCCTTGCCTCCCAGGGCAGGCTCGATCCCAACGTGGCCCTTGTGGAGAAGCCGTTCTCCGAGGCCGACCTGCTGGCCAAGGCCGGACAGGTACTCGACGGCCACTTTCCCGGGTTCAAGACCGTCCAGGGTACCCCCACCTGACGTGCTGGGGAGGTTCAAGGCCGGTCAGGACCCCCGCCTGGCTCGTTGTGCGTCACTGCGCTCGACGGCCAACTACGGTGGGCTCCGGACTGCCGGAACGGGTGGTTTCCCTATCCGGTGCGCGCAGCGCGCTCCAGCCGAGGCGTCCGGTGACGCCTTCGAGCTTTCCTCCGACTACGATGCCATGCTCGGTGATGGTGAAGCTGTTGAGAGTCATCTCGTGTGGGCTGTTCCGCATCTTGACCACATTGAGCGAGCGGCCCACCTGGGATTCTTCTTCGATGTACCGCAGGTCGATGACGTTGTCGAACAGGAACATCAGATCGTCAAGCGACTGGGCGGTAAGTCCGTTGGCGGTCGTTTCGCTAGTGAGCAGCGATGAGCTGCCGGCCGCGCGGATGAGTCCGACGAGGCTGCGCATGTAGGCGGGGAAACGCTCCCATTCGCGGGCGGCGAGGACTAGTTCGGCCAGGCTGTCGATGACGACGCGGCTGACCGGATGCGCGGCGAGGTCCGCGCGTACGGCGTTGGCCAGGACGTCCAGGTCGAGGTCGCCCATCGGGACATGGGAGATCACGAGTTGCCCGGTGGCGCGGGCTGCCGCGAGGTCCCAGCCGAAAACGCTGGCCATGGCGGTGAGCTGGTCTGCGGTGTCCTGGAACGTGACGTAGAGGCATCGTTGCCCCTGGTCCAGCTCCTGGGCGGTCCAGCGCAGCCCGAAGATGGTCTTGCCGATGCCTGAGGGTCCCATCACCAGGGTGGCGTCGCCGGCTTTCGTCCCGCCTGTCATTAGCTCGTCCAGGCCCGGGATCCCGCTGCGGACCCGGCCGGAGACCGCCCTGACCCCGGCCGGGATGAGCGTTTCTATGCGCGGGAAGACCTCGATGCCGCCAGGGCCGATCCGGAAGGTGTGCTTGCCTGGCCGGTGGCTTCCGCCGCGCATCTTTGTTACCCGGAGCCACCGCCGGTCGACCGGCTCGCGAGCCTCGTAGTCGAGCTGGATAATGCCGTCGGCCAGGGAGAACTCGATGTCGCTCCGCAACTCGTCGGGCGTGTACTCACCGAGCAGCAGCAGCACTGTGCCGGTCTGGGAGAACCGGCCGGTCAGGTCGAACAGTGCGGCCCGCAACTCGCGTTCGCTGGCGAAGTCGCGCAGCATCTTGGCGCTGTCGAGCACCACGATCGCGGGTTCCTCGTCCAGCGTTTTCCGGACGATCTCCGACACCAGTGGCTCAAGCCCGTCCGGGCGCGCAGGCAGCAGGAAGTCACCCAGGTGGATGTGCTCGACTGTTGCGCCCAGGGCTTCCGGATCGAAGAAGGCGAACGGCTCCAGGTGCCTGACGAGCTTGGTATGCGGCTCGGACATCGTCGTGTAGTAGACGGCCTTGTGCTCGGCGGTGCCGCTGCCGAAGCAAATCTGCTGGGCCAGGATCGTCTTGCCGGTGCCGGGCGCGCCGGCCACGACCACCACGGCCCCGGGCTCGAGTCCGCCGTTGAGCACGAGGTCCAGCCCTGCGACGTTGGTAGCTAGCCGTTTCAACGGGGACCAGGTCCTTCCATCAGCGTGTCTGCAACTGCGAGGAGGTGGCGCCACGAGTACGGCTTGGGTACGACCGCGTCCGCCCCGTCCGCGAGGATGGTGTCCGCGCTTGCTGCCAGGATCGGGATGGCCGCCGTGGCTGGCACACTGCGCAGGCGCCGGATGAGTTCAACGCCGCCCATCACCGGCATCATGATGTCGGTCACCACCAGATCCGGCGGCGACTCGCGCACGGCCCTCAGCGCAGCGGCACCATCGCAGACGTCGGTCACCTCATGCCCAGCCCGCTCGAAGATCCTCCGGAGCAGGAACCGCTGGTCCGGCTCGTCATCGACCACCAGAATCCTGAGCATCCGTAACTGCAACCTCCATGGCTCGTAACTCTATGCACTCTATGCTACACTCATAGTTACTAACGCTGCTCATGCGGTTGCGAGGTCGGCGATAGACTCGGACCTCCCGGCTCGGTTACGCGGGAGGCCGACGTCATGGCGGACGGCGAGGCGCGTTCCGACCGACATGGGGGTGTCGCCGTGGGTCAGGTACAGGACATTGGGCGCTGGCGCGGCTCGACCGGGCTCACGCTGCTCTCGGCGATCGTGGACTCGTCGGACGACGCCATCGTGGGGAAGACCGTCGACGGGCTGATCACGAGCTGGAACACAGGAGCCCAGCGCATGTACGGGTACACGGCCGACGAGGTCATCGGCCTGCCGATTACCCTCCTGTCGCCCGCTGACCGGATCGACGAGATGACGGAGATCCTCGGCAAGATCCGCAAAGGCGAGCGCGTCTTGCATCTTGAGACCGTACGGCAGCGCAAGGACGGCACCACCTTGCCCGTGTCCGTGACGGTCTCGCCAGTGCGGGACGAAGAGGGCACGCTGATCGGGGTGTCATCGATCGCCCGGGACAACACCGAGCAGCACCGCAGCGTGGCGGAACTTCTCCGCCGAGCGGACGACCTTGAGCGGGCCAACCGGGACCTGGATTCGTTCTCCTACTCGGTCGCTCACGACCTGCGCGCCCCGCTGCGAGCGCTGGGCGGTTACAGCGTGGCCCTCCTGGAGGAATATTGGGACGCTCTCGGCGAGGCGGGCCAGGACTACGCCAAGCGAATTCAGGCCGCCAGCGAGCAGATGGCCACGCTTATCGACGACCTATTGCATCTTTCGCGCGTCTCGCGGGCCGATATTCACGCCGAAGCGGTCGATCTCGGCGCCGAGATCGACAGCATTGCCGAGGAACTCCAGCGCCAGGAACCGGACCGCCGCGTCCGCTTCGTCATCGAGCACCCAGTCTGGGCAATGGCGGACCGCCTGCTTATCCGCACCGTCCTGCAGAACCTGCTGGGCAACGCCTGGAAGTTCACCTCCGGCCGCGACGAGGCGTCGATCGAGTTCGGGTCGGCTCCGGTCGGTGTCGGGGGCGCCGGCATCTGCTACTACGTGCGCGACAATGGCGCCGGCTTCGACTCTGCCTACGCGGAGAAGCTGTTCAAGCCATTCCAGCGGCTGCATCCGAAGCGCGACTTCCCCGGCACTGGCGTCGGGCTCGCCAGCGTGCAGCACATCGTGGAGAAACACGGCGGCCGCACGTGGGCCGAGGGCGCTGTCGACCACGGTTCGACCTTCTATTTCACGCTCAACCCGAAGGGAATCGCATGAGGGCCCGGCGCATCCTGCTGGTAGAGGACAACCAGGACGACGAGGCGCTGACTCTCCGAGCTCTCCAGAAGAGCAACATTCTGAACGAGGTCACCGTGGCCCGCGATGGCGCCGAGGCCCTCGACCGCCTCTTCGCTGATGACGACGCCGACAGGGCGCTGCCCGCTTTGATCCTGCTGGACTTGAAGCTCCCGAAGGTCGACGGGTTCGAAGTGCTGCACCGGATACGGGCCGATGAGCGGACCCGGCTCATCCCCGTTGTCATCCTCACCTCCTCCGGACAGGAAGAAGACATCCTGGCCGGCTACGCGGGCGGCGCCAACGCCTTCGTGCGAAAACCGGTGGCGTTCTCCGGCTTCGCCGACGCCGTCCGCGCCCTCGGCATGTTCTGGCTGCTCATCAACGAGCCGCCACGCGACGTCACCTCGCCCGCAGCCGGCCGCGACGCGCCAGCGGTGATGCCCTGAGAACTTGGCGTCATCGAGGAAGGGGGCGGTATCCATGAGCGGCGCGCAACGCGGTAACGAGCCGGGGACTGGTGAGTCGGATGAGTCGTCCGCCCCGCGGCAGGCAAGCACTCCGGTCGCGAGGAGGACGGGCTCAGCGGGGCGGAGCGCGCTACGCATTCTCATCCTCGAGGATGAACCTACCGATGCTGATCTTGAGCAGCGCCTCCTTGCCCGCTCAGGCCTCGAGTTCACTGCTGTCGTCGTGGACACGAGGGCGTCGTTTGTTCAGCAGCTCGCTGCCTTCCGCCCAGAAGTGATCCTCTCCGATTTCTCTCTGCCAGGATTCTCCGGTGAGGCCGCCCTTAAGATCGCGCAGGAGCAGTGCCCGGACACACCGTTCATCGTCTTGTCCGGCGCGCTCGGAGACGAAGCAGCAGTTGAGCTCATCAGGCAAGGTGCGACGGACTACGTCCTGAAAGACCGGCCCGCACGCCTCGCATCAGTCGTCCGCCGGGCCGTGGCTGAGGCTGGGCAGAGGGCTGAGCGTGCTCAGCTAGAAGTCCAGCTGCAACGGTCGCGGCGCCTGGAAGGGATCGGCCGGCTGGCCGCTGGCGTCGCCCACGACTTCAACAACATGGTGGGCGCCATGCTCAACTACGCGGCGTTCATCCGCGGCCAGGCAGCAGAAAGAGCCGCGCAAGGCATCGACAAGGAAGCCTGGGACGGTGTCCGTCAGGATGCCGAGCAGATCGAAGGCGCCGGCCAGCGAGTGATCCAGCTCGTCCGCCAGTTGCTCGCCGCTGGCGGCCAGCAACTGGTCCGCCCTGAACTCATCGACCTCGGCCAGGTCGTAACCGGGATCGAAGCGCTACTGCGGAGCACTATCGGCCGGCACATCGAGTTCCAGCTAACTCTCGCTCCGCAACTCTGGCCCGTGACCGCTGACCCGGGCCAGATCGAGCAAGTGCTGCTGAATCTCGCGATAAACGCCCGCGATGCCATGCCGGCCGGTGGCACCTTTTCGATTGAGATGCAGAACGTGACGGTCGATCAGGCGGAGCGGACGCCCCATCCGGGGCTCATTCCAGGGGCCTACGTGTGCCTGCGCGTCCACGACAACGGCATGGGCATGGAACCGGAGATCCTTGAGCACGTCGGCGAACCATTCTTCACAACCAAACCATTCGTCGAGGGCGGCGGCCTCGGCCTCGCCAGTGTCTACGGCATCATCGGCCAGGCTGGCGGGACTATCGGCATCTCTTCCGAATCCGGCATTGGCACGGCCATAACTGCCTGGCTTCCCGCCAAACCGGATGCCGGACCTGTCCGCGCATAGGATCAATTGCCGGCTGCGGCCTGGTCGTCTGGCCCCTACCTGTACATCCACGCGATGCGGCTTGCGCTCGGCGTCGCCCCGCCTGGCTACGGGCCGGCCGGGACGTAGCCGTCTACCAGTTCGTTGCCGAACTTGCCCGCCGGGTCATAGTGGCTGCGCAGCCGCTGGAAGTCGGGCAGCCGCTCGTATAGCCCGCGCACCAGTTCCGGCCTAGCGGCGGTGAGCTTTCCCCAGTGCGGCCTCGCCCGTAGCGGCGCCAGCTGGTCCTCGATGGCGGCCAGCACGGGCAGCACCGCCGCGGGGTCCTTGATCCAGGTGAAGTGGATCGCCACCGAAGGCCGCTGGTAGCTCGGGCTCAGCCACAGATCGTCCGCCGCCACGGTACGGATTTCCGAGATCTGCAGCACCGGCGCCACCTGGTCGCGGATGCGGTCGATCGCGGCCAGCGCCTCGACCGCATGCTCGCGGGGCACGAGGTACTCCGATTGCAGCTCCTCGCCGCTGCTGGGCATGAATTCCAGCCGGAAGTGCGGCAGCCGCTCATGCCAGCGCCCGGGCACGCCGAGCTGCTGCGTGCAATAGGCGGCGGGCATGCCGGGCACCGGGTGCTGGGGACCGTCGGCCAGTGCGGCGCCCAGCCACCGGGCCGGCTCGGGCACAGCGGATTCGCCCGGGCCGGCCAGCTGCTTGCGCCACACCTGATCGACCGGCCCGCCCCGCCATCGGGTGAACAGGCTCACGCTGTACGCGCTGGCGAAAATGTCCGCCAGGTGCTCGTCCAGCTGGTCCCGGGGGAGTCCCTCGTAGACGTACTGCCGGATGCTGAAAGCAGGCACCAGGTCGAGCGTCAGGCTGGTGACTATCCCGAGTGCGCCGAGCGCGATGACGACCCCAGCGAACAGGTCACCGTCGCGCTGGCGGCTCAGCGTAACGAGCTCGCCCCCGGCGGTCACCATCTGCAGCGCCGAGACGGCTGTGGCCAGGTTGCCGTTGGCGTCCCCGGAGCCGTGCGTCCCGGTCGCGCACGCGCCGGCGATCGAGATGTGCGGCAGCGATCCGAGGTTGCGCAGTGCCCAGCCCGCCTCGTCCAGCCCCCCGGCTATCTCCCCGTACCGCAGGCCGGCGCTCACCGTGACCGTCGCCTGCCCGGCATCGATCTGGATGACCTTCGGCAGGCCCGCCACCGAGACGAGATCACCAGGGCAGTCGGCGATCCGATTAAAGGAATGACCGGTGCCGAGCGCCCGCACCCGCTCGCTGCCGGCGACGACGCGCTGCAACTCCGCAAGAGACGCCGGACGGTGGAATCGCTCAGCACTGAACGTGACGTTCCCGGCCCAGTTCGTCAGCCGTCTGGTCATCTATCGCGACCGCGGGCCGGCCCACATGCGGGCGTCATTGCGGCCACGATGGCGGCCGCTTCTCCAGGAAAGCGGCGATGCCCTCCCGGGCGGCGTCCGTCTGCGAGGTCGCGGCCATCACCTCGACGGCGAGCCGGTAGGCATCGGTCTGCCCCAGGTCGAGCTGGGCGTACAAGGTGGTCTTGCCGATCCCCTTGGACTCGCAGCTGCCGCGGGTCGCCCGGATGAGCAGGGCGAGCACCGCGTCATCAAGCTCCGCGTCGGGCGCGACAGCGTTGATGAGTCCCCAGTCCAGTGCCTGCCACGCCCCGATCGCATCTCCGGTCAGCGCGAGCTCGGCGGCGCGCTTGCGGCCGATGTTGCGCGCGATGGCGACCATCGGCGTGTGGCAGAACCAGCCGCCCTTGCCGCCCGGTGCCGCGAAGGCGGCCGACTCCGCGGCGACGGCGAGGTCGCAGCTGGCGACGAGCTGGCACCCCGCGGCCGTGGCCAGCCCGTGCACCCGGGCCACCACCGGCTGCGGCACCGCCTGGATCAGGTTCATCAGCTCGGTGCAGGTGCGCAGCAGCCGGCGCGCAGCCTGCAGGTCCGCCTTGGCGACGTCGGCGAAGTCATGGCCGGCGCTGAACACCGGTCCGGCGCCGGCCAGGATGATGCCGGCCGCGTCGCTGCCGCCGACGCCGGCGAAACCGTCGATGAGCTCGCGCATGTGCGCCTCGGAGAGGGCGTTGCGGCGGTGCGGCCGGTTCATCGTGATTGTGGTGAATGGACCGGCCCGCTCCACCAAGATGTGCTCGAACTCCATCACGGCCTCCCGACTGCTGTCCGGCAACTACTGCCCTACCATGATGGCCGGCGTCCCGACCGGGATCGGTATTCACGATCAGGGCTGGCGTCCCGATCGGGCCGCTTCTCGACCAGGGCCGGCCGAATCGGCGGCACGCTGAGATCAGGGTGCGGACAGTTTTCCCACGGTCGGAGGGCTCGTCGTGGCGGCGCTGGTATTCCAGCGGGTCCACGATGACCACCGCGCCGGCAGGTCAGGCGGGCGGTCAGTTGCGCTGGTCCAGGGCTCGCCGGGTCAGGACGCGGGCGAGATGCCGGCGGAACTCGACGTCGGCGTGCATGTCCTCGCCAGGCGCGGTGCCGTCAGCCGCCAGCTGGGCGGCGTCGGCGATGCTGGCGCCGTCGGCCAGTGCCTGCTCAGCGGCGCCCGCCCGCAGCGGCACCGGGCCCATGTTGGCCAGCGCGATCCGGCCGCCGGTCGCCGCCACTCCCACGATCGCCCAGTCGTTGGCCCGCCGGACGAACTTCTGGTAGCCCCACGGGGCGCCCGGCCTGCGCGGCACCCGCACGGCGGTCAGCAGTTCATCCGGCGCCAGGTGAGTCTCGAAGAAGCCGGCGAAGAAATCGTCGGACGCGATCCGCCTCGTCCCGCCCGGACCGCTGGCCTCCACCGAGCCGCCGAGGGCGAGCAGCGCCATCGGCAGGTCGGCGGCCGGGTCGGCGTGCGCGAGCGAGCCGCCGATGGTGCCGCGGTGCCTGATCTGCGGGTCGCCGACCTGCGCGGCCGCATGGGCAAGCAGTGGCGCCTCGGCCCGGACAAGCTCCGATGCGGCCAGGTCGGCGTGGTGCGTCATCGCGCCGATCACCAGTTCGTCGCCGTCCGCGCTGATCCCGGCCAGCTCGGTCAGCCGGCCGATGTCGATCAGCGCGGCCGGCGCGACCAGGCGCAGCTTCATCATCGGCAGCAGCGAATGACCGCCGGCCAGCAGCTTCGCCTCGTCGCCCAGGCTGGCCATCAGGTCCAGCGCATGCGCCGGCGACTCGGCCGCCACGTAGTCGAACGGCGCCGGGATCACGAGCTCACCTGCTCACTGGCCGCGGCCAGCACCGCGCGGACGATGTTGTGGTAGCCGGTACACCGGCACAGGTTGCCCTCGAGCCCCTCGCGTACCTGGGCCTCGGTCGGATGCGGGTTCTCCGCGAGCAGGCCGACCGTCGCCATCACCATCCCGGGGGTGCAGAAACCGCACTGCAGGCCGTGCTCCTGGCGGAACGCCCGCTGCACCGGATGCAGTTCGCCGTCCGCCGGGGTGAGCCCCTCGGCGGTCGTTACGTCGCCGCCAGCGGCCTGCACCGTCAGTACGGTGCATGACTTCACCGATGCCCCGTTCAAAAGAATTGTGCAGGCGCCGCACGAGGTGGTGTCGCAGCCGACGTTCGCGGCGCGCAGGCCGCACGTCTCGCGCAGGTAGTGCACGAGCAGCAGCCGCGGCTCGACGTCGTCGGACCGCCGCTCGCCGTTCACCGTGAGTTCCACCCGCATCATGCACCTTCCGATCGCGCTGTGCTGGTCCGCGGGGACGACCCGGAGTTCCCCGCCGGGCCGGCCGCCGGGGGCGGCTCCCCGGCGGCCCTCGCCGCCTGCAGTGCCCGCCAGACCCGCAGCGGCGATGCGGGCATGTCAATGTGCCGGACGCCCAGGTGGGCGACGGCGTCGACGACCGCGTTCTGCACGGCGGGCGTCGCGCCGATCGTGCCTGCCTCGCCGATGCCCTTGGCCCCGAGCGGGTTGTAGCTGGTCGGCGTCGCCATGTCGACAAGCTCGAAGCTGGGCACCTCGGTGGCCGAAAGGAACGGGTAGTCGGCGAAACTGGTGGTCAGCGGATTGCCGTCATCGTCGTAGCGGAACTCCTCCAGCAACGCCTGCGCCGCGCCCTGGGCGATGCCGCCGTGCCGCTGCCCCTCGGCCAGCAGCGGGTTGAGCACGAACCCCGCGTCATCGACGGTGATCATCCTGGTCAGCACCACCTTGCCGGTCTCGGTGTCCACCTCGACGACGGCCACGTGCGTCCCGAACGGGAAGGTGGCGCCGGGCGCGGAGAACACCGCGCGCACCAGCAGCCGCTCATGCTCGGCGAGCCGGGCCAGCGGCACCGCCGCATCCGGGTCACCGGCCACCGCGAACGCGCTGCGACCGGCATCGAAGACCAGGTCCGCCGGGTTAGCCTCCAGCACGGCCGCGGCCCGCTCGCGGGCAAGCTCGATCAGCTCCTGCGATGCCTGCTGCACCGCCGCCCCGCCCTGCTGCAGGCTCCGCGAGCCGCCGGTCCCGCCGCCCTCCGGGATCAGGTCGGTGTCGCCCCACTGCAGCGTGATCTTGTCGAGGGGGATGCCGAGCTCATCGCTGGCCAGCATGGCCCATGCGGTCGCGTGACCCTGCCCGTGCGGGGACGTGCCGGTCAGGATCGTGACGCTGCCGTCGGGATGCATCTCGACGGTGGCGTTCTCCGAGGGGCCTGTCTCCTCGCCATCTCCCGCGCCGGTGATCTCGACATAGCAGGCCAGCCCGATCCCGAGCTGTACGACGTCGCCGCGTTCCCTGCGCTCGGCCTGTTCCTTGCGCAGGCCGTCGTAGTCCGCTGCCGCCAGTGCCCGCTCCAGCGCGACGACGTAGTCACCGCTGTCATAAAGCGCGCCGAACGCGGTCTGGTGCGGCTCGGTAAACGGCGGCAGCAGATTGCGCCGCCGGACCTCGGCCGGATCCATGCCGATCTCGGCGGCGAACAGGTCCATGGCCCGCTCGACGGCGGCGGTGGCCTCCGGCCGGCCCGCGCCGCGGTAGGCGCCCAGTGGCGTGGTGGTGGTGACCACTGTCCTGGCGACTGCCTCCGCCCGCGGGAACGCGTACGGGCCCGGCGTCATCAAGATCGTGAGGAACGGCAGGATCGCGCCGATCCTGGGGTAGGCGCCGGCGTCCTGCAGGATCTCCAGCCGGTAGGCCCGGACCTTCCCGTCCAGGCCGCCGCCGATGGTGACTATCTGCTCCTGCGCCCTGCCGTGGGTCATCCCGATCAGGTTCTCGTACCTGGTCTCGGTCCACCGGGCCGGGCGGCCGAGCCGCCTGGCCACCCAGGCCACCACGGCATGCTCGGGATCGGCGCCGAACTTCGCGCCGAAGGCGCCGCCGACGTCGGGGGTGATCACGCGGATCTGTTCGGGCTCGACGCCGAGCAGCCCGGCGAGGCTGCTCCGGGTTCCCTGCGCCCCCTGGTTCGGCACCCAGGCCGTCAGCCGGCCGTCCTTGCCCCAGACGGCGGCGGCGGCCCTGGTCTCCATCGGGGCGGGGGCGACGCGCTGGTTGACGATGGCGTGGCTGACCACGGCGTCGCAGTCATCGAACAGGTGCTCATCGAGCGCGGCCGGGTCGCCGAAGTTGGCCGCGATGTTGGTGCCGGCCTCCTCGAACAGCACGACCTCATCGGATGCGGCGTCGGCAAGGCTGATCACGGCCGGCAGCGGCGCATAGTCGACATCGACAAGCTCGACGGCGTCCTCGCCCTGGTAGGGCTCCTCGGTAACGACGGCGGCCACCGGGTCGCCGACGTAGCGCACCACGTCGGGCGCCAGCAGCCGCCGCCGCATCCGGTCGTTGAGCAGCGCCGGCATCATCGGGCCGATGTCCGGCAGATCGGCAAGGTCGGCGCCGGTGAATGCCGCGATCACGCCGGGAGCCGACAGCGCCGCGCTGACATCGATCCCGGTGATCCTGGCATGCGCGATGGGGGAGCGGACGAAGAAGACGTGGCAGGCGCCCGTGAGCCGGTCGTCGACGACGTCCTCGGTGTAGACGCCGCCGCTGGTCAGGAAGCGCGGATCCTCGATCCGCAGGACCCGGGTGCCCAGGATGCTCACGACAGTCGCTCCCCCTCAAAAGGTAGTGGCGATCCGCAGGGTCGCCACCCCACCAGCGTAGTTGGCCCGCTGGCCGGCGCTGTACTGGCAGGCTTGCTGGCGCTGTTCTGACAGGGGAGCGCGGCGAAGCGTGGTCATCGGCCATGCTGAGGCGCGGGCGGGATGGTGGCGATGCCCGGCGCGGTCTCGGGCCAGACAAGCAGGACCGGGCAGGGCGCGTGGTCGACAACGAAGCGGGTCGCGGGACTCAGGCTGCGGGGTCCCAGGTGGGTGCGGTCGCCGTCGCGGGCGAGGATGAGCAGGTCGGCGCCTTCGGCGGCGGCGACGACTTCCCGCTCGATCCGCCCGGATCGTTCCAGCTGAGTGCAGGGCCGTCCCAGCCGCTCGGCGGCGGCCCGCTGGAGCTGCTGAGCGGAGGCGGCGGCCAGCTCCTGCAGGCGGCTGCCGGGGTCACGCTCGGGGCGGCCGCGGCCGAACAGGCCCGCGTAGGCGCCGCGGGCGGTGCCGGGGA
>Ga0302184_10000246_pt1 | contig 36004 bp, 37 predicted proteins | sample I_Palsa_N3_3_FD_200233 | JGI IMG/M metagenome (GOLD analysis project Ga0302184, IMG submission 200233) | Peat permafrost microbial communities from Stordalen Mire near Abisko, Sweden - I_Palsa_N3_3 | ecosystem: Environmental > Terrestrial > Soil > Palsa > Peat permafrost | place: Sweden...
GCGGCCCGGCCACACTCTCTGCTCTACGTGTGGCCGGCTCCTTGACCTGAGGCCGGCCACACGTTTTTCTGCCAGCCGGTAGAGCCGAAGTTCGGGCTCCGCCGTGGCTGCGCGCGCGAGCATACGCCTCGGGCCTGAGAACAGGGACCACGCCGGCGGTGGCGAGCGTCGTTCGGTTCTTGGGGCCGACGTGAATATCCTGCTGGAGGACATCGCCCAATCGGTCCTCCACTTCGCCTCTCCCGCGCGCTCGGCCAAGAGCACTGGGAACCTGCTGAACGTCGACGGCGGCGTGGCAGCGGCGTACCCACGCTGAGCGCGCAGGCGTGCGGATCGCCCTCTTCGCGACCTGCCTCGGTGACACGCTGTTCCCGGGCGCGTCGATCGCGACCGTGCGCGTGCTGGAACGGCTCGGCCACAGCGTCGAGTTCCCGTCCGAGCAGACGTGTTGCGGGCAGATGCACGCGAACTCGGGCTACGAGGTCCAGGCCACAGACCTGCTGCGCCGGTTCGTGGCGACGTTTGCCAGCGCCGAGTTCGACGCAATCGTCGCGCCGTCGGGCTCGTGCGCGGCGATGGTCAAGGACCAGTATCCGCGCCTCGCCGCAAGCGCGGGCGACGAACAGCTGAGCGCCGCAGTCGCCGAGCTCACGCCGCGCGTCTTCGAGCTGTCGCAGCTGCTTGTCAACGAGCTGGGGATCGAGGACGTCGGCGCCTACTACCCCCATCGAGTGACCTACCACCCAACCTGTCACTCGCTGCGGCTGCTGCGCGTCGGCGATGCACCGCTGCGGCTGCTGCGCGCGGTACGCGGGATCAACCTGATCGAGCTCGGCGAGGCTGACTCGTGCTGTGGCTTCGGCGGCACGTTTGCGATCAAGAACGTCGACACCTCGGCGGCGATGCTGACCGACAAGCTGCGCGCGATCCTCGACACCGGCGCCGAGGTCTGCACCGCGCTCGACTCCTCCTGCCTGATGCAGATCGGCGGCGGCCTCGCGCGCCAGCGTGCCGGCGTCCGCACAGTGCATCTCGCCGAGATACTCGCGTCGCGGGAGGAGCAGTGAGCAACGACTTCGAGGCGGCGGCGCGCCCGGCGCTGGCCGACTCCCAGCTGCGCGCAAACCTACGAAACGCGACGCACACGATCCGCGACAAGCGATCGCGCGTGACGGCGGAGCTCGCCGACTGGGAGGAGCTCCGCGAAGCGGGCAAGCGGATCAAGCAGCATGCGCTGCGCCACCTGCATCTGCACCTCGAGGAGCTCGAGCGCACCGTCACTCGGGCCGGCGGCTGCGTCCATTGGGCGCGCGACGCCGGCGAGGCAAACCGAATCGTCGGCGAGTTGATCGAGGCGACCGGCTCGCAGGAGGTCGTCAAGGTCAAATCGATGGTGACCGACGAGATCGAGCTGAACGCGGCGTTGGCGGCGCGCGGGATCACCGCGATCGAGACAGACCTTGCCGAGCTGATCGTCCAGCTTGCGCACGACCGCTCCTCGCACATCCTGGTCCCGGCGATCCACCGCAATCGCGGCGAGATCCGCGAGCTCTTCCGGCGCGAGCTGGCGGATACGGAGTCGCTCAGCGACGACCCCGCACAGCTGGCCGACGCCGCGCGGCGCCACCTGCGACGCAAGTTCCTCTCGGCGCGCGTGGCGGTCAGCGGCGCGAACTTCGCGGTCGCCGAGACGGGGACGGTCTGCGTCGTCGAGTCGGAGGGCAACGGCCGGATGTGCACGACGCTGCCGCGCACGCTGATCACCGTCATGGGGATCGAGAAGGTGCTGCCGCGCTTCGCCGACCTCGGCGTGATGCTGCAGCTGCTGCCACGCTCCTCGACGGCCGAACGGATGAACCCGTACACCTCCCTCTGGACGGGCGTCACAGCGGGTGACGGGCCCCGCGAGTTCCACCTGGTCCTGCTCGACGCTGGGCGCAGCGCAACGCTTGCCGATCAGGTCGGGCGCGAGGCGCTCAACTGCATTCGCTGCTCGGCCTGCCTCAACGTCTGCCCCGTCTACGAGCGCACCGGCGGCCACGCCTACGAGTCCACCTACCCCGGTCCGATCGGTGCGATCCTGACGCCACAGCTGAGCGAGTTCCGCAGCGGCACCTCGCTGCCCTGGGCGTCGTCGCTGTGCGGCGCCTGCTACGAGGTCTGCCCGGTAAAGATCGACATCCCCTCGATCCTCGTGCACCTGCGCGGGCGGGTGACGCGCGAGGTGCCCGGTTCCGGCGACCCCGGTGAGCGGCAGGCGATGCGCCTGCTCGCTCGTGTCTTTGCCCGCCGCAGCCGTTACGAGCGGGCGCAGCGGATCGCCCGCGCCGTGAGCCGCCCGCTCGTGCGCGACGGACTGATCGCGCGCCGCCTCCCCGGCCCGCTCGCGCGCTGGCAGGCCGTCCGCGAGCTACCGGCGCCGGCGCCCGAGACGTTCCGCGAGTGGTGGCGAGCGCGCGAGCGCAGCGAGAGCCGGGAGACCGAGCGGCCGTGAGCGCGCGCGAGGACATGCTCGGGCGGATTCGCGTCGCGCTCGCCGACGTGCCGGCCAGCGAACCGGCCAGCTGGGACGAGACGCAGGACGATGACGGCGGCGCCCGCTACAACCGCGTCAGCACGCTGGCGGCGCCTGCCGCAGTCGAGCTGTTCGCCGAGCGCTGCGGTGAATACAGGGCGCGGATGACCCGCGTCAGGGGTGGCGACGCCGCGCTGCGCCGGGCGATCGAAGCCGCGTGCGCGCGACACGGCGTCGCGTCGCTGGTGATCCCCGCCGACCTGCCAGCGGCCTGGCAGCCGACGACCGTCGCCTGCAAAGGCGATCAGCCGCCGCTATCGCTGAGCCAGCTCGACAGCGTCGACGGCACGCTGACCGGCTGCGCCCTGGCGATTGCCGAGACCGGCACGATCGTCCTCGACGGCGGCACCGCGCAGGGGCGCCGGGCGCTGACGCTGCTGCCCGACCTGCACATCTGCGTCGTCAAGGAGCGCCAGATCGTCGCCGGCGTCCCGGAGGCGCTCGAGCAGCTGGGCGCCACCGTACGCGCCTCAGGGCGGCCGCTGACACTGATCTCGGGACCGTCGGCAACGTCCGACATCGAGCTGCAGCGGGTCGAGGGCGTGCACGGCCCACGCCGGCTGGAGGTCGTGATCGTCGCCTGAGCAGGCGCAATGGTCCAGGCTCCGTACGCATCGGCGGTGTACCCTTGAGCACCCGGCGAGGCGGTCGTGCGTTCTGCGAGCGTCACGTGGCGCGTAGGAGCAACTCGATATGTGCCTCAACCTCGGCGATCTGATCGCCGGGCGGCAGCAGCGACCACGCGAGCAACCACAGCACCGCTTTTCTGTCTGCGTCGAGTGGGGCCGGGTCGATCAGCTCCTGCTCGACCTCGCCCAGACCGCGGCCGACGAGCATCCCCGTCCTGACCTTTCCCAGCAGAACGCGGAACGCATCCTCAGTGGGATCGGTGCAGTTCTGCGCGCGAGACTTGTCGTCGGGCGCTACTGCGTGCAACAAGCGCGATGGCAAGACGGCCTCCGAGGCGTCGAATTCCGCTCGAAAGTCTCATCGCGCTGCCGGCCGTGTTGTGGGCCGACCCAACGACGCTGCCCTTCGCCCCAACCGTAGCGCTCAGATGAGCGGCCGGCAACCGCGCCGACAATCGATTAGTCGCGTGTTGCGCCCAGTTCCGCTTCTGAGAATGTGCCGACCGGGATCTCGTCGGCATCGACCAGATCGGTCGGGGCGAGGATGAACACCTCGCACATCATGTCGGGGTGCTGCTGATTACCACTCATGAAGCCGATCACCGGGCGTCCTGTGGCCTTTTCGATGACCGCCTCGAAGCGCGCTCGCATCAACTCCTGGAACTCCATCCGTTGCTGAATCACCGCTGTGCCCCGCCCACCCTCGAGCAGCGTTTGCTCAACTCGCGAGAATCCGCCACGCAGTACGCACACGACAAGGTCATCCGCGTAGTAGGACTTCGCCCGCGTCGGTCCGCGCCCGTAGAACTCCTTCAGCAGTGCGACCATCCCGTCGGAGATCGCAGTCAACACATCGCCGTGAGCACGGGCCATGGACCCATCCGAGCTCATCGCGGCAGCTTTGCTCGTAACGCGAAGACCTCAGGATCGTAGCCGGTTTGTCGTGTGGTCCGTCGATCGCGCGGGTCGGACAGCGCCGGGGGAGTATGGTGAGTAGCGGAGGGCAGCACCGCGACGTCGGCCCGTATAGGGCGGGCAGCGCAGCCTGACTTTCGAGGAATTCTTCCCTTCCCGCCTCGGAGGTCGCTGTGTCCAACTCCACTGTCCCACCCACCTCGGCCGACCCCAGGCTGACGGCGCTTGCCCTGGTTTTTGGCTACGCCGCGACAGCCGTCCCCGAAGGCCCCGTCGCAAGCCACACGCGGACGATGCCGGGGCCCAGGTCGCACGCGCGGCTTGTCCTGCTCGTCCGCTCGCGGTCGCGGTCGCGAATGCGGCGCCCGAGCCTGGTGCAAGCCCCTACGACTTGCATTCGATCCACCAACAACGATCAGGAGAAATCATGACGAACATGAACATCGACAAAGCGAGAGGCCGGCTCAAAGAGGCCGCCGGCGTGCTGAGCGGTGACCGCGAGCTGAAGCACGAGGGGCGCGTTGACCAGGCGAAGGGCTCGGTCAAGGGCGCGGTAGACAGAATCGCCGGCGCCCTAGGGGGCAACAGGACGAAGGACAAGCAGGACGCGACCGCGCGCGAAGCGACCAAGCAATGATCGTCATCCTGCTCGTCGTGATCGTTGTCCTATTGCTGAGCGGGTTCAGCCTCAGACGCCGAGGCCGTCGCTCTTAGGGGCAACGGACGCGGTCGTCGCTGGGTGACTTCCGCTCCTATTCGAGCTGATCCTGGGAGTCACTCGGCGTCGATCCTCGCTCGTGGCGCAGCTTCGGACGGTGGCGCGAGCGCCAAGGGCGCGTGGCGCGGGAGCCGTCAGGTGCCGTAGCTGCAGGATCGGGGTCGGCAACCGCCTGCGTGTCCGAGGCCCCCGCGGTCACCTTATCGGCGGTCTGCTCAACGATCGCCGTGACGTGCGCGACCGTCCGCTGCGTCTCGTCGATGCCGACCTTCGCGGCGTCCTGCTCGGTTCGCAACTCACGCTGGAGGCGTTGAACGTCCTGGCTGATCTCCTTGCTTTCCAGGACGAGAACCGTCAGCTCCGCCTGGATGCGGCGTAGGTCGCGCGACTCACGCATGCTCTGCACCGCGACGTAACCGAGCGGCAGGATCGCCAGCATGCTGATAGCGCCGCTGATCAGCTCAAAGACGTTCATTCGGGTACCGAGGTCGCTTGGCGTAGTGGCCGCAACCGCTAGCGGCGCAGTGCAATCGACCCGATCGTTCCCGCCACGTCCGCACTAGCGGAGCGCATGCCCGGCTCGAGGCCGAGCAGCGTCGTGAGAAGGAGGAGCGGTGCACCCGCGGCCCACGCCTGCGGGCGCGATGCCGTCGGGTAGGCCACCGGAACCGAGGTCAGCTCGGCGGGATAGCCGGCGAACACCTCAGGCAGCCGGTGCTCGAAGTGCGGCGCGGCCGAAAGGATCGAGCAGGCGACGCGGGTCGCCGCCTCGTGCTGGCCGTAGCGGGCGAGACCGGCGACGATCAGCGAGTTGTCGTGCGGCCAGACGGTGCCAGTGTGGTAGCCGAGTGGGTTGTAGCCCGCCTCCCGGGCGCTCAGCGTCCGAACGCCCCAGCCGGAATAAAGCGGGGTGTCGAGCAGGTGTTCGGCGCTCGCGGCGGCCGCCTTCGGAGTCGTGATGCCCGACCACAGCAGATGGCCGATATTCGACGTCAGGCTGTCGACCTGGCGCTTGTCGCCGTCGAGCGCGAGAGCGTGAGCGCCGCGCTCGGGCATCCAGAAGTCCACGTTGAACCGCTCCTGGAGCGTGGTCGCGAGCGCGTCGAGGCGGTCAGCGAAGGCGGGATCCCCCCAGACCTCGCGGGCGAGGCGGGCCCCGCGCCTACGCGCATCGAACACGTAGCCCTGGATCTCGCAGGTCGCGATCGGGCCGTTCGCGAGTGCGCCGTCGGCGAACTGAATCGCATCGCCGCTGTCCTTCCAGCATTGGTTGACCAAGCCGCTGACGAGGTTGCGCCGCGAATACTCGACGTACCCGTCGCCGTCCAAGTCGCCGCCGTCCTCGGTCCATGCGAGGGCCGCTCGCGCGTTCGGCTCGAGCTCACGGACGAGGTCGTCGTCGCCGCTCCAGCGGTGGTATTCGTCGAGCAGGATCACGAACAGCGGCGTTGCGTCGGCACTGCCGAAGTACGGCGAGTGTGGCTGGCGTCCGCTCGCGGTCAGCTCGCCGAAGCGCTGCTCGTGGAGGATCTTGCCGGGCTCCTGCTCATGGAAGTCGTCGCGCGCGTGGGCCTGACGTGCCGCGAGCACGCGCAATGTGGTCGCCGCGAGTCCCGGGAGGTACGGCAGCGCCTGGAAGCTGGTAATCAGGCTGTCGCGACCGAACAGCGCCATGAACCACGGCAGACCGGCAGCCGGCAGGGTCGCGGGCTCACCGAGATCGGGCTGCAGGCGCAGTGCGGCGAGGTCGGTCAGGCTCGCGCGATACGTGCGCGCAAGCGGCGCGTCGTGCGTCTCCAGCACGGGCGTGGCTGCGAGCCAATGCTCGAGCTCGGACGCCTTCGCCCGGCGCACGTCGGCGAGTTTGCCGCTGACGGTGCGCGCCGGGAACTGCGTACCGGGCTGCGCCGAACGGGGCGTGATGCGCAGCGCCACGGTCCACTGCGCGCCCGGCTCAAGCGCGAATGTGTAGGTGATGCCGTGGCGCGTGATCTGCGCCGGGCGGCTGCTGGCGATCGTCACCGAGCGGCGAAAATCGTCGTGGGCGTACTCGAGCACCAGCGAGTCGCCGTCGGCGCGCCAATGCACCGAACGCGGCGCGACCGAGCCTCCCTTGACCTCGAACAGATCCGCGAAGTCGCTGTCGATGTCGAGCTCAACATGCGTGGTTCGCGTCGCGCGCTCGTGGTTGACGACCGTGATCTCCTCGAGCCAGACACGGTCCACGCAACGGCGGCGCATCACAGAGCACGGCGCGGCGTCATCGGTGCCGACATGGGGTGTGAGGAAGAACTGGGCCGAGAAGTGCAAATCCTGGTCGAGGCCGAGCAGATCAAGTGGGCTGTCGTCGACGCGGAGCGTCCATTGCGAGATGAAGCGCGTGTCGTCGGAGAAGAATCCGTGCTCGCGCCCGTCGCCGAAGCGCAGGTCGCCGCGGCGATCGCCGACGACGAACGTGCTGCCGTCGAGGACGCTGAGCGTGTCCTCAGGCACGCGCTGCCAGCGGTTGGACGCGCGCGCCGATCGTGTCGCGGAAGACCTGCTCGTAGGCGCTGGCCACAACATCCACGTCGCAATGCCCGGCTACCCAGGCGCGGCAGGCAGCCGGGGCGATCCGCTCGAGCTGGCTGACCGCAGCGCCCATCGCGGCCTCGTCGGCGACGAGAAAGCCGGTGAGACCATCGACGACGAGCTCGCAGGCAGCGCCCTCGGGGAACGCGATGACCGGGGTGCCACAGGCGAGCGCCTCGACCATGACCATGCCGAACGGCTCCTCCCAGCGGATTGGCATCAAGAGCGCTCGCGCATGTGCAAACAGGGAACGCTTGACCTCGCCGCCCACCTCGCCGACAAACCGTACGCGCTCGCCGTCGACGTGCGGCGCTATCTCACGCTCGTAGAAGGCCCGCTGACCGGGCTGGATAACGCCGGCGAGGACCAGCGGGACGCCGGCGGCGCGGGCCGCGGCAATCGCTCGGTGGGGGCCCTTCACCTCGGTCATTCGCCCGACCCACAGGAGGTAGTCGTCCTTGCGCTCCGTCAGGCTCCAGGCCCGCAGATCGATCGGATTCGGAATCGCCGCGACGACATGCAGCTCCGCGGGAGCGCACTCGATCTGCGCACGGCTGATCGCCACGACCGCTGCCTTGTGGCCGTGGTGGGCGTAGAACGCCGCGGTGCTCTCGGTGAACTGGCCGTGCAGCGTATGAACCAGCGCCACGTCGAGGCGATCGGCCATCGCGAGCGCGGTAAAGCCGCAGTGGTCGTGGACGACATCAAACTGGCCGCCCTCGATCAGCGCGAAGGCCCGCGCGACGTGGTCGGCCTCGTGCAGCGAGCGCTCGATCTCGTCGGGGTGGGCCGCGTCAAGCAGGGTGACAACATGCGCGTTCGAACGGGAGCCAGGGGCGGCAAGCAGAGTGACATCGTGCCCGCGCTCGACGAGCGCCTCGGTGAGAGCGCTGACGACAGTTTCGACGCCGCCGTACCCCGGCGCGGGCACGGGGATCCAGGGCGGCGCGAGCATCGCGATACGCAGCGCGCCAGTGGGCGACCGTGGCGCCGCCCGACCGAGGCTGAGCCCACGCGGAGGGTGCGAGGGACGGTAGGGAGCCGCGCGGTGCGGCTCGGCAGCGACGCTGTCCACGGGCTTCTCCTCACGAGCCTCTCAAGGGCTGCGGTCGCGAGGCAGAGAGGTCGTAAGAGACCGAGCGAGCGCACGACGATCGAGCATCCAGGCTCGAGAACGACACAAGCAGCGTAGCAAGGGCCGGTGGATGATTCCGGAATCCCGGACGAACGAGCGCCCAGGCATCGCAGGCGCCGGGCGCCGCCGGGACGCGAGCCGCGACTGCCATCGCAGAGCGGTCCGGCCACCTGCTGGGATGCCGACGCCGGCACGCCGGTAGACTGGTGATACGGGTCGAGTATCAGCTCGGCGCTATGCGTCCCGCGGGAAGAGACCCTCGTGGAGGCGAAAAGTCCAGTCGCGCATGCCGCTGTGGCATGGACTGGACGACTACAGAGGTCCCGCGGGAGGGCTCGCTTTCCGCCAGTGCTCTAACCGGCATCGAGCCCAACCGCGCCGCCTGATCAGGCGCTCGCAACCCGACAACGAGGAACTAATCATGGCCTCAAGGGGCAAAAAGAAGACGACGATGGCAAAGCTCGCACGCGAAAACAAACTTCGCGAGCGCCAGGTGGACAAACAGGCCAAGAAGGACGCGCGCAAGCGTGCGCTGGCAGAGCCGCCCGAAGAGACCGGGGAGCCGCTGCTCGACGTTGACGGCAATGAAGTCTGGCCCGAGGATGAGCAGCCTGCTCTCGTCGCTGCCGCCCAGGCCGCGCCCGACGCCTGAGCCGTAACTTCCGTCGCGCTCACGCGAGCGCGACGGAAAACCAGCAGGCCGGGCCGCCGCGGTGGAGTAGCCTCGGCTGTATCGAGGACGACGTGATCCGCGCATTGGTGACCCGTCTGGCACGTCCGAACGGATCCGGTGGCGACGTCATCGAACGGGCGGCGATCTTCGCCGACGGCGCGGACTTCGCCCAGGTGATGGCTTGGATCCTCGCGCACGGCGGGACGGCCGAGACCTACGTGTCGACAGCCCGCGGTGGTCTTCACGACCAGGCGCGTCCGGACGCTGAGCCACCCACGCCGAGGCGCTTCGTGCTGCCTCCTGGCGCACTCACGCCCTAGTGGGTCCTCGCCACTAGATGCGCGGTCTTGCACGCTGGTGCATCGCCCACCGCCGTCGTGTCGTCGTCGCATGGATTGTGCTCGCCGTCGTCGCGACGGTCGCGTCGCATGCGATCGGACCGAACTACGTCACGGTCTACAGCCTTCCGGGGACCGACTCCCAACGCGCCCACGACCTGCTGACGCAGGACTTCAAGACGCAGAGTGGCGACGCCGACTCGATCGTCTTCCACGTCACGCACGGGACGATCGATGCGGCTGGGGTAAGGGGCGCGATAACGCCACTGCTGGCACGCGTCGCCAAGCTCCCGCACGTTACCGGCGTCGTCAGTCCCTACAGCGGGCGCGGCGCCGTCCAGGTCTCGCGCAACCGGATGACCGCGTTCGCGACGGTCAACTACAACAAGCCGGCGGCCTCGCTGGCGCCCGATACCGGCGAGCCGCTGCTGAAGCAGGTCGAGGCTGTCCACGTCGCGGGACTCGAGGTCGTGGCCGGCGGCCAGGTGATCGAGGCGGCGGAGGGCTTCAGCATCGGCCCGGCGACGGAGGTCGGGGTGGTCGCAGCGATGTTCATCCTGCTGATCACGTTCGGCTCGATGATCGCGGCGGGCATGCCGCTGATCACCGCGGGCCTCGGCCTGATCACCGGGGTGGCGCTGATCGGACTCGCGACGCGTGTGACGAACATGTCGAACGTCGCCCCCGATCTGGCTCTGATGATCGGCCTCGGTGTCGGTATCGACTACGCGCTCTTCATCGTCACCAGATTCCGCGAGGACTACGCAGCGAGCGGCGACGCCGAGCGATCGGTCATCGAAGCCATGGACACTTCGGGGCGGGCGATCGTGCTCGCCGGCACGACGGTCGTGATCGCCCTGCTCGGCATGTTCGCGACCGGTGTCGCATTCATGTACGGCCTCGCGATCGCCGCGGTGATCGCTGTGCTGCTGGTGCTCGCCGCATCACTGACGCTGCTGCCGGCACTGCTGTCGCGGTTCGGCCCGCGGATGGTGAGACCGCGCAAGGCCCGCCGGCGCCCGTTCGCCCGCGACGCGGCGCCGCTCGCCGACGGCGCCGGTGGGGCAGCGGCTGTGTCGCGGCGGCCGAGCTGGCTCGGCTGGAGCCGGTTCGTCCATGCCCGGCCCTGGCCGCTGGCAATCGGAGCACTCGTCGTCATGATTGCGCTGCTGCTGCCCGTCCTCGCGATGCGCCTGGATAGCAGCGATGCCGGCAACGACCCGCCGGGCACGAGCTCGCGACAGGCATTCGACCTGCTCGCCCAGGGCTTCGGACCGGGCTTCAACGGGCCGCTGCTGCTGGTCGCGGAGCTCCCCAAGCACGACGGCGCGGCGCTGCCGGCGCTGCGCGCGGCGCTCAGCGCGACGCCAGGCATCGTCGCGGTCACCGAACCGCGGATCGCGCCCGCGGGAGCGATCGCGGTGATCGAGGCCTATCCGAGCGGCGCGCCGCAGGCGGTGAGCACGACCGACCTCGTCAACCACCTACGCGACGACGTGCTGACGCGGTTCGACCGCCAGACCGGCGTCCACGTCCTCGTCGGCGGCTTCACCGCCGGCTCGATCGACTTCTCGAATGTCCTCGCGGGCAAGCTGCCGCTGTTCTTCGGCATCGTGATCCTGCTCTCGGCCCTGCTCCTGCTCGTGATCTTCCGCTCGATCGTCATCCCGATCCAGGCCGCGATCATGAACGTGCTGACGATCGGAGCGGCACTCGGGGTCACGGTCGCGGTGTTCCAGGACGGCGTGTTCGCCAGCGTCCTCGGCGTGCAGAAGGGCCCGATCGAGGCGTGGGTGCCGGTGATCATGTTCGCGGTCGTCTTCGGCCTGTCGATGGACTACGAGGTCTTCCTGATCTCACGCGTGCGCGAGCGCTGGATCCTCAAGCGGGATGCGACGGCCGCGGTCGGCGATGGCATCGCGCTGACCGGGCGCGTGATCACGGCGGCCGCGGCGATCATGGTCTGCGTCTTCCTCTCCTTCACGCTGGGCAATGAGCGCACGCTGAAGGAATTCGGCTTCGGGCTTGCCGTCGCGGTCTTCCTCGATGCATTGATCGTGCGCTGCATGCTGCTGCCGGCCGCGCTCGAGCTGCTCGGCCCGCTCACCTGGCGCCTGCCACGCTGGCTCGACGCCTGGTTGCCGCACATCAACATCGAGGGGACGACCGCACGCTCGCGGCCTGCGGTGGACGAGGCACCACTCGAGGAGCTGCCGGAACCGGCGCCCGCGCCGGCCTGAGCACGGCCCGCCGGGGCGCCAGGTAGCATCGCGACCTCCCGTCCGCTGAGGAGATGCGTCCATGGATTTCTGGTCTGAGTTCGACTTGATTGCCGGCGAGCACACCGTGCTTCGCCATCCGTTCTACGTGCGTTGGAGTGCCGGCGAGCTGAGCCTCGAGGAGCTCGCCGACTACTCGGGCCAGTACCGCCACGCGGTGGTTGCGCTCGCGCAGGCGAGCGCGAGCGCGGCGGCCGGCGCCGATGACGACTCGCGTGACGGGCTCGCCAGGCATGCCGCGGAGGAGGCCGGGCACGTCGCTCTGTGGGACGAGTTCGTCGACGCCGTCGGCGGCCGCCGCGATGCGGCTGCCCGCCCGGAAACCGATGCCTGTGCCAGGATCTGGAGCGGCGACGATGGCCGCGGGCAGCTGGCGACGCTCGTCGCCCTCTACGCGATCGAGTCGGCCCAGCCGCAGATCGCGAGGACCAAGCGTGAAGGCCTCGCAGCCCATTACGGGATCGAGGGCCCGGGCGCCGCGTACTTCGAGCTGCACGAACAACTCGACGTCGAACACGCGGAGGCCGCGCGCGGCCTGATCGACGCCCGGCTGAGCGGCGCCGATCACGACGAGCTGCTGAGCGAGGCCGACGCGGTGCTGCGCTCGAACTGGGTCCTGCTCGATGGCGTCGAGCGAATCGCCGCCTAGTGGCTCACTAGCGGGACATTCGCGAATGTCGAGCCGGTCGACTGCGGCGGCGCTGGCTCAGACGCCAGGGTCGTGAGCGCGACGGCCCCTGCGCTGCTCGCCGCCGCGGCGGGAGTCGGCTTTGGCCACGCGATCCTGCCCGACCACTGGGTGCCGCTTGCCGTGCTCGGTCGCGCGCGGCGCTACCCGCTGGCGCAGGTCGCTCGCCTGTCCCTGCTCGCCGCCGTCGCGCACGTGCTCCTCTCGATCGTGCTCGGCGCTGTGATCATCGCGGTCGGGCTGCAGTTCCGCGCGACCTTCCAGAGTGCGCAGGACACGATCGTCGGCTGCCTGCTCGTCGCAACGGGCATCGGCTTCGCCGTGTTCGAGCTCACCGGCGGCGGACACAGCCATCACCATGAGCATCACGGACACGAGCAGGGGCACGAACACGACCAGCACCAGGCGCGCGGCCTCCGCGGGGTCGCGGCGATCATGGTCCCGTTCGGCGCCGCGGCCTCACCGGACCTCACGATCCTTCCGGTGTTCCTGGCCGCCAGTACCCTCGGCGCCGGCACGGCGATCGGCTCGGTTGCGGTCTTTGCCGCGGTGACGATCGCAACGATCGTCGGCCTCACGCTCACGGCCGCCCGCGGCGCCTTCGAGATACGGGGACAGTGGCTGGACCGTTGGGGCAACACGCTGACCGCAGTGACGCTCCTGATCATCGGCGCGCTCGTTCTCAGCGGCACGATCTAGTGGGCAGGTCGCGGCGCGCGACGCGCGACACTGTCGGGATGCTCACCGCCTACGGCGCCGCGGCCGTCACGTTCATGATGCTGATGTACGCGCTCGAGCATCGCGGCCATGCCTTCGTCGCAGCGTTCGCCTGCGGCTGCGCGCTTTCGAGCAGCTATGGCTTTCTTGCGGGGACCTGGCCGTTCGGCGTGGTCGAAGGCGTCTGGACGCTGATCGCGCTGCGTCGCTACTGGCAGCTACGGACCAGCGCCGGCTGAGGTGCGGCGCCCGCCGACTCGGGCGCGCCGGCTACAGCTCGGTCAGCCGCGACAGCAGCTGCACGGCGTGGCCGAGAACCTCGAGCTCGGCGGGCGAGAAGCCGCCCTCGAGCGCCTTTGCGAGCCAGCCCTCGCGGCGCTGGCGGTCCTCGTCGAGCGCGCTGCGTCCGGTGCTCGTCAGCGCGAGCAGCGTGCGCCGCCGGTCGGTCTCGTCCGGGGTGCGGCTGATCAGGTCCTGGGCCTCCAGCTCGGCCAGGATCTGGCTCATCGACTGTGGCCGGACGCGCTCGGCGGTGGCGAGCTCGACGGTGCTCAGCGGCCCCTCACGGTCGAGGCGTCCGAGCACGGCGGCATGCGTGAGCGAGAAGCGGTGCTCGGCGCGCAGACGCCGCACGAGCTGGCCGAAGACGACGCGGAGGTCACTGGCGAGAAGGCCCGAGTCGGTCTGCGTGACCATGACGGCACTATAGAACACCGGAAGGCAGACTGCGCAGTTTACCTGTGTATTATGACGGGAAGTGGCGCCCGCGCTGAGCATCAACAGCAACCGGACCAACGGCCGGCCGGCGGTCTCCGACAGCTACAAGTGGATCGCGCTGTCGAACACGACGCTCGCGGTTCTGCTGGCGACGCTGGACGCGTCAATCACGCTGATCGCGATGCCGGACATCTTCCGCGGCATCCACCTCGATCCGCTCGTGGCCGGGAACAGCTTCTACCTGCTTTGGATGGTGCTCGGCTATCTCGTCGTCTCGAGCGTGCTGATCGTGAGCCTCGGACGACTCGGCGACATGTTCGGCCGCGTGCGCCTCTACAACCTCGGCTTCGTCATCTATACCGTCGCGTCGCTGTTCCTGACGATCGACTGGATGACAGGCAAGGCGGGTGCCACCTACCTGATCGCGTTCCGCGTCGTGCAGGGGATCGGCGGCGCCTTCCTGATGGCCAACTCGGCCGCGATCCTGACGGACGCGTTCCCGGCCAACCAGCGCGGTCTGGCGCTCGGCATCAACAACATCGTCGGCGTCAGCGGGATGTTCGTCGGCCTCGTACTGGGCGGCCTGCTCGCCCCGATCAACTGGCGACTGGTGTTCCTGATCTCGGTGCCGGTCGGCCTGTTCGGCACCGTCTGGGCCTACCTCAAGCTGCAGGAGCTGAGCCACCCGCGGCGGACCAGCGTGGACTGGGCAGGCAACGTCACGTTCGCGCTCGGCTTGATCCTGATCATGGTCTCAATCACATACGGCATCAGGCCCTACGGCGGGCACGCCACCGGCTGGACGAGCCCACGCGTGATCGGGCTGCTGGCGGCCGGCGTGGCCTGCCTGATCGCCTTCTGGCTGATCGAACGGAGCGCTCGCGACCCGATGTTTCGCCTCTCGCTGCTGCGGATCCGAGCGTTCACGTTCGGCACACTGTCATCGTTCCTGTCGGCGGTCGCGCGCGGCGGCCTGATGTTCATGCTGATCATCTGGCTGCAGGGGATCTGGCTACCTGAGCACGGCTACGACTTCGCCGACACCCCTCTGCATGCAGGGCTTTACATACTGCCGCTGACGCTCGGAATGCTGATCTCCGGCCCGACGTTCGGCTACCTCTCCGACCGCTTCGGGGCGCGGGGGTTCGCGACCGGCGGCATGCTCGGCTCCGCCGCCAGCTTCTTCCTGCTGTGGCTGCTACCGACGAACTTCTCCTACCCGACATTTGCGCTGGTGCTACTGCTGATCGGCATCTCGATGGGCATGTTCGCCTCGCCAAACCGCGCGGCTGTGATGAACAGCCTGCCGCCCGGCGATCGCGGTGCGGGTGGCGGCATGAACCAGACGTTCCAGAACTCGGCCCAGGTGCTGTCCGTGGGGATCTTCTTCTCGCTGATGATCGCCGGGCTCGCGAGCACGCTCCCGCACACGCTGGCGAGCGGCCTCGAGGCGCACGGCGTGAGCGTCGCCGCCGCACAGCACGTCGCGCAGGTGCCGGCGGTGTCGGTGATCTTCGCCGCATTCCTCGGCTATAACCCGATCCAGCACCTCGTCGGCAGCCATGTGCTGGCATCGCTGCCGGCGCACAGCCAGGCGATCCTCACCGGACGCAGCTTCTTTCCGCAGCTGATCTCGGCCCCGTTCCGCTCCGGCCTGCACGCAGCGTTTGCATTCGCAATCATCGCCTGCCTCATCGCGGCCGCCGCGTCGCTGATGCGCGGCGGCAAGTACGAGCACCAATCGGCGCCGGGCGAGGGCGAGCCGGCGCCGACGATCGCAACCGCCACAACCAGATAGGAGCAGCATGAGAATCGAGTGGTACGGACAGTCGGCGTTCTCGCTCTCAGACGGCGAGACGTCCGTCTTCATCGACCCGTTTGGCGATATGTCGCCGTTTGCGGAAAGCCGCGGGATCCAGTTCGACTATCCGCTGATCGAGGGAGTGGAGGCCGAGCTGCTGCTCGTGACGCACGAGCATCTCGACCACAACGGCGTCGAGGCAATCGGTGGCGAACCGACGGTCCTGCGCTCGACCGCGGGGAGGCTGGAATCGCCGATCGGCGAGATCGTCGCGGTCGCCTCCGAGCACGACGCCGCCGCCGGGACGGAGCGCGGCCCGAACACGATCTTCGTCTTCACGCTCGATGGCGTCCGCGTCGCGCACTTCGGCGACTTCGGCCAGGCGTCGCTGCGCGATGAGCAGGCCGAGGCGATCGGCGCGGTCGACCTGCTGATCCTGCCGGTCGGCGGCGGGCCGACGCTCGACGCTGCCCGCGCGAAGGAGATCGTCGACCGCCTGGCGCCCCGGTGGGTCGTGCCGATGCATTACCGGACCGCGCGGATCGGCTTCCTCGAGCCCGCCGACGCGTTCCTCGAGCTGTTCGACGACGTGCGCGTGCTGGACGAGGCGAGCTTCGAGACCGCCGAGCTTGCGGGCGGAGACGGCCCGATCGCGGTCGTGCCCGCCGCACCGTAGGCGCTCAGGCGGGCTGCCTCACGCGGCGCCATCCCCTTCGCTTGCCACGGGCGGTCGCCGTGGCGGCTGGCTTGGATCGATGATCCGCGCCGAATAGATCGACGGCACGCGAAGCAGACGTGCAAGCACCGTCGCCTCGGCGACCGCGAGCAGCAGCGGGACGGTCAGCGATCCGTCTGAGTGAGTCAGCTCGAGCATCAGCACGCAGGCTGCCAGTGGCCCCTGCATCGCCGCCGCGAGCACGGCGCCGCCGCCGATCAACGCATAGCTGCCGATTGGCGCGCCGGGCCAGATGAGACTCCAGGCGTGGCCGAGCAGCGCTCCGAACAGCACGCCGAGGGCGAGCGTCGGCGTGAACAACCCGCCCGGGGAGCCGCTGCTGAGGCAGGCCGCCGTAACGAGCGGCTTGAGCACGAGCAGGATCGCGATCAGGCCGACCGAGAGCTTGCCGACGAACACGAGCTGGGCGAGCGGCTTGCCGTTGCCGAGCAGCTGCGGGTAGGGGATCGCGAGCGCCCCGAGGCCGGCGAAGATCACGATCGGCGCGATCAGCCTGATCGTGCGGTGCGATGGGCGAGCGCGATTGGCGAGCGCGACGAGGTGCACCCAGCCAACCGCGACCAGCCCCGCGAGCGGGCCGATCAGCAGCGCCCAGAAGATCTGCGTGGCCGAGACGGTGAACGCCGGGATCGTGTAGGTCGCCGCCGTCGGAACGACGATCCAGGCAACCGCGGTCGCGATCAGACAGGTCAGCAGCGCCGGCAGGACCAGCGGCAGCGCGAGCGTTCCGAGCAACACCTCGAGCGCGAACAGGGCGCCGCCGAGCGGGACGTTGTAGACGGCGGCCATCCCGGCGCCGGCGCCGGCCGCGACCAGCAACTGGCGCTGCGCCGGCGTGATCTTGCCGGCGTTGCGGTCGCAGAGCTCGCTTGCCGCCGCTGCGCCGGCAAGCTGCGGGGCCACCTCGCGGCCGAGCGAAACGCCCATGCCGACCGTGATGATCGAGATAACGCCGCGGAGGAGGCTCGGCACGAGCTCGAGGCGTGAGCCGCGCAGCCAGAGTGACTCGGAGACCTCGCCGCCGCCCGAGGCGCGCAGGCGGCGAACGAGCAGCCCGCCGGCGCCGGCGATCAGACCGGCGGCAACGAGCACCAGCACGTGGCGGCTCGCGGAGTCGTGCTTGACGGCGGCCAGGAATCCGTCGGCCGAGCGGTGCCAGGCGATGCGCTCGACGAGGCGCAGCAGCGCGAGAAATCCAGCGCCGGCGAGTCCAGCGAACGCACCGACGCCGACGACAATCAGCCAGAAGCGGACGCTATAGCCGGCGAGGATCCCGCGTCCGGGGATGTTCGGCTGCAGCGCAGCCGTGCTGGGGGTCGCTTGTCCGGACGTAGCGGCGATCGCTCGCGACACTAGCCACTCGGACAGGGACCCGCAACGCAGCGCACAAGCTCGCAACATCCGTGCCGCGTCTCGCTGCGCCAGACTGTGCGCGTGACATCGCTCCAGGACAGCGAGCCTCCCGAGCTGGTCAGCGGCTACCTGCAACAGGCGCTGCCCGAGCGCGAACCGCTGGCGGCGCAGGTGCGGCTGACGGTACGCGGCGAGACGCGGATGCGACCGGGGGCGCGCTGGATGCGCTTCACCGCCAACGGAGAGCTGGCGGTCGGCGCGGTCGGGCTGCGCTGGAAAGCTCGCTTCCCGACGCTGGGACCGCTGGCGATGACCGTGATCGACGAGCTGGCGGCGGGGGTCGGGACGATGCGGGTCAGCTCGCTCGGCATGCCGATCCAGCGCCAATCCGGGCCGGAGCTCGCGCTTGGCGAGACCTACCGCTACCTCTCCGAGCTCGTCTGCGCCCCGCAGGCGATCGCGGCCAACCGCGAGCTCGCCTGGCGTGCGCTCGGCGAGCACAGCGTCGAGGTCAGCGCGACCTCGGGGGCCGGGCGCGCGACGCTGACATTCGAGTTCGATCAGACCGGCGACATCGTGGGCGCCGCCGCGGAGGCCCGCCCGATGAGCGTCGGCAAGCAGTTTCAGGCGACCCGCTGGGGCGCCGCGTTCAGCGAGCACACGACGCTCGCCGGGGTGCGCATCCCGACGCGCACCGAGGCCCACTGGGACCTGGACGAGGGGCGCTTCGCCTACTGGCGCGTAGAGGTGACCGGCGCGGAAGCGATCGGGTAGCGCGTACGTAGATCGCACGGTTGACAGCGCGAGCCGCGCGCGCGAGGCTGAGCCATGATCGCGGTGCGGGGGCGGATCGGGTGAGGGGACGGATCCTCGCCGCGGCGCTGATCCTGGCGCTGGCGATCGCGCTCGCCGTCGCAGCGAACGCCGTTGGTCCGGGCACGCGGGCGGCAACGGCGCCAACGCCGGACCTGGCGTCGGCCCTGGCCGGCGTCGCGGATCGCTCCCACTCCCACCCGGTGCGCCAGCTGCCGCCCGGTCACGTGACGCTCGCGCAGGCGCATACGCCGCGCGGCGCGGTCGCGATCACGCTGCATCGGATCCGCTACTCCGGGCACGTTTCGCTGTGCGTGAGCGAGGGCTTCGCGGGCGGCGCAACGCAGAGTTGCGCGCGCTATCCGCTCGGCCCGAGGAGCAACCAGCCGATCGGCCGTGCGCCGGTCTGGTGGGCGGACGTGTACATAGACATCTGCAGCGCGCAACGCTTTCAGGTGCTCAGCGGCCTGCTGCTGCGGCCAGGCCTCACGGCGTGGCTGCGCACGGCCGAGCACGTCTCGCGGATGGCGGCCGCAACCGTTCCCAGGGCCTTCGCTGTGGCCGGGAAGCTGATCTACGCGACGACCGGCGAGCGGCCGGCGGCGGTGATCGTGCGCAACGCGAGCGGCGCCGTCGTCTACTCCGAGCCGGTCCTGGCGCTGGCGAGCCTGCCGCGTGCGACCTGCCCGCCGGGCGGGAGGTCAGGAAGCGCGAGCGTCGCGTTCGCGCCCGGCTCGCACGAGATTCCCTGACCAGCGCGACTCAGAGCGTCGCGAGGCGCTGGTGGATCAGCTGGATCGCCATCGAGCCCTCGCCGACCGCGGAGGCGACGCGCTTGACCGAGCCGGCGTGGACGTCGCCGACGGCGAAAACTCCGGGCTGGCTGGTCTCGAGGAACAGCGGGCGCTCGCCGTGAAAGTGCTCGAGCTGCTCATCGGCGATGTCGCGGCCGGTCAGCAGGAAGCATTTGTCGTCCATCGAGACGTGGCCACGCAGCCAGTCGGTGTGCGGTGAGGCGCCGATGAAGACGAACAGGGCCCGGACATCGAGCTCGGTCCGCTCGCCCGACTCACCGTTCTCGACAACGACCGCCTCGAGCGCGGTCTCCCCCTTGAGCTCCACGATCTGGCTCAGAGTCAGGACCTCGATCTGTTCGCTCTCCTCGATCTCCTTGACCAGATACCTCGACATCGACTTGGCGAGGTCGGAGCCGCGAATCAGCAGGCGCACGTGGGAGGCACGCTGGGAGAGGAACATCGCGGCCTGGCCGGCCGAGTTGCCGCCGCCGACGACGAGGACCGAGTCGCCGGCGCAGAGCTGGCCCTCGATCTGCGTCGCCGCGAAGTAGATGCCGGCGCCCTCGAAGCGCTCGAACTCGGGAACGTCGAGCTTGCGGTAGCGGGCGCCGGAGGCGACGATGATCGTGCGGCCGTTGACGTGCGAGCCATCGGCGAGCGTGATCTGGAAGTGGCTGGCGATCCGCTCGAGCGTCGTCGCCTCGGCCGGAACGACGAGCCTCGCGCCGAAGCGGCGGGCTTGGAGCTGGGCGCGCTCGGCGAGCTCGCTGCCGGAGATGCCGGTCGGGAAGCCGAGGTAGTTCTCGATCCGCGCCGAGGTGCTCGCCTGGCCGCCGAAGGCGACCGCGTCGATCGCCTGCGTGTCGAGGCCCTCGGAAGCGCCGTAGACCGCCGCCGCGAGGCCGGCCGGGCCGCCGCCGACGATCACGACATCGCACATCGCGGGAGGAGGGCCCGGTGAGCCGAGGCCGAGTGTCGCCGCGAGCTCGCCGTTGGAGGGGTTGCGCAGGACGCCGCTGCCGCCGACGACGATCGGCGTCTCCTCGGGCTCGATCGCCAGCGCGTGGAGCAGCTTGTCGGCCTCCTCGTCGTCCTCGACATCCATCCACTGGTAGGGCATGCGGTTGCGTTGGAGGAACTCGCGCAGGCGCTGGGCGTCGCGCGAGAAGCGCGAGCCGACGAGCTTGACGCCGGCTCCGGCCTCGATCAGGATCGAGCGACGCGTGAGGAAGGCGCGGAGGATCAGGTTCGAGAGCTCCTCATTGGTCGAGACGACCTCGCGCAGGCGCTCGACCGGGAGCTGGATCACGGCGCCGGCGTCGCGGACGACCGCACTGAGGAACGGCGGCGAGCCGGTCAGCAGGTTGAGCTCGCCGATGAAGCGGTGGTGGCCGTGGACGGCGACGACGCGGTTCTCGTGGCCGTAGCCAACGACGATCGCCACGGCGCCCGACTCGACGATGAAGAAGTCGTACTTCGGGTCGCCCTCGCGGAAGAGCACGTCGCCGGAGGCGACCTCGCGGAGCTTGCCGACGGCGAGGAACCGGGCGCGCTGCTCGTCGTTGAGCCGCGGGAAGGCGCCGTGGCGGTTCGGTGGCTCCTCGAGGCCGGCACCGATCGCCTCGTCGGTCACGAGTCGCCGTCTCCCTCGAGGACGAAGTCGACGTCGTCGACGTAGCAGTAGGACCAGTTCTCGTGCGGCTCGACCGAGGTGATGATCGGGTGGCCGGAGCTGCGCGCGTGCGCCGTGGCGTGGCGATTCGGAGAGGAGTCACAGCAGCCGACCTTGCCGCAGATGCGACAGACGCGCAGGTGGACCCATGTGCCGCCGATCGCAAGGCAGTCCTCGCAGCCTGCGACGTGATCGGGACGCGGGACGCTGACCTGATCGAGATGCGTACAGTCGGGCATCGGACTAGCTCCTTTGGCGCAGTCGGATGAGAGCGCCCCTCAGATTGACAGGCTGCGCGCAGCTGGTGCTCGACCAAGCAGCGGCGGACCCCCGTCGGCTCGATCGACAGGCCCTACGTTACCCCGCACGCCGCCTGCGGTGGTCTTTTGTCGCTGCGCCGAGCGGTCCGCTGTCCGATGGTCTAGCTCGCCGCTGCCCTGGGGCGGCGGGCGACGTCGAGCTCGGCCGTGGTCACCGCGTGGCCGGCGCTGCAGCGGAGCTCGGCGCTGACGTGGGCGCCGCAGTCGCGGTGGCGCAGCTCGACCGGGCCGCCGCGGTCGTCGAGCCAGCGATCGCCCCACTGCATCAGCGCGACGAGGACCGGGAAGAGGTCGCCACCGCGCTCGGTCAGGCGGTAGCACTGGCGCGTCCGCTGGCCTGGCTCGCGGTAGTCCTCGCGCGCCAGCAGGCCGTGGTCGACCAGCTCGCGCAGGCGATCGGCGGTGACCGGGTCGCTGAGCTTTGCGCGCTTGGCGAACTCGTCGAAGCGGGTGGTGCCGTAGAAGGCCTCGCGCATCAGCAGGAACGCTGAGCGGCTGGCGATCACCGACAGCGCCTTGGCGATCGAGCAGTTGTCCGCCGCCCAGGCACCGCGCGGCTCGAGCTCGCCAGTCAGTCGAAGTGCTCCGTCCATCGCTCCATTGTAGCTGACTTAGGGCTCACTAAGTCAGTGTGCTAGGTTTTGAGTTGGCTATGGCAACGCTAAGACAGCCTCTCGGCGCGCGGCGCCGCGATGCATCCCAGGCGCTCGTGCTGACGATCGTCTGCGCCGGCGTCGTGCTCGCGAGCCTCGACCTGTTCATCGTCAACGTCGCGCTGCCACAGATGGCGCGTGACTTCCACGCCCATGGCCTCGGCGACCTCTCGTGGGTTCTGAACGCGTACGCGATCGTCTATGCGTCACTGCTCGTCCTGTTCGGCCGCTTCGCCGACCGCTACCCGCGCGAGCAGGGCTTCCTGCTCGGCGTCGCGGTGTTCGTCGCCGCCTCGGCCGCGTGCGGCGCGGCGAGCAGCGTCGCGATGCTGATCGCCTTTCGCGTGATCCAGGCGGCCGGCGCCGCGCTGATGACACCGACCTCACTCGGGCTGATTCTCGCGACGACGGCGCCCGAGCGGCGCGGCAGCTCAGTCCGCGCCTGGACCGCCGTCGGCGGGGCGGCGGCCGCATTCGGACCGGTGATCGGCGGGCTGCTCGTCGCGGCCAGCTGGCGCTGGGTGTTTCTCGTCAACGTCCCGATCGGCCTCGTCGCGCTGGTGATCGGCTGGCGGCGACTGCCCGCGGTTCCCGGCCATCGCGTGCCCGCACCGGACGCGCTGGGCGCGGTGCTGATCACCGCCGGTGTGGCCGTGCTCGTGCTCGGACTGGTGAACGGCGGCGGCTGGGGTTGGGGCAGCGCGCGGACCGCGGGGACGCTCGGCGCGGCGGTGGTCATGCTCACGCTGTTCACCTGGCACACGCTGCGCCACCACAACCCATTGATCGATCGCTCGCTGTTCTCCTCGCGACCGTTCACCGGCGCGTCGATCGTGGCGCTGGTCTTCTCGATCGCATTCGGCGCAATGCTGCTCTCGCGCGTGCTGTGGGCACAGGACGTCTGGCACTGGTCGGCACTGCTGACCGGCCTCTCGATCGCTCCCGGCCCGGTGATGGTGCCGCTGTTTTCGTTCCTGATCACCGGCCGGCTGATCGCCCGCTTCGGCCCCGGGCTCGTGATCGCCGCAGGCTGCGCCCTGTTCGCGGCCGGCTCGGCCTGGTGGGCGCTGGCCGTCGGCCTGCACCCCGACTACGTCGGTCAGATGCTCGGCGGGATGCTGCTGACCGGGATCGGCGTTGGCCTGACGCTGCCGACGATGATCGGCACCGGCGCCGCGGCACTGCCGCCGCAGTCCTTCGCGACGGGGTCCGGCGTGATCAACATGCTGCGACAGATCGGCCTGGCGATCGGCGTCGCGCTGCTGATCGCCGTGCTGGGCTCGCCGGCATCACCCGCGGCGGCGCTGGTCGCCTACCGGACCGGCTGGTACGTGATCGCTGCGATTGCCCTGCTGGCGGGTATCGTCGGGTTGGCGGCGCTGGCAGCGAGACCGCGACGGGCGATGCGCGGGCGCGTCGCGTCGGCCGCCGCCGTGCCGCGCGCCGGCGGGAGCGCCTGAGGAGCCAGCCCCGGCGGCTAGCTCGGCGCGCTGGCCTAGCGGGACAGGCGTTTGGGCGACGCCGCGGCGACGACGCCGCCGCCGAGGAAGGAATCGATGAACTCGCTGCTGGCACCCAGCTCGGCCGGCGTGCCCTCCATTCGAAGCTGACCGCCGGTGAGGACGTAGGTGCGGTCGGATATCTCGAGCACCGCCTTGGCCCGCTGTTCGACGACGAGCACCGAAGCACCGGTCGCGGCGAGCTGGCGGACGTGGTCCTGGAGGACCGAGCGGGCAATCGCCGGGGCGAGGTTCGCCGTCGGCTCGTCGAGGACGACGAGCGCCGGCTCGAGCATCAGTGCGCGACCCATCGCGAGCATCTTGCGCTCACCGCCGCTGAGCTTGCCGGCGCGCCGGGTGAGCATGCGCGCCAGCTGAGGGAACACGCCGAGTACGTGCTCGACCCGCGCCGGGACCTCACGTGACTTCAGCAGGTAGCCGCCCATCTCGAGGTTCTCACGCACCGTCAGTGGCGCGAAGACGTCGTCGATCTGCGGCACGTAGCCGACGCCGATCCGCGCGACGTCCTCGGTGCGCCAACCCGTCACGTCCTGATCGCCGATGAGCACCTGCCCCGAGAACACCTTGACGATCCCGACGACCGCCTTCAGCAGCGTGCTCTTGCCCGACCCGTTGGGGCCGACGATCGAGACGACCTCACCGGGCTGCACGTGGATCGAGACATCGTGGAGTACCGGGCTGGTGCCGTAGCCGGCGACGAGTCCGGCGGTACGCATCGCGATGCCCTCGACGCGACGCGCCGGCTGCCCGGCGCCGGACGCGACCGGCTCCGCGCCGGAACCGGGCTCAGCCGACAAGGTAGGCCTCCACAACCTCCGTGTTTGCACGCAGCGCGGCCATGTCGCCCTCGGCGAGCACGCGGCCCTCGGCCATGACGATGACCGGGTCGCAGAACTCGTCCATGATCGAAAGCTCGTGCTCGACCATCACGACCGTGATGCCGGCCTCGCACAGCGCCACGAGCTGCATGCCGATCTGGTGGGCAAGACGCGGATGCACGCCCGCCATCGGCTCGTCCAACAGCAGCACCGCGGGCTCCGCCATCAGCGCACGCATGATCTCGACGAGGCGGCGCTGGCCGCCACTGAGATCGCCGGCATAGCGGTCGGCGAGCGCTGTCAGGCCGAAGCGCTCGAGCATCGTCCGGGCGCGATCGATCGCCTCCCGCTCCTGCGCCCCCCAGTAGCGGCGGCCCAGGAGCGCCCCGCGGAAGGTCTCACCGCGCTGCTCGGGGATCGCGGCCATCAGGTTCTCCATCACCGTCAAGCGCTTGAACTCCGAGGCGAGCTGGAAGGTGCGGACGAGGCCAAGGCGCGCACGGCGATAGGCCGGCAGCGACGTGATGTCCTCGCCGCGCAGGCGGATCCGGCCGGCCGTCGGATCGAGCGTTCCCGCGAGCATCGCCAGTGCGGTCGACTTGCCGGCGCCGTTGGGGCCAATGATCCCGGTCAACTTCCCACAGCCGAAGGACAGCGAGACGTCGGAGACGGCGTGCACCCCGTCAAAGCTCTTACCGAGGCCGACGCATTCGAGGATCACGTTGCCGCTGAACGGCGCCTGGCGCAAGCGGACCGGCAGCAGGTCGAGCGAGTCGGCCACGCTCACCGCGGGCAGCGTAACGTCGGGCTCGTCCTGACCCTCAGCCGCGCCAGCGGCAGCACCGCCGTTGCCGTTGGTCGTGCTCGCGATCACCGCGGGACCGCCCACGGCGCCAGCGCCCGCAGCGTCGCCGAGGATGATCCGCCGGCGCTCGGGCAGGATTTCCTGAGGACGAAACCACAGGAAGGCGATGATCAGCAGACCGATCACGACCCACTGGAGTGCGGGTACAAGGCCCGGATCGCTGGGGATCGCGGGGATGTAGCGGGTCGCCTCCTCGAAGGCGAGGGGCACGAGGATCGCACCGAGCACAGCGCCGCGGTGGTTGCCGCTGCCGCCGATGATGATCGCCGCGAACAGCACGATCGACTCGGCGTACTCCCAGGCCTGAGGATCCCAGAGGTTGATGAAGCCGACGAGAACGCCGCCGGAGAGTCCGGCGATCGCGCCGCCGACGACGAGCGCCGACATTCGCAGCCCGCGCAGGTTCTTGCCGAGCGAGTCAGCGACGGTGTCGTTGTCGCGCATCGCGCGGAGCGTCCGCCCGTACGGCGAGGCCGTGATCCGGTGCACGAAGAGGTAGGTGAGGATCGCGAGGATCACCGCGGCCGCGCCGTAGCCCCACTGGTAGCCGCTCGAGTAGGGGTTGAAGCTGCCCTGAAGAGGCGAAGGCACAAGCGACAGCCCCGCCGCTCCGTTGACGAACGGCACGTAGTTCGTCACGAGGAGGTTGAACATGACCGCCGTGACCAGCAGACCGACGGCGGCGAAGTCGCCGCGCAGGCGCTTGCCGAAAACGAGCGTGAACGGCACCGCCAGCAGACCGCCGACGATCGCGGCCCCGATCCAGGGCAGCGGAAACGGCAGGTTCAGGCCGCCGATGTAGGACTGGAAGCCGCCGTTGGCGCTGTCAGGCGGCAGTGACAGGACGCCGGCGGCATAGGCCCCGGCCGCCTGGAAGATGATGAAGCCGAGGTTCGTGACGCCGGCGATGCCGAACTGCTGGCTGAGGCCGAGGCAGGCGATCGCGTCGACGCCACCGTAGACGAGGAGCGTGGTGATGTAGTAGACCATTGCGAGCCTCCGAGCCGATCAGGTCCGCGCCCCGAGCAGGCCGCTCGGGCGCACCATCAACATCGCCAGCAGGATCACGGCGGCGACAACCGTCTTGTAGTCGGAGACGATGATCGAGGCGCTCACCTCGGTTGCCACCCCGATCACCAGCGCCCCGAGCATCGCGCCGTAGGGCTCGCCCGGGCCGCCGAGGAAGACCGCGGCGAGGATCAGGACGAGGAAGAGGTCGGCGCTCGTCGCCCCGAACGTGCCCGAGTTGATCGCAAAGACCGCTCCTGCGAGACCGCAAAGCGCGCCGCTCACAAGCCAGGTGATCGTGACCACCCGGTCGGTGCGGATGCCGCAGTTACGCGCAAGATCGCGGTTTGCCGCGGTTGCGCGCATCGCCTTCCCGAGCCGCGTGTAGCGGATCAACAGATGCATCAGCACCATCGCGACCGCGGCGATTCCGATCAGCGCAATCTGCGCCACGGTGAGGACGATCGAGCCGAGCGTGAGCGTCGCGCCCTGGCTCATCGAGTAAGAGACGTTGGTCGGTCCAGCCCAGGCCTGGGTCGCGAACTCGAGGATCAGCAGCATGCCGAGCGAGACGATCACGAGCGTGACCGAGGGCGCGCCGCGGCGCTGGAACGGGCGGTAGACGAAGGTGTTGAGGAGGAACGAGAGCAGTGCGCCGGCGGCGATCGATCCGAACGCGGCGATCCAGACGCTGATGCCCTGCTCGTTGATCACGTAGCCGACATAGGCGGCGACGATCATCACGCCGACGTAGGCGAGGTTCAGCACGTTCGTGACAGCGAACTGGAGCGTGAATCCGACCGCCGCCAGCGTGAGCACGGCAGCCGTGATCAGGCCGAATCCGAACGACTCGATGATGAGGCTCGTGCCCAGCACGTTCATTGCGACTCACCGCCTCCCTGCGCCGAAACCGCCAGGCCCGTGGAGGGGACCGGAACGGCTGGTCCCCTCCACCTGGCCTGGGGTCGTTTGCATCGTCTGTTTGTTAGAGACCCAATGCCTTGAGCTCGGCCGTCGGCAGGTTCGCCGCGACCTTCACGCTGCCGTCGGATCCGTAACGGTCGACCTGGAACAGGCCGGCCGAGTCGTGGTAGGCATCGAAGCTCGTCGGCCCGCCCGGACCGACGTACTTGATCTGCTTCCCCGCCTTCAGTGCGGCGACGCCCTGCGCGAAGGAGTCCACGACCGTCGCGCCTGGGACGCCATCACCGATCTTCTCGATGTCCGCCTTGTAGACACTCCCGGTGGTGCTCTTGGACTCGATCATCGCGAGCGCCGCCAGATTGATGCCGTCGTAGAGGTGGACCGCTCCCGGCGCGGTCAGGTAGGTCGAGAAGTCGCCTGACTGCCCAACCTTGCCCTTCTCCGCGTAAATCGCCGTCTTGAAGGCGTTGAACGCGGCTCCGCTGGTCGCGGTAATCAGGTTGTCGGCCCAGTAGTCGCTCGCGAGCGTGCTCGCGCCGACCGCCGCCGCGACCGACTTGAACCACGACGGAGCAATCGTCGCCGAGGTGCCGATGACGGGGATCATCTTGCCGCCGTTCAGCTGCTTGACCTCGGAGAGGAACGTCGCGTCCGTCGGCCCGAGCGCCTCGGTCAGGATCACGTCGGGGTGCGAGTTCACCACCGCCGCGGCCTCGGTACGGAACGTCGTCGCGCTGAGGTCCAGAGTCTCATTTGCGCTCAACGTGTCGCCCGCCTTTTTGATCGCGCTGATCGCCGGCTGGACGAAGGCCTGGGAGCCGATGTCGTTGCCGAAGGCGAGCGCGACCTTCTTGTAGTGGAGCATGTCGTGAGCGATCGCGATCATCGCGTAGGCCTCCGACAAATCCGGCGGGACGAGCCGGTAGAAGTACGGGAACTTGACGTGATCGAACTCCGACTGCCCGGTCATGCAGAACGACACGGTCTTCTCAGCGCCGAAGATCGGCACGACCGACGCCGCCTCATCCGAGGTGCAGCCGATCACCAGCGCCACGTTCGAGGTTGACGCGTACATCTGACGCACAGCGGGCACGGCGTCGGCCGGATCGCCGCGCGTGTCCACGCCCTTGCAGGTGAGCTTGTCCCCCAGCACGCCGCCGGCGTTGTTGATCGCGTTGGTGGCGGCGTCGCACGAGACGAGGTAGGTCGGCCCGAGGGCCGCGTCCGGTCCGGTGAACGGCGCCACGTCGGCGATCGTCAGCGTCGAGTCCGAAGCGCTCGCCGTCGACGTCTCCGCGACCGCTGCTGCGCCCGCGACGAGTACGGCCATGGCCGAAACCCGGGCAACCAGCCAGGCACGACCCCCGCGTCGCGTTTTTATCCCCGCTCGTAGGCGCGCAACAGCGCGCGCTCTAGCAGCGGCGTTGGATGGTCCTCTGTCTGGCATTTCTTCCTCTCCTCCTGTGGCATGACTCTCCCTCCGAGAGCCTCAGCCGCCAACCGAAACCGGCTGGCGGGCACAACGTGAAAGCCGCGAGCGACGGCGTCCCCCGAAGCCGTCGGCGGTGTTGCATTACAAGGTCGCCGCCTTCTCGGCCACCGGCGGATGCCAGGGCCAATCGGCGAAGTCGACGCTCTCGGCGACCACCTGGTTGGAGATTCGTCCGACGCCGTCGACGGTCACCTCGATCAGGTCCCCAGGCTGGAGCCAGACGGGCGGTTTGCGGGCGAAACCGACACCAGACGGGGTGCCTGTCGCAATCACGTCGCCCGGCCGTAGCGTCGTGAACGAGGACAGGAACTCGATCGTGCGCGGGATGTCGAAGATCATCGCGGAGGTCCGTGCCGACTGCATGACCTCGCCGTTCAGCGTGGTCGTCAGCTGAACATCCGAGACGTCGAGCTCGTCGGTCGTCACGACTTCGGGCCCAATCGGCATCGAGCCATCGAAGTTCTTGCCGGCCGTCCACTGGCTCGCGGCGCGCTGCCACTCGCGCGCGGTGCCGTCGTTGAGGACGACATAGCCGGCGATCGCCGACAGCGCGTCGGCAGCCGCGATGTAGCGCCCACCCCGCCCGATCACGAGGCCGAGCTCGCCCTCGTAGTCGAAGCGCTCCGACAGCTCGGGCTTGACCAGCTCGCCATAGGGCGCCGCCACCGAGTCCGCGCCACGGACGAAGACCTCGGGCCAGGTCGTTCGCTTGCGTCCGCCTTCGGCGGCGTGCTCCTCGTAGTTGACGCCGAGGCAGAGGATCCGGTTCGGCGCCGGCACAGCCGGGGCGAACTCCGCTTCGGCCACCGGGCGCCCGGATTCCTCGGCGGCGCGGCGCGCGAGATCGAGCGCCTCGGCGCCCCCGGCGAGGACGCCGGAGAGCTGCGCCAGCCGCTCGTCGCCCGTGGCGGTTGCGACGTCGACATATCCATCGTTGCCGCGCACGTGCAGGCGCAGTCCAGTCGGCGTGATGATCGTGGCCAGCCTCATCTGCGGCAGCCTCCTCGGTCGGATCGGGGTTGTGCGAGGCGTCGAGCGCGGCGACGCGAGCTGCGGAGCAGGGGCGTGGAACCGGCGGTCGCGCGATGCAGTCGCGCTCCGGCCCATTTTGGTTGTATTTGTTGCATTGGTCGAACCTACCACTGCCGGCGTCCGCAGGTCAAGATTCAAGTATGTGCGGTCACGACATGTGCTATTGGTAGGATTGGTTGAGCGGTGCTCCAGTTCGCCACTGCAGTCCCTCGACAAAACAGCGAGACTCCCAAGCAAATGTCGATCGCATCCCCGGCTCAGCAGAGCCCGGTTCACGGGCCGGATCTGGCGGCGCTGATCCTCGCGGCGTGCGCCGGCGAATCAGCGCGGGCGGGCGGTCGCCTGCCGACCGAGCGCGAGCTCGCAGCCGAGTTTGGAGTCACCCGAACGAGCGTGCGAAACGCGCTCGCGATCCTCGAAGCCCAGGGGCGGATCTCGCGTGAGGTCGGCCGCGGAACGTTCCTGCGGACGGCCGTGCCCAGCCGCTCAGCGGGTGCCGGTCGCGCAGGCAGCCCGACCGAAAATGTCGGGCCCGCCGACGTCATGGCGGCACGCCGGCTGCTCGAGCCGCAGGTGCTGCCCCTCGTCGTGGCCTGGGCAACGACGCGCGACTTCGATGAGATGCGGCGCTGCCTGGAAGGCGGCGAGAGCGCGAAAACGTTCGAGGAGTTCGAGTTCTGGGATTTCGCGCTGCACCACGCGATCGTTGCGGCCGGACGCAACGAGCTCGTGCTCGAGATGTACAGCGCCGTCGAGAGTGCCCGCCGCGGCGCGATCTGGGGAAACATGAAGCGCCGCAACGACTCGCGCGAGCGGCGCGCGGCCTACGTTGAGGATCATGCCAACCTCGTCGACGCGCTCAGCGCGCGCGATCTTGCACGGGCTGTCGACGTGATGAACACGCACCTCGCCCGCGTAGAGGCGAACATGCTCGGCTCTCAGCGCGGCTCGGGCTGAGAACGCCCTGTCGGCGCCCCGGCGACGACGCCGGCCACCTTTAAGATGGCGGGCGATGCACAGCCCTCGCCCAATTCGATGCCGCGCGGCGGCGCCTCGGCCGCCCGCCCGGCCGGCCGTTCGCGGTTGCCTGATGCGATGACGCAGAAGACCGACCGCGCGCGTTGGATTGCGCTGCTCGTGCTCTGCGCGGGGACGTTGATGATCGTGCTCGACACGACGATCGTGAACGTTGCGCTGCCGACGATCAAGCGGAGCCTCGGCTTCTCGCAAGCTTCGCTTGCCTGGGTTGTCAACGGCTACCTACTGACCTTCGGCGGCTTCCTCCTGCTCGGTGGCCGGCTCGGCGATCTGTTCGGGCCGCGCCGGCTGTTCATGGCGGGGATCGTGCTGTTCACGCTCGCCTCGCTCGCCTGCGGACTCGCCGATAGTCAGGCGATGCTGGTCGGCGCGCGGGTCGTCCAGGGCTTCGGCGGCGCGACGGTTTCGGCTGTGTCGCTGGCACTGACGATGTCGCTGTTCGTGGAGCAGTCCGAGCGCGCGAAGGCGATGGGCATCTTCGGCTTCGTCGCAGCGGGCGGCGGTACGGTCGGAGTGCTGGCTGGCGGGATCCTGACCGACCTGTTGAGCTGGCACTGGATCTTTCTCGTCAACGTGCCGATCGGTGCCTGCGTCTGCGCGCTCGCACTGCCGCTGCTACCGGAGGGCACTCGCGCTGGAAGCGACACCCGGCTCGATGTTGGCGGGGCGGTCAGCGTGACCGCAGCCCTGATGCTCGCCGTCTACGCGATCGTCAACGGCAACCAGGCGGGCTGGACCTCGGCCGAGACACTCGGCCTGCTCGGCGGAGCGGTCGTGCTGCTGGCCGTGTTCCTGACGATCGAGTCGCGCGTTCGCTCACCGCTGATGCCACTCGACCTGTTCAAGCTACGAAACGTCGCGACCGCGAACGGGCTCGGCGTGCTGTGGGCGGCGGCACTGTTCGCGTGGTTCTTCCTGTCGGCGCTCTACCTGCAGCTCGTGCTTCATTACACGCCGCTGAAGGTCGGGCTCGCGTTCCTGCCGGCGAACCTGATCATGGGAGCGCTCTCGCTCGGCATCTCGGCCCAACTCGTGATCCGCTTCGGGCTCAAGCGGCCGCTCGTCGTCGGGCTGACACTGGCCGGCGCCGGGCTGCTTCTGTTCTCGCGCGCGGGGGTGGGCGGCCACTTCGTCGCGGACGTGCTGCCGGCGATGATCCTGATCGGCTTCGGCGGCGGCATCGTCTTCAACCCGATGTTGCTGGCGGCGATGGGCGATGTTGACCCGAGCGAGTCGGGCCTCGCTTCGGGACTCGTCAACACGGCCTTCATGATGGGCGGCGCACTCGGACTGGCGATCCTGGCGAGCACCGCGGCGTCGCGGACCTCGTCGCTGCTTGCAGCGGGTCACAGTCACGCCGCAGCGTTGGTCGGCGGCTACCAGCTCGCGTTCCTGATCGGGGCGCTGTTCGCCTTCCTCGCCGCGGTCGTTGCGGCGATCGGGGTCCGCTCGGGGACGACGATGCCGGCAATGGTGGATGAGCCCGTGGTCGCGCCGAGCAAGGCGCTCGCCGAGTCGAGCGTGTAGATGGCGCGCCCCGCGCTGACTACGATGTCGTTCGTGCCGGAGCGCCTCTACTTCACCGATTCCGATGATGCGAACGCGCTGATCGCAAGCGATCCGATGGCGCTGCTGATCGGCTTCGCGCTCGACCAGCAGGTCTCTGTGCAGAAAGCGTTCGCCGGTCCGCTGGCGCTGCGCGAACGGCTCGGTGCCATCGACGCGCAGACGGTCGCGAGCGCGGACCTCGAGCCGCTGTTCCGCGCGAAGCCGGCGATCCACCGCTTCCCCGGAGCGATGGCGCAGCGCGTCCACGAGCTGGCGCTGCACGTGCGCGACAACTACGACGGCGACGCGGCTCGCGTATGGAGCGAGGCGCACGACAGCGCCGAGCTCCGGGCCAACCTCGCCGCGCTACCGGGCTTCGGCGAGATGAAGGTCAAGGCGCTCGGGTCGGTCCTCGCCAAGCGCTTCGGTGTCAGCGCGGCCAATGACCTCGTGCCCTGGCACCCGACGCTCGGCGACGTCGACTCGGCGCAGGCCCTGGCCGACTATCAGGCGGCCAAGCGCGCTCATAAGGCCGAGTGGTCGAAGGCGGCGCCGAGCAAATGAAACGGCCGCGGCCGCGGCCGTAACGCGGCCAGTCGGCGCGGCACGGCGCCGAACGGCTAGTTCTCGCCGCCGAACCAGTCGTTCAGGTAAAGCTCAAGCGACTCGTGTGCGAGCTCGGCGAGTTGCGCATTCGACAAGCACGGCAACACGCTGTCGAGCAACTGGGTCTCGCTGACGCCCGCATCGAATGCGGCGGCGCCGCGCACGCAGGCGGCGATCCGCAGCGCCTCGCGACGGCGGCCGCCAAGCGCGCCGAAGGCTCGCAGCAGGAACTCGCGATTGGCAAGCGCGACCGCGACGCCCGAGGTCCCGGGCCAGCCTGCGATCTCGCGCAGATCCTCGGGGGCGAGGCCCGCGATCGCCTTTGCGAAGTGACCTTCGAGCTCGCTCTCGGGAACCGCGTCAACCCAGGCCGCGACGATCAGTTCGACGAGCTCGCGTCGCGCGTCGCGGCCGAGCGAATCGGCCATCGCGCGGACCGCGCGGGCCGGGTCCAGTGTGCAGAGGGCGGTCGGCTTGTCACGGCGGATCGGCACGGCTCGAATTTAGCCATGCGCCCGGACGGCGCCAGGACCCCAGCGTGCCGCGTCCGATCGCTGCGAGCGATTTGCTCGCAAGTAGCGCAGAGAACGCCGAGCAGGAGTGGTTTGCGACCGTCCCGGCTGGGTAGTGCAGGCGGTGTTGAAGGTACTCGTATTCACGAGCACTCCCGTAGCGGGCCAGGAGGCACCGCGACCCTCTGCCGCGATGCGACGGGCAAAGCGGATGGAGACCGGCGCTTGCGCACAGGGCGACGACCACGCTGACGCGCAAGGGCTGGCGGTGACCTCCGGGCCGCGCGGTGCCGGGCAGCGATCCCGCGGCTAGCCGCTCTGTGCCGCGCTCTGGTCGCGCTGGTGCACGGCGCGGCGGCTGAAAGGGCACGACGTAACCAGAGCCAGGTTTCGTCGCGCTTACCCGGATAGGATCCCGGCGATGTTGGACCGCCTGCACGGCGCCGCATTCGACTGGCCGGCCAACGCCGGCGCGGGACTCACTTGAGCGGCACGACAGGGGGCGGCGTGGCGTCGCTCGGTGGGGCTGCTGCCTACGGCTCCCAGAGTCCATCGATCACCGCAGCGGCAACCGGCGTACGTGGCTGGCGCCCGTCGCGCGCCGCCGTCTGGGTGCTGCTCGCCGCCCTGCTGGTGACGGCGGCCCTGACGCTGGTCTCACTTGCGCTGTACGAGCACAACGAGGACCGCCTGCTGCGCCTGCGCGCGCGGGAACTCGGCCTGGTGCTGAGCAGTGCCGTGATCAACGTCCAGACGCCGCTGGCCTCGGCCGCAGCCCTCGCCGACGCGACCGACGGCAGCGCCGCAAAGTTCGACAGCCTGCTCTCACCATACGTCGGGGCACACGGCCAGTTCGCCTCGGTCTCGCTGTTCCGCGTCGGGGACAGCGAGCCGCTCGCTCACGTCGGGACGGTTCCGCTGCTGCCGCCGGGCAGCACGTTCCTACCGACGCTGCTCAGCCAGGCGGCGCACAGCAGCACGCTGCACGTCACCGGCCTGCTTTCGCTCGCCGCGCCGCGCCTCGGTTATGCCTACCACACGCCGGGCAGCACGACGGGCTTCGTCGTATTCGCCGAAAGCGCGCTGCCGGCTGACCGCCGTTCGGAGCTCGAGAGCAACTCGGCCTTCTCCGATCTGAACTACGCGCTCTACCTTGGCAAATCCGAGCGCAACAGCCAGCTGCTGGTGACCAACCTCCGCCGGCTGCCGCCAACTGGCCGGCGGGCCGGCGAACTGGTGCCATTTGGCGATACCGACTTCACGCTCGCGATAACGCCGCGTGGATCGCTCGGCGGCGCATTCTTCGAGAGCCTGCCGTGGCTGATCGCGTTCGTCGGCCTGCTGCTCGGGATCACCGCGGCGTTGCTGACCGACCGTCTGGCCAATCGCCGCCGCCGCGCGGAGGAGCTCGCGCTGATGCTGGACCGCGTGGCGGAGGAGAACCGCCACCTCTACACCGAGCAACGCTCGATCGCCCAGCAACTACAGCGCGCGCTGCTGCCGGAGATCGTGCCCGCCGTCGAAGGACTGGAGGCGAGCGCTCGCTACGTCGCCGGGATCTCGGGGATCGACGTTGGCGGAGACTGGTATGACCTGATCAAGGTCGACGACCGCCGCGTGATGATGGTGGTCGGCGACGTGTCGGGTCGCGGGATCCGGGCCGCGATCACGATGGCGTCCCTGCGCAACTCGCTAATCGCCTACGTGGCCGACGAGGACGGCCCCGCCACCGCCGTGACGAAACTTTCACGGCTGGTCTCGAGCAAGGACCACGACTATTTTGCAACGGTGCTCTGCGCGCTGATCGACATCGATGCGCACGAGATGACGCTGGTCAGCTCCGGGCACCTACCGCCACTGCTGGTCGATGGCGACGGCGCACGCTTCGTCGACCTCACGGTCGGCGCGCCGGTCGGCGCCGCGAGCAACGTCGAGTACGAGGAGACAACGATCCCGATCGCGGCCGTCGCGACATTGATGGCGTTCACTGACGGCCTCGTCGAACGGCGCGGCGAGAGCCTCGACGTCGGACTCGAGCGCCTGCGCAGCTCGGCCGCCGCGGCGCCGCTCCCGCTCGAGCAGCTCGTCGCGAAGGTGCTGGACGATCTCGCGTCCGACGACGCGCACGACGACACCGCAATCCTTGCCGTCAGATGGCAGAACTAAGCCCCGAAACCGAGCTTTCGATCATGACCGCTGTCGGCGCGGACGGCGTTCCCGTGATGAGCGTTGGCGGCGAGCTCGACAGCTCCAACGCCGACACGCTCGGCGAGGCCGTCGCCGCGGTGATCGCCAACCGGCCCGAGCGGCTCGTCTTCGACCTCGCCGATCTGCGCTTCATGGACAGCGCCGGCATCGCCGTCCTGATCGGCGCTGCCGGCGAGGTCGAGCTTGTGGAGCTGCGAAGCCTTTCGGCGATCATCCGCCGCGTCGTCGAAGCGACGGGCCTGACGACAATCTTTAAGGTGGAGTCATGAGAAGCTCCCGTAGCTTCCCGGCCGAGCTCGGATCCGTCAGTGCGGCGCGACATTTCGCGCGGGC
>Ga0302184_10000247_pt1 | contig 35929 bp, 39 predicted proteins | sample I_Palsa_N3_3_FD_200233 | JGI IMG/M metagenome (GOLD analysis project Ga0302184, IMG submission 200233) | Peat permafrost microbial communities from Stordalen Mire near Abisko, Sweden - I_Palsa_N3_3 | ecosystem: Environmental > Terrestrial > Soil > Palsa > Peat permafrost | place: Sweden...
GGCAAGGCGAGCGGCAAGAACTCCTCTCTCGGCGGCGCGAAGGCCGCCGCCGATATAGTCAATTGCCTGGATACCAGCAACGAGAGCGAGGTCATGGAGCAGATCAACGCCATGGATGCTGCGCTCGGATCGCGCATTCAGGATTTGATCTTCGTCTTTGACAATCTCATCGACATCGATGACCGCAGCATGCAGGAGCTGCTGCGCCAGGTGCAAAGCGACAAGCTGCTGCTCGCGCTCAAAGGCACCGACGATGCCCTCAAGGAGAAGATCTTCAAGAACATGTCGCAGCGTGCGGGCGAGATGCTGCGCGACGATCTCGAGGCGAAGGGGCCCGTCAAACTCTCCGAGGTGGAAGCGGCGCAGAAGGAAATTCTCGCCAACGCGCGCCAGCTCGCCGAGGCCGGCACCATCGCGCTCGCCGGCAAGGGTGACGAATATGTCTGAGCAGGCGCGCGCACGGCCCGTGGCCGTTGTCGAGCGCTGGGCGGCGCCGGCGGTGGAAGGTCCGATCGTCGGGCGGCGTGCGGATGCCAGCAGCGTGCTCGATCGCCAGGAAGAATCTGCGCAGCATGCGCGCGGCTACGCGGCCGGCATCGCAGCCGGCCGCGCCGAAATGCAGGCGCGCGTCGCCGAAGCGCAGGCGCGCGTGACGCGTCTGGATTCAATTCTGAAGCTCCTGGCGCGACCGCTCGAGGAGCTCGATGGCGCGGTCGAGCAGGAACTGGCGCTGCTCGCCCTCACGATCGGCCAGCACCTGCTGCGGCGTGAACTCAAAACCGATCCTGCGCAGATCATTGCCATCATTCGCGAGTCAGTGGGGCGATTACCCGCGGCCGCGCGCGATGTGCGCGTGCATTTGCACCCGGACGACGCCGCGGTGGTGCGCGAACGGCTGCCCGCGCCCGCCACCGAGCGCGCCTGGAGCATCATCGAGGATCCGGCGCTCGCGCGTGGCGGGTGCCTGGTGCGCACCGACACATCGCAGATAGACGCGCGCCTGGAAAGCCGCGTGAACGCAATCGTAGCCGCCGCATTGGGCGAGGAGCGCGCCGCGGCACGCACCGCACCCGCCGCCACCGCGAAGGGCGAGGCATGACGGGCACGAGCGAAACGCAGCGCAGCCCGCGCTGGCGCGAGCACTTGGCGCTGCATACGCGGCGCATCGGGCGCATTCCGCCGCCGGCGGTCGAAGGCTACCTCACGCGCATGATTGGCCTCACCCTCGAGGCAGTCGGCTGTCAGGCCGCCGTTGGTGACTACTGCGACGTGCTGGCAAGCGACGGCACGCGCCTCGAAACCGAAGTCGTCGGCTTTTCGGGCGAGCGGCTGTATTTGATGCCGACGGGGGACTTCCACGGGCTCGAGCCCAACGCGCGCGTCGTGCCGCGCCAGCGCGCGGGAACGGTGCGCGTGGGACCGCAGCTTCTCGGACGCATCATTGATGGCGCCGCCCAGCCCCTCGATGGCCTGGGGCCGCTCGATTGCGAGGAGCGCGTGCGCCTGATTGGACGGCCGATCAATCCGCTGGCGCGACAGCCGATCAGCGAGCCGCTCGACGTCGGCATTCGTGCGATCAATGCCTTGTTCACCGTGGGACGCGGCCAGCGCATTGGCCTATTCGCCGGCAGCGGCGTGGGCAAGAGCGTGCTGCTCGGTATGATGGCGCGCTATACCCAGGCGGACATCATCGTCGTCGGCCTCATCGGCGAGCGCGGCCGCGAGGTGAAGGAGTTCGTCGAGCGCATCCTCGGCCCCCAGGATCGCAGGCGCGCCGTCGTGGTCGCAACGCCCTCCGATACACCGCCGCTCATGCGTCTGCACGGCGCTTGGCTCGCGACGGCAGTTGCCGAGTATTTCCGCGATCGCGGCGCAAGCGTGCTGCTCATCATGGATTCGCTCACGCGCTTTGCGCAGGCACAGCGCGAGATCGGACTTGCCATCGGCGAGGCGCCGGCCACCAAGGGCTATCCGCCCTCGGCGTTCGCGCGCCTGCCGCAACTCGTCGAGCGCGCCGGCAACGGCACCACCGCCGGCGGCTCAATCACCGCTTTCTATACCGTGCTCACTGAAGGCGATGATCAAAGCGATCCGGTTGCGGATGCCGCGCGCGCCATTCTTGACGGACACATCGTGCTCTCGCGGCGCATTGCCGAAAGCGGTCAATATCCGGCAATCGACGTCGAAGCCTCCGTGAGCCGCGCCATGCACGAGATCGCCGCGCCGGCACAACTGGAGCTGGCAAGACGCTTCCGTCAGACGCTCTCGACGTATCAGCACCACCGTGACCTGATCGCCATCGGCGCCTACCAGAGGGGCACTGACCCGCGTGTCGATGCCGCCATGACGCTGTGGCCGCGCATGCAAAAGTTTCTGCAGCAGGGCATCCAGGAGCGCACCGGACTTGCGCAGAGCGTGGCGGCACTCGAGGCCGTTTTGAAGGAAGTTCCCGAGACGACAGCTGACACCAAGGTGACCTCATGAAACGAGCCGAGCGGCTGCGCATGGTCGAGCGCGCCATCGATGATATTGAACGCCGGCGCGCCGGGACGCTCGCCGCCAGCGAGCGCCATTTGAGCGCTTGCGCTGCAAAGCTCGCCGAGCTTGAGACGTACCACAAGGCTTATACGCGCCAGTTCAATGAACGCGCGGAAGCTGGCATCGGCGGCGCCGGTCTGCGCGATTATCAGGCTTTTCTCGCCCGCCTCGCGGAGGCCGTGCGGCAGCAGACGACGCTCGTCGTGCGGGCGCGTACCGAACGCGACGCCGATCGGCGCAACTGGCAAAACGCTGCACAGCGCGCCGAAGCCGTCGGCCGGCTCGTCAGTCGCTGGAAAAATGAAGAACTGCGCCTGGGCGAGCTCTCCGAACAGCGCGAATCCGACGATCGCGCGCAACGTCGTTCCCTAACCGAGCGAGCTGCACATGGCGCTTAAGAACGTACCCGCGGCCTCCGCACGCACATTGCTCCTGGCCACGAACCCGGCGACGGCAACGACGGCGGCCGCGACCAGCGCCAAGAGCGGCTCGGGCTCGGCGGCGAACGCCGCGCTCGCAAACGCGGGCGCTTCCGATTCCGCATCCACGCCGCTCGCTGCGGATTTCCTTGCGCTCCTCACGGGATTCGGCGCGCAAGCCGCGCCGGCCTCTCCCACGACGCCCGCCAAAGCCAAGGCCAATCCTGCGCCGCCGACTTTCATGCCGGCCGTGGCAGCGGGCAGCGCAGGCGCCGCCCCGCCTGCGGCATTTCTTGCAACTGCGCAACTGACGCTGCCCGTTGCGCCGGCACCAGCCACGACGCCGGCCACCGCGACACCCAGCGCCGCCGCGATACCGCCCAGCGCGCCAGCGCCCAGCGCGAACCTACCGGCCACGACCGTGCCAAGCGCCCCGCCGTCCGTTGCCATCGCGCCCGCGCCCCCGCCGCCGACCATGCCGCTGCCCACCGTCATGCCCGCAGCTGCGCCGCCGGCGAGCGCGGCGCCGGCCCGCGCTGAGGCTGCGCCCGAGAGCATGTCCGCGACGGCGGCGAGCGCCGCAGCTGCAGACGGCACCGCCGCCGCTGCCAGCGCCGATTCTCCGGCGCCCTCGCCCGCGCCTGCGCCCGCGCCTGCGCCCGATGCAGCCGCCGCGTGGCTGTCGTCCAGCATTCGTGTGCCGACACTGCAGCCGGCCGCAGCGAGCCTCGCTCCCAGTGCAGCGACATTCATGGGCGCGACTGCAGCCAACGCCGCGGACGAGAGCGACTCCACCGGCGATCCGGTCGAGACGGCTGAGACGGCGGATGGCCCGCCAGACATGACCAAATCCGTGACGGAACCGGTCGCGTTCGCGCTCGCCGCCAACGCACCCCTGCCGGATGCCCGCTCCGATTCGACGGCGGCGACGCCGGCGGATCGCATGAGCGCGACCGCGGCCGCCGCATCGGCCCAAGCGGGGCCGCTGCAAAGCTTCGCGCATTCGCAGCCCGCGACGGATGCGCGCGCGCCGGCCGAGATTCGCGCACCCGTCGGCAGTCCCGCCTGGACCGAAGAGCTCGGCACGCAGCTCACCTGGATGACGAGCCACGGACAGGACAGCGCTTCGCTGCGGCTCTCGCCGGAGCATTTAGGTCCCGTCGAAGTGCGCATCGACGTGCGCGACGGCGCGGCGAGCGTCTGGTTCGGCGCCGCCCACCCGGACACGCGCAGTGCGCTCGAACAATCACTGCCGCGGCTGCGCGAGCTCTTTGCAGCCTCCGGCATGCTGCTCGCGGACGCCGGCGTCGCGCGCGATGCGCCGCGCCAGAATGCGCGACCCGCCGCGCCCGTAGCGCTCGCAGCCAGCGCGGGCGACGCATCCATCAGCACCTCCAAGGCACAAGCCGGTCCCGCCCATTCGGGGCTCGTCGACACCTACGTGTAAGCGGCGCAACGCGTGACGCACGTCACGCGGCGAGCGCCAAATTTCCGTCGTCAAACACATGGCATGGGCGTTGCAGACGTCCTTGCGAGTCCTACGTTGAACGTCACACAAAGGTCCCTGAACGATGGCCGAGATTCCCGTCCTGGAGCCTGCACCCGCCGAGAAGTCCAGCGGCAAGTCCAAGCGCATGCTGCTCTTCATCATCATCGGTGCTGTGGTCGTGCTGGGCGCCGCAGGCGGCTGGTTTATGCTCGGCGCGCGCAAAGCACATGCACCCACCCAGGCCGAGGCCGCGCCGCACGGACCGCCTGTGTACATCCCGCTCGATCCGCCGTTCGTCGTCAACTTCGAGGCTCAGCAGCTCGTGCGGTTCCTGCAGGTCACCGTGCAATTGATGACGCGCGATCCGCAGACCGTGGAACTCCTGCACGCCAATGACCCGGCGGTGCGCAATGACCTGCTGCTGCTCTTCGGTAATCAGCGCTACGAGGTGATCGCGACACGCGAAGGCAAGGAAACTTTGCGCAAGCAGGCGCTCGACGTCGCGCGGCATGTCGTCGCGCAGGCGGGCGGCACGCCCGACCGCGTCGAAGCGGTGTACTTCACCAGCTTCGTCATGCAATGAGCGCCGCGCGATGAACGAACAGAAAGTCCTCAATCAGGATGAGATCGACGCACTGATCCACGGTGTGGACGTCGGTGCCGTCGACACGCAATCCCCCGCCGCCTCCGGCGAGGCGCGGCCGTTCGATTTTCAGAGCCAGTCGCGCATCGTGCGCGGCCGCATGCCGACGCTCGAGATGATCAACGAGCGCTTCGCGCGCCTGTTTCGCGTGAGCCTCTACAACCTGCTGCGGCGCTCGCCGGAGATCGCCATCGGTCCCGTCGAGATGAAGAAATTCAGCGAATACGTGAACACGCTGCACGTGCCGACCAGCCTGAACCTGGTGAAGATCAACCCGCTGCGCGGCACTGCCCTGATCGTGCTTGATCCGAAGCTCGTGTTCGCCGTCGTCGACAACTTCTTCGGCGGCAACGGCCGGCACGCGAAGATCGAAGGTCGCGAATTCACCGCGACCGAGACGCGCATCATCCAGCTGCTGCTGCGCAACGGCTTCGCCGATCTGCGCGAGGCCTGGTCGCACGTGCTCGCCATCGAGATCGAATACCTGCAATCGGAAATCAATCCCAATTTCGCCAACATCGTGAGTCCATCGGAGATCGTGGTCGTCACGAGCTTTCACGTGGAGCTCGACGGCGGCGGCGGCGATGTGCACGTCAGCATGCCTTATTCGATGCTCGAGCCGCTGCGCGAGGTCCTCGAAGCGGGCGTGCAGAGCGATCGCGTCGAGCAGGACGAGCGCTGGATGCATTCCCTGCGCGATGAAATCGACGACGCGGAAGTGGAGCTCACCACCGTGCTCGCACGCGGCGCGCTCACGCTTGCGGAACTCGTCGATTTGAAGGCCGGCGACGTCGTGCCCTGCGATTTTGCCGGCACCGTGACGGTGCTTGCAGAACAAGTGCCGATATTCCGCGGCTCCTTCGGCCTGTCGCGTGGCCAGCAGGCCGTGAAGGTCGAGGCGCGCGTGCGCCGCCCCAAGCAGCCCAACGACTCCAAGCTTCTGAAGAACGCCTGAAAGGTACACCTATGAACGCTGCAGCAGCCGACGCGCGCGCCGCCGAATTCGAAAACCTCAAGCCCGAGGGAGGCCCGCAGACCAACCGCGACGTGAACATGGACGTCATTCTCGACGTGCCGGTGACCCTGTCGATGGAGGTCGGACGCACGCGCATACCCATTCGCAACCTCCTGCAGCTCAATCAGGGCTCGGTCATCGAGCTTGATCGCGCGGCCGGCGAGCCGCTGGATGTGTTCGTGAACGGCACGCTGATCGCACACGGCGAAGTCGTCGTCGTCAACGAGAAGTTCGGCATCCGCCTGACAGACGTGATCAGTCCGGCCGAGCGCATTCGCAAACTCAAATAGACGCATGCCTGCACCCGCGCCGCTCATGAAATTCTCTCCCCTAAGCTTGGCCCTGCTCGTTCCGGTTGCCCTGGCGCGCGCGGATGTCGGGCGCGTGTTCGCCGCGCCGGCGACCCCGGCGCAGGGCGCGCCGAGCGTCGTCGGCAGCCTGGGCGAGGTAACATTTGCGCTGGCGGCGGTGCTGGCCGCGGTGTTCGTCGCGGCATGGCTGCTGCGCCGCGTGCGCGGCTTCGGCGGCGTAGCGCGTGGCGCGCTCGATGTCATCGCCGACCTGCCGCTCGGCCCGAAGGAGCGTGCCGTGCTGGTGCGCGTGGGCAAGACGCAACTATTGATCGGCGTTGCGCCCGGGCGCGTGACGACGCTGCACGTACTTGCGGAGCCTCTCGACGCTGCGGCGCCGCTTGCGCAAGCCGGCGTGACACGTCCTTCGTTTCACGCGCTCCTGATGAAGAGCCTGGGCAAGTCATGAAAGCACCGCGACTCATCCTAGGCGCGCTTCTGGCACTCGGCGTGCTCGTTACCTCGACGCCGACACTTGCCGACACGGGAATTCCGGCCCTGAGCGTGCAGAGCACTGCGGGCGGCGGCCAGACCTACACGCTCACCCTGCAGATCCTCGCGCTGATGACGGCGATCACGCTCTTGCCGGCGCTCGTTCTGATGATGACGGGGTTCACACGCATCGTGATCGTCCTCGGCATCCTGCGCCAGGCGCTCGGCGCCGGCCAGACGCCGCCCAATCAGGTGCTGATCGGCCTTGCGCTCTTCCTCACGCTCTTCGTGATGTCGCCGGTCATCACCCGCATCAACGATGAGGCGTTGCAGCCCTACGTCGCAGGCACCATCGACTCGGTCGCCGCGCTCGAGAAGGCCATCGTGCCGCTGAAGAAGTTCATGCTCGATCAGACCCGCGAGAGCGACATCGCGACCTTCGTGCGCATCTCCGGCGGCCACGGTTACGCCTCGCCCGATGCGGTGCCGCTCACCGTGCTCGTGCCCGCGTTCGTCACGAGCGAGCTTAAGACCGCATTCCTGATCGGCTTTCTGATCTTCATACCCTTCGTCATTATCGACCTGGTCGTCGCGAGCGTGCTCATGTCGATGGGCATGATGATGCTCTCGCCGGTGCTGATCTCGCTGCCCTTCAAATTGATGCTGTTCGTGCTCGTCGACGGCTGGTCGCTCGTCATGGGCACTCTGGCCGGCAGCTTCTACTCATGACCCCGGAGACCGTGCTGTCGATCGGACGCCATGCGCTCGAGATGACGCTGCTCCTGGCTGCGCCCCTGCTGCTCGTGGCGCTCACCACCGGACTCATCGTCGGCGCCTTCCAGGCCGCCACCCAGATCAACGAGATGACCTTGTCGTTCATACCTAAACTCATCGCCATGGCCACCATGCTGATGCTGGCGGGACCGTGGATGCTGAAGATGCTGGTGAGCTACACGCGTGACCTCATCCAGAGCATTCCCGGATTGATCAACTGACCATGATTACGCTCACCAGCGGCCAGCTCGAGGGATGGATTGCCGAGATCTTCTGGCCGTTCATCCGCATCGGCGCATGCTTCATGGTCGCGCCTGCGTTCGGCGCGGCATTCGTGCCGGCGCGCCTGCGCATCGGGCTTGCGGCGATCGTTGCGCTCCTGGTCGCACCAATGGTCGCAACCCCGACGGGCATCACGCCGTTTTCCGCGGCGGGCGTCATCGTCACCGTGCAGCAGGTACTCATCGGCGTTGCGCTCGGCTTTGCACTGCAGCTCCTGTTCGATGCCGTCTCCCTCGGCGGACAGCTCTTGGCGAACAGCATGGGGCTGTCGTTCGCATTCAACGTCGATCCGTTGCGCGGCACCAGCACGCCCGCGCTCGGCCAGTTCTATACGCTCCTCGTAATGCTGACGTTTCTCGCTCTCGATGGGCATCTGGCGCTGATCGAGATGCTGGTGCAGGGGTTTCGCACGCTGCCCATCGGAACCACAGGCTTCGATCACGCGCGCCTGTGGAGCGTTGTCGAGTGGGGGTCCCAGCTCTTCGCAGGCGCCCTGTCGGTGGCGCTGCCGGGTGTCACCGCGCTCCTGATCGTGCACCTTGCGCTCGGAGTCATGAATCGCGCCGCACCCACACTCAACCTCTTCGGCGTCGGCTTTCCCGTGACCCTGGTGTGCGGACTTGCGATCGTGCTCCTCGGACTTCCCGCAGTGCAGGCCAACTTCGTTGCGCTGCTGCGCGATGCGTTCGACCTCTTGCGCGGCCTGACTGCGGCGGGGCTCTAAAGCCATGGCCGAGGACGCACAGGAACGTACCGAACTTCCGACACAAAAGCGGCGCGACGAGGCGCGCAAGCGCGGCGAACTGCCGCGCTCGCACGAATTGAATACCGCCGCCGTCGTGCTGGTCACCGGCATGGGGCTTGAGTTTCTTGGCCCGCACATAGGCAAAGGTCTCGGCATCCTGCTGCGTTCGGATCTGGTGCTCTCGCGCGCGCAGGCCTTCGATGAAAGCCATGCCATCGCCGCGCTCGCAGGCTCGCTCACGACCGCGCTGCACGTGTGCCTGCCGCTCCTCGGTCTCACCGTGGTCGCGGCTCTCCTCGCGCCGCTTGCGCTCGGCGGCTGGAACTTGAGCCCCACCGCGCTTGCTCCAAATTTCACCCGTCTCAGCCCGATCGCCGGATTTGGCCGCATGTTCTCCGCGCGCAGCGCGGTCGAGCTTGCCAAGGCCTTTGCCAAATTCCTGCTGGTCGCAATCATGGGCTGGCTCTTCCTGCGCTCCAAAGCCGGCGAGCTCCTCGCGCTCGGCGCCGAGCCGCTCAAAGCCGGGATCATCCACGCCATCAGCCTCGGCGGCTCTGCGCTGGTTCAGCTCGGCAGCGCGCTCGCGCTGATCGCGGCGGTCGATGTGCCCTGGCAGATGCACCAACATACCCAGCGGCTGCGCATGTCGCGCGAGGAAATTCGCCAGGAACTGCGCGAAAGCGAAGGCGCCCCCGAGGTCAAAGGGCGCATCCGCTCCCTGCGCCAGCGGGTGGCGCGGCGCCGCATGATGCAGGAAGTGCCCAAGGCCGACGTCGTCATCACGAACCCCACGCACTTCGCCGTCGCCCTGCGCTACGACGAGCGTCGCATGCGCGCACCGACGGTGACGGCCAAAGGCGCAGATGTCATTGCAACGCGCATTCGCGAAGTGGCAACCGAGCATCTCGTGCCCATTTTCGAAGCACCGCCGCTCGCCCGCGCGCTGCACGCGAGCGTCGACATCGGCGAGGAGATCCCTGCCTCGCTGTACGTCTCGGTGGCCCAGGTTCTGACCTACATCTACCAGTTGCGTGCGGCACGCCGCGGCGGCGCAGCCGCGCCCGCGCCGCCGGCGCTCGACCCCACGGTCGATGCAGCGCGGCACTAGCACCATGGCCACTGCAACCGCAACTTCTGCATTGCCGCCGCTGCGCGCCATGCTACGCACCGGCCTCGGCCTGCCGGTCGGCGTGCTGGCGGCGCTCGCGATGGTGGTGCTGCCGCTGCCGCCGATTGCGCTCGATGCGCTCTTCACCTTCAACATCGCGCTCTCCATCGTGGTCGTGATGGCGGTCTTCTACGTCGCGCGCCCCATCGAGTTCGGCGTCTTTCCGACGGTGCTGCTGCTCGCAACCCTGTTGCGCCTGGCGCTCAACGTCGCCTCGACACGCGTGGTGCTCCTGAACGGCCACACCGGAACGCAGGCGGCCGGCCGCGTCATCCAGTCGTTCGGTGAGTTCGTCATCGGCGGCAACCTCGCAGTCGGCGTGGTCGTGTTCGTCATTCTCACCGTCATCAACTTTGTGGTCGTCACCAAGGGTTCCGGACGCATCTCGGAGGTGAGCGCGCGCTTCACCCTGGATGCAATGCCGGGCAAACAGATGGCGATCGATGCCGATCTCAACGCCGGGCTCATCACCCAGGATGAGGCGCGCACGCGACGCGTGGAGGTGCGCACCGAGGCGGACTTCTACGGCTCCATGGACGGCGCCAGCAAGTTCGTGCGCGGCGACGCGGTGGCGGGCATTCTGATTCTCTTCATCAATATCATCGGCGGGCTCACCATCGGCACCGTCGCCCACGGCCTACCCTTCTCGCAAGCGGTACAAACCTACACGCTGCTCACCATCGGTGACGGTCTCGTCACGCAGATTCCGGCACTGCTGCTCTCGACCGCGGTCGCCGTCATCGTGACGCGCATGTCCGGCGCGCAGGACATGGGTGGCGAGCTCGGGCGCCAGCTGTTCCGTCAGCCGAAGGCGCTGGGCGTGGCCGCCGGCCTGCTCGCCACCATGGGTCTCGTGCCCGGCATGCCGAATCTCGCCTTTCTTACGATGGCGCTGTTGTGCGGCTTTGGCGCTTACCTCATGCACCGGCGGCAGACGGCGCAGAAGCCTGCGCCCAAGGCTGCAGCCGCGGCGCCCTCTGCCGAGACACGCGAACTTTCCTGGGAAGACGTTCAGCCGGTTGATGTCCTCGGCCTCGAGGTGGGCTATCGCCTGGTGCCGCTCGTCAACCGCGCGCAGAACGGCGACCTGCTGGCGCGCGTGCGCGGCGTGCGCCGCAAACTCTCGCAGGATCTGGGCTTCCTCGTGCCTGCCGTGCACATTCGCGACAATCTGGACCTCGCCCCCAATGCCTACCGCATCAATCTCGGCGGCGTGCCGGTGGGCGAGAGCGTGGTGTATCCCGAGCGCGAAATGGCCATCAACCCGGGGCGGGTATTTGGCCAGCTGAAAGGCATTGCCACCCGTGACCCCGCCTTCGGCATGGAAGCGGTGTGGATCGAGCCCGGCGCGCGCGAGCACGCTCAGACTCTGGGCTACACGGTCGTCGATGCGAGCACCGTGGTCGCAACTCACCTGAGCCACATCATTCAGCTGCATGCGCATGAGCTTCTCGGCCACGACGAAGTCCAACAACTGTTGAATACGCTCGCCAAGAATGCCCCCAAGCTGATCGAGGATCTGATTCCAAAAGTATTGCCGCTGTCCGCGGTGGTGCGCGTGCTGCAGGGATTGCTCGCCGAGCGCGTGCCCATTCGCAACATCCGCGCCATTATCGAGACTCTGGCGGAGCATGCGCCGCGCACGCCGGATCCGGTGGCGCTGCAGGGTCTGGTGCGCAGCGCCCTCGGCCGACAGATCGTCCAGGACATCGTCGGCATCTCCGGCGAGCTGCCGGTGATCACGCTCGAGCCGGAACTCGAACGGCTGCTGCAGAACTCGTTGTCTCCAGGTTCGACGAGTGCGAGTCCCGGCCTCGAACCGGGGCTTGCCGAACGCCTGCAGCAGCGCCTGTCCGATTCCGTCCAGCGCCAGGAGCTCTCGGGCGAGCCGGCCGTGCTGCTGGTGCCGCCGCAGCTGCGTGCAACTCTCGCGCGTTTCATCCGCTCGAGTGTGCCGAACCTGCACGTGCTGGCGTGGAACGAGATTCCCGACAACCGCAAGGTGCGCCTCGTCAGCGCCGTCGGCCAGTGACGATCATGACAGCAGCTTTTTGAGAACTATCGGAGTAGCACGATGAAGATCATCCGCCACACTGCGAGCGACATGCGCTCGGCGCTGCGCGCCCTGCGCGCGCGCCTCGGGCCGGACGCAGTCATCCTGTCGTCGCGGCGCACCGCGGCCGGCGTCGAGGTGTCCGCCGCCATCGACTTTGACGCGCAGGAACTTGCCGCGGCACAGGCGGCAGGCTTTGCAGCCTCGAGTGCGGCGGATGCATCACTGCCGGCCGAATCCGCGGTGCTTATCTCGCCTGCGCTGCCCGCGGCGGCGCTACCGGCGGCCTTCGCGCAGGTCGCCCCCGCCGCGGCGCAATCTGCGGCCAACACGGCCGACGCGCACGGACCCTTGCCGGCAGATGCGCTTGGGCGGGAGTTGCGCACCCTGCGCCGCATGCTCGAAACGCAGCTCGCCGCGCTTGCGTGGAATGACCTCACGCGCCGCGCGCCGATTCATACCGAAGTGCTGCGCGAGCTCACCGAAATCGGGATCAGTCAGGATCTTGCCGCCCAGGTCGTCGCGCAGCTGCCCGCCAACATCGAATTCTCCACCGCGCGGCGCCTTGCCATCGCAAACCTCTCGCAGCGGCTTCTCGTCACCGGGGACCGCTGGCTCGAAAGCGGCGGCCAGGTCGCGTTCGTAGGCCCGACCGGCGTCGGCAAGACCACCGCCCTTGCCAAGCTCGCCGTGCGCTGGACGCTGCGCCACGGCCCCAAGGAGCTGGCATTGATCGCCGCGGACACGGTGCGCATGGGCGCGCAGGATCAGGTGCGCGGCCTCGGTCAATTATTGGGGGCGCCGGTGCACACGCTCGACAACTTCGGCGAGCTCCCGGCGCTGCTCGCGCGCCTGACGCAGTGCCGCCTGCTCTTGATCGACACGCCCGGATCGAGTCAGCGCGACGCGCAGCTTGCCGGGCGCCTCGCAGCCCTCGCCGCGGCAGGCCCGCGCCTGACAACCGCACTGGTGCTTGCCGCGAGCACCCAGGCGGGCGCCAACGAAGAAATTGTCACGCGCTTCGCCCCGGCGAGACCTGCGGCTTGCCTCCTCACCAAGATCGACGAGACCACGAGCTTGGGCGGTGTGCTTTCGGTCGTGATGCGCGCGAGTCTGCCCATCGCCTACATCAGCGAAGGCCAGCGCGTGCCGGAGGACCTGCGGCCGGCGCGTGCGCTCGAGCTTGTTTCGAGCGCGGTGCAGATGGCGCAAGTGACTGGCGCAGCTGCCGACGAAGACCTGCTGCGCAGACGATTCGGAGATGTCGCTCATGCCCTCGCCTAAGATCCGCATGATCAATAATTTAAAAGTGAGTCCGCTGGCCAACCCGGTGCGCGTCATCGCGGTGACGGGCGGCAAGGGCGGCGTCGGCAAGTCGACCGTCGCCGTCAATCTCGCAACCGGGCTCGCGGCGGCGGGCCGCCGGGTGGTGCTCCTCGACGGCGATCTGGGCATGGCCAATGTCGATGTCCTTCTCGGGCTCTCGCCGCGTTACACCCTGGCGCACGTGCTCTCCGGGGAGCGCACGCTCGATGAGATTCTCGTCAATGCGCCGCAGGGCTTCATGATCGTGCCTGCCGCCTCCGGCGCGGCGGACCTTGCAAATCTCGACGCGACCGCGCACCTGGGACTCGTGCAGGGGTTCAGCGCCTTGGGCGCGCGCGTGGATGTGCTGATCGTCGACACCGCGGCCGGCATCGCCCCCGGCGTGCTGCAGTTCTCACAGGCGGCACAGCAGGTACTCGTCGTCCTTTGCGATGAGCCTGCATCAATGACGGATGCCTATGCCCTCGTGAAGGTATTGAGCCGCAATCACGGCGTGCGTCACTTCCGCGTACTGGCGAACATGGCGGCATCGTCCGCAGCAGGCGAGAGCCTCTTCAGACGCTTTGAGCGCGTTACCGCGCGCTTTCTCGATGTCGCGCTGGAATATGCCGGCGCGATACCGCAGGACGAGGCGCTCAGGCGCGCAGTGCGCGCGCAGCGACCGGTGCTCGAGGCTTTCCCCGCAAGTCCCGCGGCGCGCGCCTTCAAGAAGCTGACGGCGTGCGCCGACAGCTGGCCTGCCCCCGCCGGTCCGCGCGGCAATCTTGAGTTTTTCGTCGAGAGGCTGATCCGTCGCCCCGCACCGCACCTTGAGGTCGTGCCGTGAATGCAGTCGAAGCGTACGTCGCGCGGCGCAGTGGCGCCGATCAGGACGCACTCGTCATGCGCCACGCAGAGCTCGTGAAGCGCATTGCCTACCACTTGGCCGGGCGGCTGCCGCCGAGCGTCGATGTGGCCGACCTCATCCAAGCGGGCATGCTTGGACTGCTGGAAGCAGCCGATCACTACGCCGCCAATCGCGGCGCAAGCTTCGAGACCTATGCCGGCATCCGCATTCGCGGCGCGATGATTGACGCCCTGCGCAAGCTCGATTGGGCACCGCGTTCGGTTCACCGCAAGGCGCGCGCCGTCGCCGCGGCGATCCGCGAGCTGGAGAAGGAGACGGGGCGCGATGCGCGCGATGCAGAGATCGCCGCCAAGATGGGGGTAACGCTCGAGGAGTACTACTCCATCGTGCAGGACGCGGCGAGTTGTCGGCTGGCGAGCCTCGATGAAGTGGCGGTGGGCGCCGCTGCCGACCCGGTCGATCCGTTCGTCGAGGTGTCGGATGAGAGATTCCGCACTGCGCTTGCGCATGAGATCGACACGCTCCCGGAGCGCGAGAAGCTCGTGATGTCCCTGTACTACAGCGACGGCCTCAACCTGAAGGAGATCGGCGCGGTTCTCAAGGTCACCGAGTCACGTGTGTGCCAGCTGCACGGACAGGCGCTGCTGCGCCTGAAGGGTCGGCTCGCGAACTGGCGCGAGCAGGATCCGCTGCGCGCTTAAGGGCGCTTGGGTTACCGCTTGAATAAGACTTTGAAATTTCTGATCGTGGATGACTATTCGACCATGCGCCGCGTCGTCAAGAATCAACTGCATGAACTTGGCTACGCCAATGTTGCCGAGGCGGATGACGGCGCGACGGCGTTGCCGCAGTTGCAACGCGGCGACTTCGATTTTCTGATCACCGACTGGAACATGCCGGGAATGCACGGCCTGGATCTTCTGAAGGCGGTGCGCGAACACGCAAAGCTTGCGCATCTGCCGGTACTGATGCTGACCGCTGAAGCGCGACGCGAACAGATCGCGACCGCCGTCCAGGCGGGCGTCGACGGCTATGTCATCAAGCCGTTTACGGCCGTGACCCTCAAGGACAAGATCGACAGGATCCTCGAGTCGCGCGCGGCGGCGACGGCATAAGGACAGACGCACTCGTGGATATCCTCAGCATCATCGGACTCACGCTCGGCCTGTGCGCCATCCTCGCCGGCGCCGTGCTCAAAGGCGCAGGCTTGATGGCGCTCGTGTCCGCCGCCGCGTTCACCATCGTCGTCATCGGCACCGTCGCCGCCATCTTCGTACAGACTCCGCTTGCCGTCATGAAACGCGCCGTGCGGATCTTCCCCTGGGTCATGCGTCCGCCGCCGCTGCAGGGCCGCGAGCTCATCAAGAAGATGGTGGAATGGAGCAACATCTCCCGCAAGCAGGGGCTGTTGAGTCTCGAGGCGGTGCTCACCAAGGAGCCCGACGGATTTGTACGCAAGGCGCTGCAGCTCGTGATCGACGGCGGTGAGCCGGAGGTGATCCGCGACGTCATGGAGGTGGAGCTCAACGCGCGCGAACATGCCGATACCCGCGCGGCAAAGGTTTTCGAAGGCATGGGAATCTATTGCCCGACGCTTGGGATCATCGGCGCCGTCCTCGGTCTCATGGCGGTCATGCAGAACCTCGCCGACCCGAGCAAGCTCGGGCACGGCATCGCGGCGGCATTCACCGCCACCGTCTACGGCATTGGCTTCGCCAATCTCTTCTTCCTGCCCGTGGCCGCGAAGCTCAAAGGGGCGATCCAGTCACAGACGCAGGTGCGCGAAATGGTCATCGAGGGAATGCTCGCCATCGCCCAGGGCGAGAACCCGCGCAGCATCGAGTCGCGCTTGGAAGGCTATCTTCACTAGGGGAAAATATGGCACGCGAGCAAAAGCACGAAGAGCATCAGAATCACGAGGCCTGGGCGATTCCGTACGCGGATCTGATTACGCTGCTGCTCGCGTTTTTCGTCGTGATGTATGCAATCTCCTCGGTGAACGAGGGCAAGTACCGGGTACTCTCGGACGCGATGGTCTCCGCCTTCAATGGCGCGCCGAGCGCAAAAAGCCCGCCGCCGCCACCGCCGCCGCCGAGCGCAGCTGCCGCCACTGGAACTCCCCAAGGTGCGATCAACCTGCCGGTCACGGGCACAGCGCCACGCTCCGCCCTGCCTCCCCTTGCCAACAACAGCACCCAGGATGCGGTGAACCCGGCGCATGGGGATCTGCAGGCCGCAAGCGCCGCGGCGGCTCTGGAGCGGGTCGCGCAAAGCGTGGAGCACGCGATGCACGATCTTGTGGCCAAGAATCTGGTCGCGGTGCGACGCGGCGACTCCTCGGTGGAAGTGGAGATCCGCACGGACATCCTCTTCCCGAGCGGCAGCGCGACGCTTGCGCCGAGCGCCATCGAAATCCTCACACGCCTCGCCGAGTCCTTGCGCTCGGTTGCCAACCCGATCCGCGTCGAGGGCCATACCGACGATCGCCCGATCAACACCCACGCCTTCCCCTCCAATTGGGAGCTCTCGGCCGCGCGCGCGAGCAGCGTCGTGCATCTCTTCTCCAGCCGTGACATTGAGCCGGCAAGGCTCGCGGTGATTGGACTTGGCGAATACCGGCCCGTCAAAAGCAACACCACCTCCGAGGGGCGCAATGCCAATCGGCGCGTGGTGATCGTCATTCTCTCGCCTGACTCGAGCACCGATGCCGCGCCCGATCGGGGCGCGCAGCCTGCGCGTGCCGTGGTCGCGCCGGAGGCGGTCCACTAGGAGCGCATGGCATGGATTCTGCACTCATTGACTGAGGTTGAGGTGGACGTCAACTTTCCGACGCCCGCAGGAAAAGTGTGAACCGGTTCACAAGAGGGCCACGCGATGTCCCAATTCTCGACAGTGCTGTCACATGTCGCTGCGCTCATGCCGCAGATCCCGCAGCTGCCGCAGGTGTCCATCGAAGTGCTGCTGATCGCAGGCCGCGCGGTATTCCTCGTCTTCTCGTTCGTGATCGCCGCGGTGACCTTCACGCGCTGGCGGCGCGGTGCGCAGCACAACACCGAGCAGATCCTGATGCAGAACAATCTCGTGCTGGAACGCCTGGCGGCGATCGAGGAGCGGGTGGCCTCGGCCAACTATCGTGTGGCGGAGCTTGCGACGCAACTGCAGGGTGAGCTGCGTGCGATGCCGCCGGCAAGCGACACGCAACCGCGCTACCAGAGCGCTATTCGCCTGGCGCGCGAGGGCGCATCGCGCGATGAACTGATCACAAGCTGCGGCCTGAGCCGCCAGGAAGCCGAGCTCGTGCTGCGCGTACATGCGTCCGCTCCGAGCCTCACTTCCGCGCAGGCCGCCGCTTAGACGGCATCTGCCGGGCGCCGCGCTACCTCAAGCCTCCCGCCGGGCAGCCGACCGCGGCGCACCGCGGGCATCCAGGCGCTCAACTTTTGGCGCCGCCTGCCGATAGCTCGGGCATGCCCGGGCATGAGAATTCCAGATGACGACACTCGCTCAGAAGGTCCCCCCACACCAACCCCACCCCGACGCCTTTGCCTTCGTGCAGGAACTGGCCGCAGAGCTCTCCAGCGGCAAGGTCGATCTGCCAAGCTTTCCCGAGATCGCGGTGCGCGTGCGCCAGGTGCTCTCCGATGAGGGCGTAAGCCCCGACAAGGTGGTGCGCGTGGTGGGCTCGGAGCCAGCGCTCGCGGCACGGCTGCTGCAGATCGCGAACTCGGCTGCGCTCAACTTCAGCGGCCGCGCGGTCACGGAGCTGCGCACGGCGGTCGCACGCATGGGCTTTAACATGGTGCGCAGCGCGGCGATTGCCTTCGCCATGTCGCAGCTGAAACGCGTGGATGCGCTCAAGGGGCTCGAGAAGCCGCTCGAAGTGCTGTGGAATCGCAGTGCCACGGTCGCAGCGCTGTCGCACGTCGTCGCGCGCCGCTTTTCCACGGTGAATCCGGACATGGCCCTGCTTGCAGGTCTGCTGCACGGAGTTGGGCACCTCTATATCCTCACCCGCGCCAGCAAGCACCCCAAGCTCTTCGCAAATGAGCCGGTGTTTCACGCCATCGACCGCGACTGGCATGCGAGCATCGCGCGGGCGCTCCTTGAGAATTGGGAGATGGCGGATGAGATCGTGCAGGCCGTGAGTGAGTTCGAAGATCTGGACCGCGAGCACCGCGGACCTCCGGACCTCTCCGACGTGCTTACCGTAGGCTACCTGCTCGCCTCCTACCGCGACTACCCGGAAACCGTTGAACTCAACATGCAGGGGGTGAGCGCCGGCAAACGCCTGCAGCTCGATGCGGCCGCCTATGTCAAGCTTCTGAATGAGTCTTCGGAGGAGATCGCGGCGGTGCAGCTGGCGCTAGGACGCTGAGTCGCGCGAGCGGCCGCGAGGCGCCGCGCCGCGCCGCTCAGGCCACACCGCTCAGGCTTGGACGGTCAGTACGCGCCCAATGCGCGCGGGCGCAAAAGACGCTCCCCGCCCATAAGGCTTGAAGTCCGCCGGGCGGCCCGTCAGCACGCCGAGCAGGGCCTGCACGCGCGTCAGCCGGACGTGCACCAGGGCGCCGTTCCTATCATTGAACTCGCGGCAGCGCGCGGCCCGAGTGGTGCATAGGGCCCAGTTGGCGCTGAGCGTGCCGCGCGGATCGCACCAGCGCAAGAGTCGCTCCAGACCTTTGGCGTCCGCCGCGTGGCCGAGCATGCGGCACAGCGTGCGACGCTCATCTTCGATGCGCACAATGCGCCCGACGCAGGCTTGCCGTTCCTTGATGGCGACTTGCAGCGTCGGGATATCGTTCGTCCGCAGAATCTGGTGTTCGCGCTCGAGCAGCTCCGCAAGCTGCGCAAGACAGCCAACCTCCTCGGTCAGCAGCTTCGCAAGATGCTCGCGGCACAGATCCGGATCCATGCTCACGGATCACCGAGCGGCGCAAGCGCATGTTCGAGACCGACGAGCCCATCAGCCACGCGCTCCGGCGAGATGGAATAACGGCCTTCCTCGATGGCGCTCCTGATGGCGCCAACGCGGGCGTCGTCGACCGGCGGCAGCACGCTCACGGCTTTCTCGAGCGTTGCAAGCTGCGTGGCCGTGTCCGTGATATGCACATCCCCGCCCGCAGAGCCGGATGCGGTGTGCGACTGGCCTGTGGCATCGGGCACGCGTTGCAGTGCACGTCCGGCTTCCACCGGCGTCGTATTGCTGTCAATCCCACTAAGTTTGCTGGCCAAGACCGGCCCTCCTAGTATTCCGCACTCGGGGTATCGGCAGCGGCTCGGCCGACTTTAGCGCCGCCGGCGCCTGCCACCGCGCCGTCATAATGCAACACGGATCACATCCTCATCCTCGACCACGCCTTCGACGACTTTAAGGGAACTTAGATTCTGCACCCGCAGGCGTGCGCCTGCGGATCCATTGGCCAGGGCCTTGCCGCGCGCGCGCACCTGCAAGCCGCCGACCGTTGCGACCAGCGTCACCTCCTGGCCCTGATGGATGAGGAGATCAGGCGTGAACATGTCGATCGACAGCGCGGTGCCCACCGGCAGCGGCCGTCTGACCGTGCGCCGCTTGAGATCGCCAATGTCGGCTAGATAGGCAACCGCATTGCCCGAGAGCTTGCGCTTCTGCACCTCAACGTCCTCGGCAACGAGGCGCGCATCCCGCGCGACCGGGTGGCGCAGCACCAAGATGCTAATCACGCTCTCGGTCGTCACTGGCACGTAAACGGTCCATGTGGCCCCGGTATCACAACTGACGCCAACGGTCGTGCGCGCCTGCAGTGCTGCGCCGCTTGGCAGATGCGCGCGCAATGCGCTGTGGCAGCGCGCGAAGTGCAGCCGTGAATCCAAGGGGTCCGCGGTAACGCTGGCGACACTCGCATCGGCCGGTAGTTGCGCGCGCACATAGGCCTCCGCAGTGGCGCGGATGCCCGCCACGCTTTCAACTGCCGTCTCCGCGACGGCAGAGGCAATCGCGCTCATCAGCACGATGGCGGCCAGGCCGCGGCAGGCACTGTGTACTCGACTGCGACGGTTCGTTGTCACTTCAGGCATACGGGAGGATCCGTTTGCAATTCGCGCGCCAGCTTCGCGACGGCGGCCGCGCGGCGCGCGCGCGGCAGCTTCTTGCCGCAGCACGTGCGGCACTTCACGTTTCTTGGACGCAAATGCCGTTAGCAGCTGCAATGTATTGATTGGCACGCGTATTGCTTCGAATCCGCCAGGTCAGTTTTTTGACGGATCGACGCCATGCCAATCAATCTCGATGCCTACCTCGGCGTGCACGCGGACGCACTGAAGGTGAGCTCACAGCGCATGGAGCTGCTCGCAACCAACCTTGCGAACGCCGATACCCCGAACTTCAAGGCGCGCGACATCGACTTCCGTGAGGCGCTGGCAGCGGCCGCAACTCCAAATTCCGCGGCGCAGGTGAATACCACGCAGCCGGATCATTTGACGGCTGACGCCTCCGGCGCGAGCGCGGCGAGCCTCAAATACCGCGTGCCGCTGGCCCCTTCGCTCGACGGCAACACCGTCGACGTGCAGCTCGAGCAGGCGGCATTTGCCGACAATGCCGTGCGTTTCCAGGCGACGCTGACTTTTCTCACCGGCCGCCTGCGCACTCTCATGACAGCCATCACCGGTCAATGAATTCAAGTATCTAAGAGCCGCCCATGTCATCGTTCAAGATATTCGATATTGCAGGTTCCGGACTGTCTGCGCAGTCCGTGCGTCTGAATACCGTGGCGAGCAACCTTGCCAATGCGGACAGCGTCAGCGGCGATCCCGCGAGCGTCTACAAGGCGCGCCATCCGGTGTTCGCTGCGGTGCGCGCCGCGCTCGGTGCTCCCAAGAGCGACGCCGCCGTGCAGGTGCGCGGCATCGTCGAGAACAATGCGCCGCCCACTACCCGCTATGAGCCCGGCAACCCGAGCGCCGACGCCAACGGCAACGTGTATGTGCCGAACGTCAATGCGGTTGAGGAAATGGTTGACATGATCTCCGCCTCGCGCGCCTACCAGAACAACGTTGAGGTCATGAACACCTCCAAAGATCTGCTGCTCGCGACTCTCAAGCTTGGCCAATAGTCGCAGGCGTCCATCCGCATCATCACCCTATCAGGAGCGCACATGTCCGTACCCGCCGAGTCCCTTTCAATGCCCACGAGTGCGAACAGCGCCGCAGGTGCGGCCTCCTCCACCGTGCCGTCGAATGACACGCTCACGGAGAGCGACTTTCTGCAGCTCATGGTCACGCAGATGCAGAACCAGGACCCGACCTCGCCCGCCGACCCGAGCGCCTTCCTCGGGCAGCTTGCGCAGATGAGCGAAGTCAGCAGTCTGGATAACATGCAATCGTCGCTTGCGACCTTGTCGAGCAGCCTCTTGTCTTCGCAGGCGGTGAGCGGCGCAAGTCTCGTCGGTCACGATGTTCTCGCCTCCGGCACCACGGGCAACCTGAGCGCGGGCGGCACGCTGAACGGCGCGGTGCAGACGCCCGCGGGCGCAACCGCCCTCACCGTCGCCGTCACCGATGCGAACGGCAATGTGGTGAGCACGTTCCCGGTCACACCGCAGTCGGGACTTACCGGTTTCAGCTGGAACGGCACCACCAGCTCCGGGGCGAGCGCGCCCGCCGGCAGCTACTCATTCGCCGTCACCGCCACTGTCAACGGCTCGACCCAGGCGGTGACTCCACTCATCGAGAGCACCGTGCAGAGCGTCACCATCGATCAGACGAGCCAGAGCCTCGATCTGAACACCGTCAACGGCGTCATCCCGATGAGCAACGTGGTCAGCGTGGATTAGCACCGGCTCACATCGAATTCCCAAGGAGATTCACTCATGTCATTTGGTATCGCACTCTCCGGCCTCAATGCCGCGCAGCAGGATCTGGACGTTACGGCAAATAACATCGCCAACGTCGACACGACGGGCTTCAAGTCCTCGACCACCGAGTTCGCGGATCTGTTTTCCTCAAGCCAGCAGGGCGTGAGTTCCACGGCGGTCGGCAACGGCGTGTCCGTATCCGAGGTCGCGCAGCAGTTTACCCAGGGCAACATCGACTCCACCGGCAACAATCTCGACCTGGCGGTCAGCGGCAACGGCTTCTTCACGCTGAGCGACAATGGCGCGCTTACCTACACGCGCGACGGTTCGTTCCAGGAGGACTCCAGCGGCTATGTGACCGACAGTCAGGGCAATCGCCTGCAGGTGTATCCGCCGCTCGCGAACGGCGGCTTCAATACCGGCGGCCTTACGGACCTAAATCTCACGACCAATGAGAGCGCGCCGCAAGCGACGACCAACGTATCGCTGACCGCCAATCTGCCGGCCAACGCGACGCCGCCGACGGGCGCATTCAACCCCGCCGATCCGGACACCTACAACGATACGACGTCGCTTACGACCTACGACTCGCTCGGCGCTGCGCACACCTCCTCGCTCTACTTCGTCAAAGGGGCAACCGCCAACGACTGGACCGTGCAGCTGTACGTGGACGGCACCGCGGTCGGCACGCCGCAGGCTCTTGATTACTCCAGTAGCGGCGCACTCACGACGCCGGCCGGCGGCGCGATCACTTTTCCGGCCTATACACCGGCCACCGGCGCTGCGCCCATGAATCTGACCTTCAATTTTGCGGACACCACGCAGGACGGCTCGACCTTCGGAGTCACCGCCAACACGCAGAACGGCTACACGACGGGCACTCTGACGGGCATCAACATTGACTCCACCGGAGTCGTGCAGGCGCGCTTCACGAACGGCAATTCGGTGAACCTCGGACAGATTGCGCTCGCGAACTTCGCGAACCCCCAGGGTCTGCAGCAGATCGGCAACCAGAGCTGGGCGCAGACTTTCGCCTCAGGCGCTCCGGTGAGCGGCACGGCCGGCCAGGCGGGTCTCGGCACCGTGCAGTCGGGCGCGCTCGAGGAGTCCAACGTCGACATCACCGCACAGCTGGTGAACATGATCACCGCGCAGCGCGACTTTCAGGCGAATGCGCAGATGGTCACCACCGATGACCAGATCACGCAGACCATCATCGGCATCCAGGCCAACGCCTAAGGACATTGCGGCCGGATAGGCGCGTTATGGACAAGATGCTCTATGTGGCGATGACGGGCGCGAAGGAAACCCTGCGCGCACAGACCGCCAACAGCCACAACCTTGCGAACGCCAACACGACCGGCTTTCGGGCGGATCTGTCCGCCTTCCAAAGCCGGTCGGTGTCGGGGCCCGGTTTTGCATCCCGTGTGTACGCGACCCACTCGAGCACCGGCTGGGACGACACGGTGGGTGCGCAGATCGCCACTGGCCGCAGTCTTGATGTCGCCATCAAGGGCAAGGGCTTCATCGCCGTGCAGGATGGCAACGGCAATGAGGCGTACACGCGCGCGGGAGACCTGCACATCGATCCGGACGGCCAGCTGCTGAACGCCACCGGACATCAGGTGCTTGGTGACGGCGGCCCGATCAGCATTCCCCCCAACCAATCGCTCAGCATCGCACCGGATGGCACGATTTCGATCGTGCCGCTCGGCCAGACGCCGAACACCACGGCCAACGTGGCGCGCATCAAACTCGTCAATGCGCCGAGCAGCAGCTTTGAACGCGGCACGGACGGGCTGTTTCGGGCGAGCGATGGCTCGCAGCTCTCCTCCGATGCCAATGTGCAAATCACCTCCGGCGCGCTCGAATCGAGCAACGTCAATGCCGCCGACGCCATGATGACGATGATCGAGCTGTCGCGGCGCTTCGAGCTGCAGGTAAAGGCGATGCGCACGGTGGAAGATGACGGCGCCTCATCCACGAAGCTGCTGCAGACCGAATAACTTTCGCAAAGGTATACCCTATGGAACCCGCACTTTGGGCCGCCAAAACCGGCCTCGACGCACAGCAGACGCAAATGACGGTCACCGCCAATAATTTGGCGAACGTCGCGACCACCGGCTTCAAATCAAGCCGCGCCGTGTTCGAGGACCTGCTGTACCAGAACGTGGCACAGGTGGGCGGCGCGACCTCGCAGAATACGCAGGCGCCGTCGGGCATGTCGCTCGGCACGGGCGTGCGCATCGTCGCCACCGAAAAGCAATACACCCAGGGCAGTTTGAATCAGACGGGAAATGCGCTCGATCTGGCCATTCAGGGCCGCGGCTTCTTCCAGGTGCTCCTGCCCGATGGCACCTTGGGCTATACGCGCGACGGCAGCTTCCAGATGAACGCTCAGGGCCAGGTCGTGACTTCCGACGGTTATGCGCTGCAGCCCGGCATCACGATTCCTGCGGGGGCGCAGAGCATCACGATTGCAGCCGACGGCGTCGTGAGCGCCCAGCTTGCGGGGCAAAGCGCGCCGACTCAGGTCGGCACCTTGCAGCTTGCCGACTTCATCAATCCGGCGGGCCTGCAGCCGCTCGGCGGCAATCTCGCGCAGGAGTCCGCCTCGAGTGGCTCGGTGCAGACCGGAACGCCGGGCCTGACTGGCCTCGGCACCCTCACGCAGGGTTCGGTCGAGAGCTCCAACGTCAACGTCGTTACGGAGCTCGTGAACATGATCGAGACGCAGCGCTCCTACGAGATGAACTCCAAGGCGATCGAGACGACCGATCAGATGCTGCAGTTCGTCGACCAGAATCTGTAGACGGAAAAGAAGCTGATGCACTACCTACGCCTGACCACTGTCGCCGTGCTTGCCGCCGCGGTGTGCTCCGCAGCCTGCACCGTGAAGCGGCCCAAGGACGACGACAGCGATGCCTTGAAGTGGGCAGCCGAGCCGTCGCCGGCGCCGACCAATGGCTCGATCTACCACACGGGACGCGAGATTGGACTCTTCGACAATCCGGTGGCGCGCCGCGTGGGTGACACCGTGACCATCATCCTCAACGAAAGCACGAGCGCGCAGAAGAGCGAGGTCACGACGACAACCAAGAACACCGCCGCGACGCTGCCCGGACCCACGCTCCTCGGCAAGGCCGTGACCATCAAGGGCAATCCGATCTTGAGCGCCGGCATCAATGACACGTCCAAATTCGACGGCGAAGGGGCAAGCTCGCAGAGCAACGCCCTTACCGGCGACGTCACGGTGACGGTGATGAAGGTTCTGCCGAACGGCAATCTCTACGTGCGCGGCCAGAAATGGATCGCCATCAATCAGGGCAAGGAGTACGTGCAGCTCTCCGGAGTAGTGCGCACCATCGACATCAATCCCGACAACACGATCTCCTCCTCGCAGGTCGCGAACGCAACGATTTCCTACGGCGCAAAGGGCGCGCTCGCCGACGTCAACGCACAAGGCTGGCTGTCGCGCTTCTTCAACTCGCCGTGGATGCCGTTCTAAGGGCTGTCCGAGACTTCAATGCGAAAAAACACTCTCTATATCCGTCTGCAGTGGCTGGCGCTCGCCACCTCGATCGCCATCGTGCTCGCGGCGCCGGTGCATGCCGAGCGCATTAAGGACATCGCCACAGTTGCAGGAGTGCGCGCGAACCAGCTGGTCGGCTACGGCCTCATCGTCGGCCTCGACGGCACTGGTGACCAGACGAGTCAGGCGCCATTCACCATTCAGAGCATCATCAACATGCTCGCCAAGTTCGGCGTGACCATTCCCGCGAACACCAATCCGCAGCTGAAAAACGTCGCCGCGGTGACCATTCACGCGGAGCTGCCGCCTTTCACCAAGACCGGCCAGACGATCGATGTCACGGTTTCCTCGATCGGTAACGCCGGCAGTCTGCGCGGCGGCAGCCTATTGATGACGCCGCTGCGTGGCCTCGACGGCGAGGTCTATGCGTTTGCGCAGGGAAGCCTCGTCGTCAGCGGCTTCGGCGTGAACGGCAAGGATGGCTCGCGCGTGTCGGTCAACGTGCCGAGCAGCGGCCGCATTCCCAATGGCGCGATCGTCGAGCGCGAAGTGCCGACGAGCTTCGCCGGCAGTCCCTTCCTCGTGCTGAATCTCAATACTCCGGACTTCACCACCGCCGCGCGCCTCGCCGAAGGCATCAATAAAATGCTCGGCGGCGGTACCGCGCAGGCGCTCGATGAGGTATCGATCAAGGTTACAGCTCCGGCGGATGCAAACCAGCGCATCTCCTATATCTCGCAGATCGAAGGCATCGAGATCGAACCGGGCGAGGCTCCGGCGCGCGTCATCGTGAATTCGCGCACCGGCACGGTCGTGATCAGCGCGCATGTGCGCGTCATGCCGGCCGCCGTTGCGCACGGCTCCTTGTCCGTAACGATTACCGAGCGCCAGGATGTGAGCCAGCCGAACGCCTTCTCGAACGGCGAAACCGTCGTGACACCGCGCAGCAGCCTTGACGTGCAGCAGGGCGAGTCGCGCATGTTCGTGTTCAAGGCGGGCGTCAATCTCGATGAGATCGTGCGCGCCGTGAACCAGGTGGGCGCGGCGCCCGGCGACCTCGTCGCTATTCTGGAAGCTCTGAAGGAGGCCGGCGCCCTGCGCGCCGAACTCATCGTCATATGACGGCGCCCGTCTCCGACGTCAAGACCTATGGCGACTTCGCCGCGCTCGATTCGCTCAAGCGCGGTGCGCAGGCCCAGGATCCCAAGGCACTGCGCGAGACGGCGCGACAGTTCGAAGCGATTTTCGCGCGCATGATGATCAAGAGCATGCGTGACGCCAATTTTGGCGACAAGCTCCTCGGCAGCGATCAGCAGGACTTCTATCAGGGCATGTTCGATGACCAGCTGTCCTTGGAGGTCACGCGCGGCCGCGGCCTCGGCCTTGCGGACATGCTGGTGCAGCAGCTGCAGCGCACCGGGCTCGTGCCGGCCGGCGCGCAAAGTTCAACGGCGGCGCCCGCATCCGCCGGCGCCAGCACTTCCGCCGCCGGCGCGGCAGCCAGTCCCACGCCGCCAAGCCCCGCGCAGCGTCAGGATTTCATCACCAAGCTTTTGCCGTCGGCGCAACAGGCCGGACAGGAGCTCGGCGTGGATCCGCGGCATCTCATCGCCCAGGCGGCGCTCGAGACCAACTGGGGCCAAGCCATGCCGCGCGACGCCAGCGGCCGCTCCAGCAACAATCTTTTCGGCGTGAAGGCAGGCAGTGAATCCGGCGCTGCCGCGGTCAGCGCGCGCACCACGGAGTACGCCAACGGCGCGCCCGTAAGCCAGGTCGATCAATTTCGAAGCTACGCCTCCCCGAGTGCAAGCTTCCAGGATTATGTTGCCTTGCTGCGCGGCAGCTCTCGCTACGCTGCGGCGCTTAATACGGGCAGTGACACGCAGGCCTTCGCCTCCGCGTTGCAGCAGGGCGGCTATGCGACCGATCCAAATTACGCGCGCAAGATCGCGGCCATTGCAGGCTCGCTCGACGCGCAGGCGCCGGCACTCAAGTCCGCAAACACTCTGCCGATCAATTCCCCGTCGGACCTCCTCTCAAAGAGTTAACCCATGGCCGATCTTCTCTCCACCAGCGTCTCGGGCTTGCTCGCCTTTCAGGAGGCGCTCGACACGACGAGCCAGAACGTCGCCAACGTCGACACGACCGGCTACAGCGTCGAGACGACCAACCTCTCCGAGGCGCAGGGCCAGATCCTCGGCAACGGCTATGTGGGAGGCGGCGTCGACGTCTCGAGCATCACCCGCGCCTACGATGAGCTTCTCGCCCAGCAGGTGCGTTCCTCGCAGGCGAGCTACTCGAGCTTCAACACCCTCGCCACTCAGGCGGCACAGATTGACAACATGCTGAGCGCGTCGGGAACGGGGCTGACGGCGACGCTGCAAAACTTCGTCAACGCGCTGCAGACGGTCGCGAATTCGCCCTCCTCCACCGCGCAGCGGCAGGCGCTGCTCAGCGATGCGCAGGCGCTCACGCAGCAGCTGCAGTCGTACGACTCGCAGATCTCGCAGGCGGACGCCGGCGTTGAATCGCAGATCAGCACCAGCGTCACCCAGATCAACACCCTCGCGAGCAACATTGCGACGCTCAACCAGCAAATTGCGGCCAACACCGGCTCCGGCCAGTCGCCAAACCAGCTGCTCGACCAGCGCGACGCGGACATCGATCAGCTGAGCCAGTATGTGAACGTCAATACGGTCGCCGACAGCAACGGCGCGATGGACGTGTTCATCGGCAACGGCCAGCCGCTCGTGCTCGGCGATAACGCGCAGCAGCTCACGACCACCCCGGACCCGTACGACGCATCGGACCTCAACATCGCACTAGTGGGCAGTGGCGGCAGCACCGCCGACATCACCTCGGAGATCAGCGGCGGGACGCTTGGCGGCCTGCTCGCGGCAAAGAGCCAAGTGCTCGACCCTGCGCAGAATGCCGTGGGCCTCATCAGCGTCGGCATTGCGAGCATCGTCAATCAGCAGCAGCAGTCGGGCATGGACCTCACCGGCGCTCAAGGCCAAGCCATGTTCAGCGTCGGTGCCGTTGAAACGCTGCCGGACGCAAACAATACGGGCAGCGCGGCGTTGACGGTCACGCGCACGAATTTGAGCGCGCTTACGAGCGATGATTACCAGCTCCAATACACGGGCAGCGCCTGGCAGCTCACTGATGCGACGACCGGGCAGGCGGTCGCCATGACCGGCACCGGCACCAGCGCCGATCCATTTCAGGCCGCGGGCCTCTCCATCAGCGTAACCGGCACTCCGGCAAGCGGCGACAGCTATCTCATCCGCCCCACGGCAGGAGCCACTGCCGGACTTGCCGTGCAGCTGACGAACCCCGCGCAGATTGCCGCGGCATCCCTCATCCAGACAGCGGCGGGCACGGACAACACCGGCACCGCCACGGTCTCGGCCGCAGGCGTGACCGACCCCGGCACCTGGGTGGCGGGCAACTACACCATCTCATTCACGAGCCCGACGGCCTACCAGGTTCTCAACAGCGCCGATGCAGTCGTCGCTTCCGGCACCTATGCGAGCGGCACTCCCATCGCCTTTAACGGCGCACAGGTGACTCTCAGCGGCACGCCGGCTGCGGGCGACACCTTCACGGTGAGCCCCAACTCTCAGGCGAACAGCGGCGACAACAGCAACATGTTCGCGATGATCGACGCGTTGTCGGGTTCCGCGCTCGACGGCGGCACCACCTCGTTGAGCAGCGCCGCCAACAACCTCGTAAGCCAGGTGGGCGTCGTCACGCAGCAGGCGCAGGCGAACGCCTCCGCGCAGCAGACCGTGAATCAGTCGGCGGTGGATGCGCGCAGCAGCGTCTCCGGCGTCAACCTCGACGAGGAAGCCGCCAATCTGCTGCAGTATCAGCAGGCCTATCAGGCCTGCGCCCAGATGATCCAGACCTCCGGCACCGTATTCAACTCTCTCATCACCGCGATCACGGACGGCAATACAGCATGAGAATTTCGACGGTGGGCTTCCAGAACGACGCGCTCGCCCAGATGCAGGCGCTCGATGCCGACATTGCGCAAACACAGAGCGAGCTCTCCACGGGCCTGCAGCTGCAGAACGCCGCCGACAACCCCTCCGGCATGGCCCAGGTCAACGAACTCAACGTGCAGCTTTCGGCATCCCAGCAGTACGTCACGAACGGCCAAGCGGCGACCGCCAACATGACGCTCGAGGAGCAGGCGCTGACGCAGGCGACCACCCTTCTGCAGAGCGCGCAGAGTCTTGCCGTGCAGGCCAACAACACCTCACTGTCGAGCTCAGAGCGGCAGAATATCGCCGCGCAGCTGCAACAGCAGCTGCAGCAGCTGGTCGGCATCGCCAACAGCACCGACAGCAACGGCAATTACCTGTTCGGCGGCTATGCGAGTTCAGCGCAGCCTTTTGCGCAGTCCGGAAACTCCGTCAGTTATTCCGGCGCGGACGCGGTGGATCAGATCCAGATCAGCGCCGATCAACGCATCTCCGGCGGCGACACCGGCGCCTCGGTATTCATGAACATCCCGGCCGGCAATGGCACTTTCACCACCGCGGCCGGCTCCAGCAACACAGGCAGCGCATCGATCGATGCAGGCAGCGTCACGAACGCTGCGGCGTGGGTGCCGGACACGTACAGCATCACCTTCACGAGTCCAACCCAGTACCAAGTGACGAACAGCGCCGATGCGGTCGTGGCCTCGGGCACCTACTCAAGCCCCGGAACCATTGCCTTCGACGGCGTGCAGGTGACGGTGAGCGGCACGCCTGCGAGCGGTGACACGTTCAGCGTCGCGCCCGCCGGCACCGCGAGCGCTTTCAGCAGCCTCTCGAGTCTCGTCACGACGCTCAATTCGACGACCCTCAACCAGGGGCAGCTGACGACACAGATCAATGGCGCCCTGGAGCAGATCGGCAGCGCCATCACCAACATCGACGATGTCCAGGCCTCAGTCGGCGCCCGCCTCGATGCGATCAGCTCCTCGCAGTCGACCTCGCAGAGCGAGCAGACGGACCTGCAGACCTCTATCTCGCAGCTCTCCGACGTGGATTACGCCGCCGCGGTGACCCAGTTGAACACCGAAGAGGTGAGCCTGCAGGCCGCCCAGGAGTCGTATGCGTCGCTCTCGAAGCTCTCCCTGTTCAACTACCTGAGCTGAATTGTGATGCACTTGGCAATTTCAGCGATTACGGCTCCCCGGGTTCAAGTTCATGCCCCGCGCACCGATAACGAGGCTGATCTGCAAGCGGCACACGGCCGCGGGTAACGACGGACTGGGGTCCGGCGTCTGAACGAAACACCAGGAGTCACAGGCCATGCCATTAGTCCTCGATACCAACGTCAATTCGCTCGTCGCGCAGAACGCGCTGACGAACTCGGGCACCCAGCTCGCCACGGCGCTGGAGCAGCTTTCCACGGGTCTGCGCATCAACACCGCCGCGGACGATCCGGCCGGCTACGCCATCGTCAACGGCATGACTTCGCAGATCAACGGCTTGAACCAGGCCGTGCAGAACGCCAACGACGGCGTCTCGCTCACGCAGACCGCCAACGGTGCGCTCAGCGAAATCACGACCGACCTACAGACCATCCGCGATCTGGCGGTGCAGTCGCTCAACGCCACCAATAGCGCGAGCGACCGTCAGTCCCTGAATGACCAGGTCACGCAGCTCGAGGCGGACATCGACAGCGTCGCCACGACCACGAGTTTCAACGGCGTCAACCTGCTCGACGGCAGCTTTCAGGGCCAGGTGTTTCAGACGGGCGCCAATGTCGGCGATTCCATCTCCATCGGCTCGATCACAAGCGCGCGCAGCGCCGATCTCGGCCAGACCTACACGGCAGGCGTCACGAGCGGCGCGCTGACCGCCGGCACGACGGTGAATCTTGCCGCGCTTACGATCAACGGCACGGCGGTCGGCACGGGCACCGTGAGTACCGACGCCTATTCGCTGGCCTCGGCCATCAATGCGGCGAACTTCACGGGTGTTACGGCCACTGCGGCTGCCAATACGCTCGCCGGCACGGCCTACGTGGGTGCTGCCGGACTCACCGGCACGATCCAGATTGACGGCGTGGCCACGGCTGCGATCACGACTTCGGGAGTTGAGGCGACCGATCTTGCCAATGTGACCAGCGCGATCAATGCGATTTCGGCGGCCACGGGCGTGACGGCGACCAACAACGGCGCCAACATCTCCCTGTCCAACGCCAACAGCTCAAGCTCCGGTTCCAACATCGTCCTCGCCTATACGGGCACGCTGACGGCGGCAGGCACGGGAGTGGGCGCTGCGGGCACGAAGACCTCAACCTACCAGGTGAACTATGCCGGGGTTGCGGGCGGCCAGCTCGTCATCGGCGGCACGGTCACGAACTCCGGTTTGACGGCCGCCACGACGGTCTCGGCGCTCTCCGGCACTTCACTCGCCAACACCAACGTGCTCACCGTCGCCGCTTCCAACGCGACCATCACGTCGGTCGACGCGGCGCTGCAGCAGATCGATTCTACGGGCGCTCAGTTGGGCGCCTACCAGGCGCGCTTCCAGGCGGCAGTCAGTGGTCTGCAGACGGCCTCGACCAACCTCAGCAGCGCGCGCAGCTCGATTCAGGACACGGACTACGCGCAGGCGACTTCGCAGCTCACCCAGGCGCAGATCCTGCAGCAGGCAGGCACCGCGATGGTGGCGCAGGCGAACGAAATCCCGCAGAACGTGTTGACTCTCTTGAGCAAGCTCAGCTGATGACGGAAAACGTCTACGCTTATGATGACGTCGGGGCGAGAACCGCAAGGTTCTCGCCCTCGTCATTTTCGCAGCGCGGGCACGCAGAACACCGGGAGCGGACATGAGTACGATTGGCACGACCACCGTGGCGCCGACCACGCCCGTCGTTTCCGTCGCCAGTAGCTCGAGCAGCGGCGCCACCGGCGGTTCGGTGATCGACGTCAGTTCGCTCGTCTCGCAGCTCGTCACCGCGACTTATGCCGCCCAGGTGGCAAACAACGCCAGCCAGACGAGCGCGGTCACCACGCAAATCTCTGCTCTCGGCGCTCTGAAGAGCGCGCTTGCAACCTTCCAAGGCGCACTCGCCACGCTCGACACGCCCACGTCCTTCAACGCGCTCACGGCAAGCAGCAGCGATCAATCGGCATTTACAGCCACGGCAGATTCAAGCGCGGTGGCAGGAACCTACAGCGTCGGCGTTACCCAACTTGCGCAGGCGCAGCAGCTGGTATCGACAGCCTTCTCCGGCGGCAGCGACACGACGATCGGCACCGGCACGCTCGCTCTGTCGCTCGGTGGCCAAAGCTTCACTGTCGCGATCGACAGCACGGACAACACGCTGGCCGGCATTGCTGCGGCGATCAATTCCGCGACGGGCAATCCCGGCATCACGGCGACTCTGGTGCAGGGCTTGGACGGCGCACATCTGGTGCTCGCCTCCGCGCAGACAGGCGCCGGCAATACCATACAGGTCAGCGCCAGCGGCGGCGATGGCGGTCTTGCACAGCTTGCCTACACGAGTGCGGCGCCGGGCATCTACACTCAGGCATCCGCGCCGCAGGACGCCATTGTGAGCATTGCCGGCGTCAGCTACCAAAGCGCGAGCAATACCGTCACCGGTGCCATCAGCGGGGTTACCCTCAATCTCGCCGCAACCACCGCCGCCGGCAGCAATGCGACGGTCACGGTGTCCAACGACACATCGAGCGTCGCCACCAACATCAGCAATTTCGTCGCGGCGTACAACACGCTGGTGCAGACGTTTGCGGGCCTCGGCGGCTACGATGCAAGCTCCGGCACCGCAGGGCCGATGCTCGGCAATGCCCTCCTGAGTGGAATCCAGAATCAAATCGAGGGAGTCGTGCACGGCCTCATCAGCGGCGCTTCATCGAGCGACAATTCGCTCGCGAGCATCGGTGTGACGACGCAGGGCGACGGAACCTTGGCGCTCAGCGCCAGCGCCTTGCAGAATGCGCTGTCGAGCAACTTCACGGGCGTGAGCCAGCTCTTCAGTTCCACGAACGGCATCGCTGCGCAACTCAATACGCAGCTGACGGCGGCGCTGGCCAACAGCGGACCGGTAGACTCCTATAGCCAGACGCTCGTACAGCAGAACAACACGCTTACACAACAGAGCACCGACCTCACCAACGAGGAAAACGCGCTCACGGCCAGCATGACGCAGCAGTTCTCCGCGCTGAATACGCTCCTGTCATCACTGCAGACGACCTCGGCGTATCTCACGCAGGCATTCTCCGATTTGCCCAAGGTCGGCGGCGACAACAACTCGAATTAAGTCACAATGCGGGCGCTGCGGCTCAAGTGAGCGCCGAAGCGGCCGTTAAACGCTCATGACCAAGACTACAGGCAGTGTCGCGGCATGAACGCCTACTCCCGCAACGCCAACATGGCCGCCTACCAGAGCAACGCCGTACACGGTGGCGTCGCGTCCGCCGATTCGCACGGCCTCGTATTGATGCTGATGAATGCGGCGGTGGAACGCATGACCGTGGCGCGCAGTTGCATTGAGCGCGGGGATCTTGTGCGCAAGACCAAGCTCTTGCACAGTTGCGTCAAGATTATTGGCGAACTGCGCGGAATCTTGAACATGGCCGAGGGCGGCACTCTCGCGCAGAATCTGAGCGATCTGTACGACTATATGATCCGGCGCCTGCTGCGCGCTAATCTGGAGACCAATGTCGCCTGCATCACCGAGGTATTGGACCTCCTGGGCGAGATCCGCAAGGCGTGGATCGCGATTGGACCGCAGGTGCGGCAAAGCGCCCGCCATACCGTCGGCGCGCCGTAATCTTCAGACGCGCGCGCAGGGCGTCGCGCCGCGGAGTGTAGGCGCGCCACCCGACGACAAGGGCAGGCACGCAACGGCCAGGGGCGGAGGGTCGGGCGAGTAAACGTCGCGCCAAGAATAACTCCTCATCGTAGAGCTGCTTGCCAGAACTCTGCAGACCGGACCATCGCGCGGAGCCGCGGTGCGGTTAGTGTCCGTCCAAACGCAACGGCGCGGTTACGCGTTGTAGTCTAGCCACGCCTGTGCGGTCGTGTTGGGATGGCGGTGAGACAAAACGGAGTCATGCGAACTCGTGGCCAGCACGGCTAATCCACGAAGCGCCGGGCGTTGCGAAATAGGCGCATCCAGCCGCTATATTCCCCGCCGTCGGGCGGGCGCCACGAATTCTGCGCATAGCGGAACGAGCGCTCCGGGTGCGGCATGATGATCGTGACGCGGCCGTCCGCATTGGCAAGCGCCGCAAGGCCAAAGGGCGAGCCGCTGGGATTGAACGGATAGGTATCGGCGACACTCAGGTCGTGATGCACGTAGCGGCAGGCCACGAGGCCGCTCGCCGCGCACGCAGCCGCTGCGGCAGCAGAGGCAAATTCCGCATGGCCTTCGCCGTGCGCGACGGCGATCGGCAGATAGGAACCCGCCATGCCCGCAAATAAAACTGATGGCGAGGGGCGGATTTCGACGAGCGGAAACCGCGCTTCATACTGCTCGCTCACGTTGCGCACGAACTGCGGCCAATGCTCGGTTCCGGGTATGAGGTCCTTCAAGGCCGCAAACATCTGGCAGCCGTTGCAGATCCCGAGTGCAAAGCTGTCGGCACGCGCAAAGAAGCGCGTGAACTCCTCGCGCACCGCCGCGTGGAACAGGATTGACTTGGCCCATCCCTCCCCCGCCCCCAGCACGTCCCCGTAGGAAAAGCCGCCGCACGCGACGAGCCCTTTGAAGTCGGCCAGCGAGCGCCGGCCGTCAAGCAGGTCCGTCATGTGCACATCGTGCGGCTCGAAGCCTGCGCGATCAAACACGGCGGCGGTTTCGACCTGGCTGTTGACGCCTTCCTCGCGCAGGATCGCAATCGCCGGGCGCACGCCGCGCCTGATGTAGGGCGCCGCGATGTCCTCCTGCGGATCAAATACCAGCGCAACTGACAGACCCGCGTCGGCCGCGCGCGTGCTGGCGGCATACTCCTCATCTGCGCATGCAGGATCATCGCGCAGCCGGCGCATCTGCCAGGAGGTTTCCGACCAGGCGCGCTTGAGGTCGCTCCAGGACTCATCAAATACGACTGCGCCCACGCTGATGCGCACCCGCATCGTGCCGGTGCCGCTTGGCACGGGCGTGCCGATGCGAAATGCGTGTGCGCCGAAGCCGTGGCTCGCCAGGAGCGCAGCCACGTGCGCCTCATCGCTCGCGCGCACCTGGATGACCGCCCCCAGTTCCTCGGCAAAAAGCTGCTCCATGGCGCCGCCGCGCGTTTGCGGCAATGAGATCTCAAGGCCGCAATGTCCGGCGAAGGCCAACTCGACAAGCGTCGCGAAGAGGCCCCCATCCGAGCGATCGTGATACGCCAGAACAAGATCCGCCGCCTTGAGGGCGGCGAGCGCGCTTGCGAACTGCAGCAGTGCGTGGGCGTCATCCAGATCCGCACTCTCGCTGCCGAGCTGCGAGTAGACCTGCGTGAGAACCGA
>Ga0302184_10000248_pt1 | contig 35896 bp, 28 predicted proteins | sample I_Palsa_N3_3_FD_200233 | JGI IMG/M metagenome (GOLD analysis project Ga0302184, IMG submission 200233) | Peat permafrost microbial communities from Stordalen Mire near Abisko, Sweden - I_Palsa_N3_3 | ecosystem: Environmental > Terrestrial > Soil > Palsa > Peat permafrost | place: Sweden...
GCTGGTGGCGCTGTCCGGCCGATCGGGCTCCGGCAAGACCACGCTGCTGCAGCTGATCGGCAGCCTCGACAAGCCGACCAGCGGCACCATCCGAGTCGACGACATCGAGGTCGAGAAGCTTCACAACCCCGCCCACTACCGCCGCGAGGTCGTCGGCTTCGTGTTTCAGCTGCACCATCTGCTGCCGTCGCTGAGCGCCCAGCAGAACGTCGAGCTGCCGCTCGTCGCCGGCGGCATCGGCCACGCGGAACGCACACGGCGGTCGCACGAGCTGCTCGATGAGGTCGGCCTCGGCGACCGTCCGAAAGCGCTTCCGTCGGACCTGTCGGGCGGCGAGCGCCAGCGGGTGGCGATCGCGCGGGCGCTCGCCGGCCAGCCGCGGCTGATCCTCGCCGACGAGCCGACCGGCTCGCTTGACTCGACCTCGGCGCGCAACATCTGGGAGTTGCTGAACTCGGTCCGTCAGACCCGCGGGACGACCGTGATCGTCGCCTCGCACGACCCCTCGCTGGCCGAGCACTCCGACCGTGCGCTGCAGATCGCGGATGGGCGTCTGATCAGCGCCTCCGAGGACGACGAGTCCACGCCCGCGCGCAACGTCGCATGACCTCGCTGCTGCAGACGCTGTCGTCGATCCGCCACCGGCCTGGGCGGACGTTCCTGACCGCGCTCGGCACCGCGCTCGGCATCGCGACGATCGTCGCGCTGCTGGCGGTCGGCGCGGGCGCGCAGCGCAGCGCCGGGCAGTTCTTCCATCTCGGCGCCTCGGACCTCGGCCTGTTCCAGAAGGACGCGGCCGACCCAACCACCTCGGTGTTGCCTCAGAGCATGATCAAGCAGCTGCGAAAGACCCCCGGGATCCAGGCGGCAACCGGGTTCGTGCTGCTCGTCTCCGACGTCCCGCACAACCCCGGCGTGGTCGTGTTCGGCTCGACCCCGTCGAACTTCGAGGTCAACCGGATGGTGTTCTCGGCCGGTCACATGTTCTCCGGAACCCACGAGGCCGTGATCGGCAACGAGACCGCCAAGCAGCTGCACCTCGGCGTCGGCGACAGGTTGCACGTCAAGGGCCACAAGCTGAAGATCGTCGGGATCTACCACCTCGGCGTCGAATTCCAGGACACCGGCGCCTTCATCCCGCTACGGGTCGCGCAATCGATCGCGGGCCGCCAGGGCGAGGTCACGACGATCCCGATCGAGCTGTCGGTCAAAACCCGCCCGTCGACGATCAAGCGACTGCTCGCCAAGCGCTATCCGGGGATTGCGATCATCGCCGACGGAGAGGAGTCGATCCGGCTCGGCGCCAACGGCGACCTCGTCTCCAAGGCGGCGCTGGTGATCGCCGTGCTGGCACTCGTGATCGGCGGCATCGGCGTGATGAACACCGAGCTGATGGCGGTGATCGAACGCCGCTCGGAGTTCGCGATCCTCTCGGCGGTCGGCTGGAGTGGTCGCCAGATCGCGTGGCGGGTGATGATCGAGGGGATCGTGACGACGTTCCTGGGCGCGATCATCGGGCTGTTGCTCGGTGTGATCGGCGCCCACTACCTGGTCCAGATCCTTGGCGCCTCGGAGTTCGTGACCCCACACATCACGGCGTGGGCGCTTGGGCGGGCGCTGCTGATCGGGGTCCTGATCGGGGTGCTCGGCGGGCTCTATCCCGCCTGGCGCGCGGCGCACGTGTCGCCGGCGCGGGTGCTCGCCCAACACTGACGCCGGAACGCATGCCGACGAAGATTGGCGATCTGACCCCCATATCCGGGGTGAAATCACCAATCCTGCGCCGGACCCCCGTGGCGACTAGTGGGTCTCCCGGGAACGTTGTGCCTGAAATGGCGAGGTCCGGGGGCCGTCAGGCAAGGACGCAGGATCGAAGGTGTGCCTCTGGCACATCGAGATCCGAGGACGCAGCATGGCGGTTATCCGGGGCCGCCATTTCGGGTGCAACGTTTACGGGAGGCCCACTAGGCCGACACCCCGACATCGACCAGGTGCGCGACATCGTTGAAGCCGTGCAGCTCCCAGCGGCCAGTGGCGAGTCGCACCAGGCGCGTGATCGAGGCGTTCTCAGTGTTCAGGAAGGCAAACGGCCGGCTGCCGGTCACCTGCCGACAGGCTTCGGCGACGACGCCGCCGTGCACGACCGCCACCACGATGCTGCCAGGCCCGCCGGCATTGGCGATGCGCTCGAGGCCGTCGTGGACACGCTGCGACAGCTGCTCCATCGGCTCGGCGTTCGGGATCGCATCCCAGCGACCGATCTCGAACACCCGTCGGATCACGGTCGCCTGGTCGGCGTGAGGGCCCAGGCGGCCCTCCCAGTCGCCGAGGTAGACCTCGCGCAGGTCGGGTTCGACTCGCGGCTCGAGCCCGAGCTCATCGGCCAGCGGCGCCGCCGTCTGTTGCGTCCGGCGCAGCGGCGTCACGAACAGCCCCCGCACCGGCACGCCACGCAGCCGCGTCGCCAGCGCCGACGCCTGCCGGCGGCCGAGCTCGGTCAGATCCGGATCGCTGTGCGCGCCGAGCACCTCGTCGGACTGCCTCGAGCCGTCCAGCGGACGATGCTCGACCGAGCCGTGCCGCACCAGGAGCACCTCGACCCCACCGTCTGGCAGCACGAACGGTCGCTGCGGATCACGGGGCACGAGCAGCGAGGCTCGTCAAGCTAGGCGGTCCGTGGCGCCGGCAGTGTCTCGGTCGGCTCGGTCACGACGTCGACCGAGAGCGCTCCTGCGCATTGCGGGCAGTAGTACTCGCGCATCACGACCGCCGGGTCCTCGTGGCGCGCCCGGGCATACATCTCAAGCTCGGCGAGGCGCTCGCTGATCACGTGGGCCTGAAGCGTCGCGCCGTCGCGCCAGTTGGCGCCGGCTGCAGCAAGAGAATGGCCGCAGGAGCCGCACGACCACACTCCCGCGCCGTCGCGGACGACCGACACGCCGACCGATGCGGGCGCTCGCAGCGGCTGCGCCGGGGTCGCGCCGCCGAGCCGGGCGCGGCGGATCGCCTCGCGGGCCGCGTCGGTCTCCTGCGAGTCGGGCGCGCCGTCGGCGCCGACGACAACGCCGTAGGCGGCCTTCGCGTGGCCCTCGGTGATGTAGCCGTCGCGCAGGTCGGCAGCGACGCGCTCGGGCTCGCGCAGCAGCGGGTCCCCGACCCCCCCGCCGCCGCCGCTGGTGAGCACCAGGACATCGCCGCGCTGGGCAAACATGTGCGTCACCTTGCTGTGCGGCTGCTCGACGCGGCCGGTCAGCTCGTGTTTGAGCGGCATCGTGCCGCCCTCGGCCAGCTCGAGCGCATTGGAGTCACGCAGGTAGTAGTAGTTGCCGCCCGAGGCCGGGAACCCGCCGCCGAACCCGCGCGGCGGCACTTCGGCGCAGGCGTTGAACCCCGGGCCGCCCATCCCCTCGCTATAGGCCATCAACAGCGCCTCCTCCAGCCCCTGCCCGCCGCGGAACTGCCCTGGGCCGCCCGAGTTCTTGACCACATCGCGCCACAGGAAGATGACCGGATCCTGGGTCTCATGGACCTCGGCGTCGCTCATCCCGCAGCCGGTCATGCACGTGCATCCGTAGCCGTCCTGGCCGTCCTGCACCGCCTGCGCGCCCCCGCCCTGCCCGACGCAGTTGTCCAGGTAGAAGATCACCGACGCCGCGCCGTACTGGTTGGGGCCAAACAGATTGATCCCCGGGAACCCGTCCTGGGTCTGGCCGGCGACGCGGCCGCGCAGCACGGGATCGTCAGACAGCGCGAGCGCCTGGGAGAGGACGTCCTTGACCATCTTGCAGGCCCGCATGCCGACCTCGGAGTGGGCGTTTGAGACCGGGGCCGGCGGCACCGAGTTGACGATCGAGCCCGGCTCGCCCAGATCGATGTCAAACGGTCGCACGAAGCCGCCGTTGACCGGCAGGTCACCGTAGGCGAGCATCACCAGGACCGCGGTTGCGATCTGGCCCCACATCGGGCCCTTGGTGGAGTTCACGAACCCGTCGATCTGCGGCACACCGGAGAACGCGAAGCGCAGGTCAGAGCCGTCGACGGTCAGGGTGCAGCGCAGCTCGAGCAGCAGGTCGGGTCCGTCGTGGCCGTCGAACTCGTTCCAGTCGATCGTCTCGTAGACGCCGTCGGGGATCTTGGCGATCCGCTCGCGCAGCACCTGCTCGGTGAGGTCCTTGTTGATCTCGCAGTACTCCTGGAAGGTCTCCAGCCCGAACGTGTCGATGATCTCCGACAGCTTGCGGTTCCCGGTGTTGCACGCGGCGATCATCGAGCGGATGTCGTTGAGCACCGGCCCCGGGGTGCGCACGTTGGCGGCGATGTAGAGCTCCCACTGCCGGTCGATCCGGCCCTTGCTGATGATCTGGATCGGCGGGAAGCGCATCCCCTCCTGGTAGACGTCGTGCGCGCCCGGGGCGTAGCCCGACACGCCGACGCCGCCAACGTCGAGCACATGCATGTTGGTGAACGCCCAGCCCATGTGCTCGCCGTCATGGAACATCGGCATGATCACGGCGACGTCGCCCTGATGCATCGCGCCGCCCTCGTGGGGGTCGTTGACCAGCCACCCGTCGCCCGCGTTCAGCTCACCGGTCTCCTCCACGATCTTGATGATCTCCTGGGTGCCGATCAGCGAGGACCCGACGTGAAACAGCACGTAGGCGGCGAACCCGAGGTGCTCGCACTTGGTGTCCAACAGGCAGCAGGAGAAATCCTTGGCCTCGACGACGACCGGCGAACCCGATGTGCGGAGCATCGTGATCGCCATCTCCTCGGTGAGGTTGGCCAGCGCCTTGCGATGGACCTCGACGGCGATGACGTCGTAGTCGTGAGTGGCGGTCATTTCGAGGCTCCGTTGCTCGTCAGGACATAGTTCATGAATTGATCGCGCCGCGCGGTCGTTCCCGGCGGCACGAAGATCGTCGTGTCGGTGGCGTCGACGATCGCCGGTCCGGTGATCTCCGACCCAGCGGTGAACCGGTCGTCGGCGTAGATCGGGATCTCGGCGTACTCCTTCTCGGAAGGCAGGTACACGCGGCGGGTCCCGAGCTGCATGTCCTGCGCGGAGGTCTCGCTCAGCTCGTGCGTGGTCAGCTCCGGGCGCTCCTGGCGCCCGACGACCGTGACGACGTAATTCAGCAACATCTCGGGCACGCCCTGCCACGCCGTGCCCTCGCCATAGGTGCGCTCGTAGAGCTCGTAGAACTGCTTGGCGAGCTGCGGGGCGTCGTCGGCCTGCAGGGGACGGTCGGGCAGCGGCATGTTGAGCTCATACGCCTGGCCGACGAAGCGGAAGTCGGCGCTGCGTGAGACCTCGATCTGAACGTCTGAGAACCCGTCCTCGCGCATCCGCGCCACCCCCTGCGCGATCATCTGCTCGGCGGTCTGGTTGACGCTGTCGACGCCCTCAGCTTTGGACAGGTCCCAGGAGACCGTCTGGTCGTAGCGCATCACGAAGTCGGTCGAGAGCAGGCCAAGCGCGCAGAACACCGAGCTGTTCTGCGGGATCACGACCTCCGAGATGCCCAACCGATCGGCGATCTGCACCGCGAACAGCGGCAGCGTGCCGCCGTAGGCCAGGAACGTGAAGTCGCGGGGATCGTGGCCCTTCTCCACGCTGATCTCACGCACGGCGTTGGCCATGTTGACGATCACGAGGTCGTGGACGGCGGTGGCCGCCTCCTCGGTCGACCAGCCGAACCGCTGCGCGAGGGTCTGGTTGAGCGCCTCATCAGCCTTGTCGGGGGACAGCTCGAAGCGCCCGCCGAGGTAGCGCTCGGGGTCGATGAAGCCCATCATCACCATCGCGTCGGTGACCGTCGGCTCGGTGCCGCCGCGGTTCAGCGCCGCCGGTCCCGGGGTCGAGCCCGCGCTCTGAGGACCGACCTGCGGGACGCCGCGCTCGCCAACCCACGCGATCGAGCCACCGCCGGCGCCGACCGACACGACGTCCATGACGTTAACGCCGGTCTGAAACTGCCCGATGTCGAGGTTCTTCTCGATCCGGATCTCGCCGTCGATGATGATCCCGGTGTCAAAGCTCGTTCCGCCCATGTCGCCGAGCAGGATGTGGTCCTTGCCCATCCGCTTGGCCAGGGCGCTCGCGCCGACCGCGCCGCCGGCCGGCCCTGACCCGAGCAGGCCGAGCGGGAACGCCTTGGCGCGGTCGAGGTTGATGCCGCCGCCGAGGCCCTGGGAGAAGACCAGCCCCCCTTTCAGCCCGGCCTCGCGCAGGCGCTCGGAAAGCGAATCCAGATACAGCTGCGCGCGCTTCTGCACGAACGAGTTGAGCACCGTCGTCGTCCAGCGGCGATTCTCGCCGAGCACCGGGAAGACCTTGTGCGAAACGGTCACGAACAGTTCCGGGTGCATCTCCGAGATGATCGCTTCGGCCCTGAGCTCGTGAGCCGGGTTGGCGAAGCTCGACAAAAAGCAGACCGAGATCGCCTCGACCTGTTCCTCATCGGCGAGGTAGGTCACCTGCTCGCGTAGCCGTGCCTCATCGAGTGCGACGACGACCTGCCCGGCGTAGTTGATGCGCTCGGGGACCTCGACGATCGCCGTGCGTGCGGCGAGGTCGGGCAGGTTCGTCTGAAGATGGTCGTCGAACTCCGTCCGGCGTGGGCCTCCGCCGAAGCGGAAGCGATCGCGGAAGCCGCCGGTGACGATCACGCCGACGGCCGAGCCCTGCAGCGTCGTGATCGCGTTCGTGACGACCGTCGTGCCGTTGACGAGCAGCCGCGTGGCGCCGAGCAGCTCCCGCAGCGTGAGCTCGTGGTTCTCGGCCGCCACCGTCAGCGCGTCGAGCACGCCCCTGCTGAAGTCGTCGTAAGTGGTGAGCGCCTTTCCGCGCTCCGTGCGCGCGCCGATCACCGCGCTCACGTCCGTGTGGGTCCCGCCCACATCGACACCGATGTACGCGGTTCCGGAAGCCTCGCCCGCCATCTCTCACCTCGGCTCGTGGTTGACCTGCGTGCGCGCGGCCGGGATCGCCCGGCGACGGCGGCGCGACCCTACCAGACGGTCGGCTCCCTCCGCCACGCGAACGCCTGCGGACGGTCCCGAGAACCACCGGGTGACGCACCGCCGCCCCGGTCAGCCCGCCAGCGCGTTGCCCAGGTCGGCGACCAGGTCGGCCGGATCCTCGACCCCGCAGCTCAGGCGCACCAGGTCGGGCGGCACGGCGGCGGCCGAGCCTTCGACCGACTGGTGGGTCATCGCCTGCGGCACCTCGATCAGCGACTCGACGCCGCCGAGCGACTCGGCCAGCGTGAACAGCTCCGTCCGAGACGCGATCCCGGCGGCGTCCGGGTGCCGGAACGACACCATCCCGCTGAAGCCCGGCCAGCGGACGTCCGACACGTCCGGGGCATCGCCGAGGAACGCCGACACCGCGCGGGCGCTCGCGGCGTGCGCGGCCATCCGCAGGTGCAGCGTCCGCAGGCCGCGGTGCACGAGGAAGCAGTCGAACGGACCGGGAACCGCCCCGACCGCGTTCTGGACGAAGCGGAGCTGCTCGTACCAGTCCGGGTCCCTGGTGACGACGACCCCGCCGACGACGTCGGAGTGACCGCCGAGGTACTTCGTCGTCGAGTGCACGACGAAGTCGGCGCCGAGCTCCAGCGGCCGCTGGTTGACGGGTGTCGCGAACGTGTTGTCGACCGCCACCAGGGCGCCGCCGCGGCGGGCCACGACGCCCGCGATGTCGACCACGTTCAGCAGCGGGTTGGTCGGCGTCTCGACCCAGATCAGCCGGGTCTCGTCTCGCACCGCCGCCGCGACCGCGTCCAAGTCGGTCTGGGCGACCAGGTCGTGGACCAGACCCCAGCGGCTGAGGACCTTGTCGACCAGCCGGAACGTGCCGCCGTACAGGTCGCTCGGCAGCACGATGTGCGAACCGGCCGCGCAGACGACCGTGATCAGCGCGTGTTCGGCAGCCAGGCCCGAGGAGAACGCGACCGCGATCCCGCCCTCGAGCTCTCCCAGGGCCGCTTCGAGGGCGGCCCGGGTCGGGTTGGCCGAGCGCGCGTAGTCGTAGTCACCGACGAACTCGCCCGGCGCCGGCTGGGCGTAGGTCGAGGTCTGGTGGATCGCGGGGATCACCGACTTGAACGTCGGGTCGGGCGTCAGGCCGGCGTGCACCGCCCGGGTTCCGAAGCCGCGCCCGGCGCCCGGGTCGGCTGAGCCGCTCACGACGCCAGCGCCTCCAGCAGGTCGGTCCGCGTGACCAGACCCTCGGCCCGACCGTTCTCGACGACGAGCAGCGCCTGCTGGTCGCCGGACAGCACCTCGACCGCCTCACGCACCGGGTCTTCGGCGTCGACCGACGGGAACGGCGGTTCCATCACGGCGGAGATCTCGGCATCGAGCAGGCCGGGATCAGACGCAGCGTGCCTGAGCAGGCCGCGCTCGCCGATCGCGCCGACGACGTTGGTCGCGTCGTCGGCGGACACGACCGGCAGCTGCGAGACCCGGTACTCGTGCAGCAGCGAGACCGCCTGACGAACCTTGAAGTGCGGCTGCACAGTGACCAGCGACGGGAACTCGCCGGCGGCCCGCTTGCGTCGCAGCACGTCGCCGACGGTCAGGTGGGCGTCTCGAGCCAGGAACCCGTACTGGCGCATCCAGCTGTCGGAGAAGATCTTGGACAGGTACGAGCGGCCGCCGTCGGGCAGGATCACCACGACCATCGCCTCCGGATCGCCGATCTCGGCGCCGATCTGCAGTGCCGCGTGGAGCGCCAGCCCGCCGGATCCGCCGGCGAGGATCCCCTCGGCCTGCGCCAGCCGCCGGGCGGTCAGGAACGAGTCACGATCGGACACGGTCACCCACCGGTCGACCGCAGCCGGATCGAATGTCTGCGGCCAGAAGTCCTCGCCGACGCCCTCGACCAGGTAGGGACGCACGTTGGTCTCCCCGCCGGAGTAGATCGAGCCCTCGGGGTCGGCGCCGACGACGACCAGGTCGGGCTTGCGCTCACGCAGGTAGCGGACCGTGCCGGTGACCGTGCCACCGGTGCCGACGCCGACGACCAGGTGCGTGATCCGCCCGGCCGTCTGCTCCCAGAGCTCCGGAGCGGTGGTGTCATAGTGGGCCTGGGGGTTGGCCTCGTTGGCGTACTGATTGGGTTGGAACGCGCCCGGTATCTCGGCCGTCAGCCGGTCGGCGACGCGGTAGTAGGAGCGCGGCGAGTCCGGCGGCACGTCGGTCGGCGCCAGCACCACCTCGGCACCGTAGGCGCGCAGCAGGTCGATCTTCTCCCGCGACATCTTGTCGGGCATCACCGCCATCACGCGGTAGCCCTTCAAGCGCGCGGCGATCGCCAGGCCGGTCCCCGTGTTGCCCGACGTCGGCTCGACGATCGTGCCGCCGGGCTTGAGCTTTCCGTCGCGCTCGGCCGCGTCGATCATCGCGACCGCGACGCGATCCTTGATCGAGCCGCCCGGGTTGAACGCCTCGAGCTTGGCGATCAGCTGACACCGCAGGCCGGCGCCGATCCGCGCCAGCCTGACCAGCGGCGTGTTCCCGATCGTGTCGAGGATCGAGTCACGGATGTCCGGTGGCGCGCTCACGCCCCGGTCTCCATCCCGGGCACGTCGACCGCGGCCCACAGGCTCGGCAGGTTGACGACGATCCCGTCCTGCGTGGAGCGGGCCAGGACGACGACGGCCGGTTCGGAATGGGGGTTCTCCTCTCGGTGCGGAACCCACGGCGGCACGAACACGTAGTCGCCGGGCCCGGTCCGGATTCGCGTCTCGTGGCGCTGTTCGTCGAGGAACACGAACTCGGGATGGCCGGAGACGACGTAGATGCCGGTCTCCGCCTCACCGTGATGGTGGTCGCCGGAGTTCATCTCCGGGCCGACATGGTTCTCCCCCATCCAGATCCGCTGGGTCCCGCCGTGGCGCGCCGACAGCGCCTCGAACCGGCGCATCCCCGGCGTCTGAGCCGTGTCGCCATCGAGCTCGCCGTGTGCGGTGTGGTGCAGCGGCCGGTGCCAGGCGGTGCTGCCGTCGCGGCTGGCGTGCGATCGATCGCTCACGCGACGGATTGTGACGCCTCAGGCCCGATGAGTTCCGCGCGGCCGCCCGGTCTGTGCGGCATGACGAAAACCACTTGCCACATCTCGATCTCGCTCGACGGGTTCCTCGCCGGCCCCGACCAGGACCGCGAGAACCCGATCGGCGTCGGCGGCCTGCAGCTGCATCGCTGGCATTTCGACGAGCCACGGCACGACGCCGACGTCGCCGCCGAGCAGGACCTGCTCAAACAACGCGGCGCGTATGTGATGGGGCGCAACATGTTCGGTCCGATCCGCGGCGAATGGGACGAAGACTGGCGCGGCTGGTGGGGCGATGATCCGCCGTACCACGCGCCCGTGTTCGTGCTCACCCACCACGCGCATGATCCGATCGAGATGGACGGCGGGACGACGTTTCACTTCGTGACCGAGGGGTTCGAAGCGGCATACGAACGTGCTCGCCAGATCGCGGGCGACGACGAGGTCGCGATCGCGGGCGGCGCCGCGACGATTCGTCAGGCGCTGGCAGCGGGCGTGATCGAGGAGCTCACGCTGGACATCGCCCCGGTCCTGCTCGGCGCCGGGGAGCGCCTGTTCGACGGTGTGCGGGACCCGGGTCTGCATCCGCTGGACGTGATCGGCTCACCGTTGGCCACCCACATCCACTACCGCGTCGGCGACTAACGAGCGCGGCGCGGCCCAGCGCTCGCGGCGCGCAGCCACACGCCAGGATTGGCGACCTCGTCACTGCGCGGCGCGGCCCAGCGCTCGCGGCGCGCAGCCACACGCCAGGATTGGCGACCTCGTCACTGCGCGGCGCGGCCCAGCGCTCGCGGCGCGCAGCCACACGCCATGGGCGCGCAGCCACACGCCAGGATTGGCGATCTCGTAACGGATGCGGGGACGGGAACGCCAGACTTCGCGTGGCCGCGCCCGTCAAGGCAGGCGCGGGCGGCTCAGGCCACCGAGCGACACGGCAGGCGGCCGGCCAGACCCGTCAGCGCCGCGAGCCGTTCGAAGGACGCCAGCCGATCCTCGATCGCGAACGTGTTGGTGGTCGCGATGATCTCGTCGGCCCCCGAGCGCTCGACGTGCGCGGCCAGCAGCTCGGCCGCCCGCTCGGGGCCGCCGATGACGTCCGCATCGGTCCGGATCTTGTGCTGGACGGCGCGCTCGGCCTCGGAGAAGCGGTGGGAGAGCGCCTGCTCCACCGGCATCAGCGGCCCGGACCGGCCGGCTCGCCCGCGCACCCAGGAGATGTACGACGGCAGCGCCAGCGCCTGGGCGTGCTCGTCATCCTCGCCAACGAACACCTTGACGCCGAGGATCGCGTACGGGCGATCGCCGGGGCGGGCGGGCTCGAACTCGCTGCGGTACAGACGCAGCGCCTCGTGGGCGGCATCGGGATTGGAGTAGGCGGCGAACGCATAGCGCAGGCCGCGCCGCGCGGCGGTGCGGGCCGAATCGAGGCTCGACCCGAGCATGAACACCGGCGGGAACGGCACCCCCCGAGGTCCCGCCCGGACACCGGAAAGCGGGTGGTCGTCGGGCAGCGGCATGAGACCGGCGAACGCCAGCAGCTGATCGAGCTGCTCCTCGTAGCCGGCGCCGTGGCCGGTGTCCGAGGGCCGGCCGAGCGCGAGTACGATCGCATCGTCAAGCGTCCCCTCCGAGCGTCCGATACCGAGATCGATCCGGCCGGGATACAGGGCCGAGAGCATCAGAAACTGCTCGGCGACATGGAACGGCCGGTGGTTGGGCAGCAGCATCCCGCCGGAGCCAACCCGGATCCGCTCGGTGCCGTCGGCGATGTGGCCGATCAGCACCTCGGGGGCGGTGCTGGCGACGCCGCCGATCGCATGGTGCTCGGCGATCCAGAAACGGTGATAGCCGAGCCGCTCCACGTGGCGGGCGACGACGAGCGCCTCTCGGATCGACTGGGCGGGTTCGACGCCCTCACGGATCGGCGCCTGCTCGAGCATGGAATACGCGGTCACGTGACTAGGATGACACGCAGGTTCTGTTAGTCGATTGGAATAGTCGGAGAAGATGCCAGGACTCACACGCCAGCAGCTTGCACTCGCGGTCTCGCTCAGCGGCGTCGGCTCCCATCCCGCCGCCCGGCTTGCAGAGGACCCAGCCGTAGCCGCGTCGTGGCGGTACTGGACGACGTTGGTCGCGGAGGCCGAGCGAGGCGGGCTGGAGCTGGTGACGCTCGCCGACGGGCCGTCGGAACCGACCGACGCCAGCGCCACGAATGACGGGCACAACCGGAACCGGCCGTCGGACCCGGCGACCAACGGTCGAGCTACGGCGCGGTTGCCGTGGCTGGACCCGGCGCTGATCGCCTGCCGGGTGGCGCCGGTGAGCGTCGCGGTCGGACTGGTCCCCGAGATCCCGACCGTCACGACCGAGCCATTCTTCGTCTCGACCCAGATCGCCACGCTCGACCACGTCAGCGGTGGCCGCGCCGGCTGGTCGGTGATCGTGTCCGAGCGGGCGTGCGACGGCGAGTCCGTCGGACCGCGGCCGGTGCCGCCGGTCGGCGACCGCTTCGCCGAGGCGGCCGAGTACATCGAGGTGGTACGGCGGCTGTGGGACAGCTGGGAGGACGACGCCGAGATCCGTGACGCGACGGCCAACCGGTTCGTCGACCGCGAGCGGTTGCACCACATCGACTTCGAAGGCCGCTGGCTGTCGGTCAAGGGGCCGTCGATCACGCCTCGGCCGCCGCAGGGGCAGCCGATCGTCGCGGTCGCGATCCACGGGCAGGCGTCGCTGCAGCTGGCGGCGGAGCAGGCGGACGTGGTGTTCGTCAAGGCCGGCCTGGGACTGCTCGACACGACCCAACGGCTCGGCGACGCCGTCGCGACGGCCGGACGCGATCCGGAGCAGGTTGTTGTGCTGGCCGACCTAATGGTCGTCCTATCCGACGACGCCGGGGCCGCGGCCGACCGGGCTGCGCAGCTGGACACGCTGGCAGCTCGTGACGGAAGCGCACACGCGACGTTCGCCGGCACCCCGGCCGCGCTCGCCGATCGTCTGATCGAGCAGGCCGGAGGCGGCGTGCACGGATTTCGCCTGCACCCCGCCGTGATCGCCGACGACCTGCCGCCGATTGCCCGCCGCCTGACCGACGAGCTGGGCACACGCGGGGCCCGTCACGCGGGCGGGGTCCGCGCGCCGTCGCTGCGCGCCCGGCTGGGGCTGCCCCACCCCACCAACCGCTACGCCGTCAGCGCCCGATGAGCGGCGCCCGGCAGATCCACCTGGCCGCCCACTTCCCGGGCGTCAACAACACCACGGTCTGGAGTGACCCAGCCGGCGGCAGCCACATCGACTTCAGCTCGTTCGAGCATCTCGCCCGCACCGCCGAGCGCGCCAAGTTCGACTTCTTCTTCCTCGCCGAGGGGCTGCGGATGCGCGAGCACGCCGGTCGCCTGCACGAGCTCGACGTCGCCGGACGGCCGGACAGCCTCGCGATCCTCGCCTCGCTGGCGGCCGTGACCGAGCGGATCGGGCTGATGGCGACGATCACCACGACCTACCACGAACCATACGAGCTGGCGCGCCAGCTGGGCACGCTCGACCACCTGTCCGACGGGCGTGCCGGCTGGAATCTGGTCACCTCGTCGGATCCGTTCACGGGCGCCAACTTCCGCCGTGGCGGCTACCTGCCATACGACAAGCGCTACGAGCGAGGCGAGCAGTTCGTCGAGTCGGTGCAGCTGCTGTGGGACGCCTGGGCGGCGAACGGATCGCGATTCGCCTACGACCGCAGCCAGGTCCAGATCGCGGGCGAGCTCCCGCTGCCGCCGCTGCCGCAGGGGCGCCCGGCGATGATCCAGGCCGGCGACTCCGACGCCGGGCGCGAGTTCGCCGCGCGCCTCGCCGACGGGATCTTCAGCCGTCACGGCAAGCTCGAGGAGGGACAGCGGTTCTACGCCGACGTCAAGGGGCGTCTCGCACGCTACGGCCGCGCGCCACACGAGCTCGTGATCCTGCCCGGGACGACGTTCATCCTCGGGGACACCGACGCCGAGGCCCAAGAGATCGCCGACGACGTCAGGCATGCCCAGGTGAGCGGCCCGCACGCGATCATGTTCCTCGAGCAGCTGTGGAACCGTGACCTGTCGGCCTACGATCCCGACGGCCCGCTCCCCGAGGTCGACCCCGACCTGAGCGCCAAGGTACGCGCCGAGGGCTCGGCCCAGGCGCGAACCCTGCAGCGCGAGGCGGTCGAGACGGCCGCCCGCTGGCGGGCCCGCGCCGAAGCCGACAACCTGTCGATCCGCGAGCTCGTGATCGAGATGACCGGCCGCCAGTCGTTCATCGGCTCGCCGCAAACGGTTGCCGACGCGATCGACGCCCACGTTCAGGCGGACGCGTGCGACGGCTTCATTCTGGTCCCGCACATCACCCCCGGCGGCCTCGACCGGTTCGCCGATCAGGTCGTGCCACTGCTGCAGGAACGCGGCGTGTTCCGGACCGACTACGAGGGTCCGACGCTCCGGGACCACCTCGGACTCGCCGGCTCGCGGCAACCGGCTCAGCGCCAGCCGGCGCGCGCGAGCTGAGCGGTTACGATCGGGCCGTGCTGGACCCGGACGCGGAGCGGTATCTGGCGGGGTTGGCCGAGACCTCCCGGGCCTCCGCCGAGCCCGATCTGGCGACGCTGCGCCGTGCGTACGACGCGGCCGCCCCGGAGCTGTTCGGGCCCGCCCCGAATCTCGACTCGGTCGAGGACCACGATGCGGATGGCGTCCCGGTCCGCGTCTACCGCCCGGCCGGCGGCGAGCGGGCGGCGCTCGTGTACCTGCACGGCGGGGGCTGGGTACTCGGCGGCCTTGACTCGCATGACCCACTCTGCCGGACGCTGGCCGCCCGCTCAGGCCGTGCGGTGGTCGCGGTCGGCTACCGGCGGGCGCCCGAGCATCGGTATCCGGCGGCGGTCCACGACGCCTGGACCGCGTTTCGCTGGGCGCACGAACGATTTGACCAGCTCGCCGTCGGCGGCGACAGCGCGGGCGGGCACCTGTCGGCGACGGTCGCCCGGCGGTCGCGCGACGCCGGGCTGACGCTGGCGCTGCAGGTGCTCGCCTACCCGGCCACCGACTATGGCTGCGAGTGGCCGTCCTATCGGCAGTACACGACCGGGCCGGCGTTCCACACAGCCGAGATGCGATGGTTCTGGGAGCAGTTCCTCGACGATCCGTCGCGCGCCGGCGAGCCTGACTGCAGCCCGCTGCGCGGGGACGACCTGTCCGGGCTGGCGCCGGCGCTGGTGCTGACGGCCGAGCACGACCCGTTGCGCGACGAGGGCGAGGCCTATGCGCACGCGTTGCAGGAGGCGGGCGTGCCGGTGACGCTGCATCGCTACGACGGGTTGATCCACGGCTTCCTGCGGATGCCGGGCGTGATCGCCCGTGCCGACGCCGTGCTGACGTTGGTCGCCGACGCAGTTGCGGACGCACTCGCGCCGGGCCGCACGGCGTCCCCCTCGACTGTGGGCGCGGACCCGTGGCCGCCCCGCCGCTGATCGACGCGCCCGCACGGTACCGTGCCCGCGATGCCACGTGCAGCCACACGGCTTGACGGGTTGGGCACGACGATCTTCACCGAGATGACCGCGCTCGCGCTCGCGACCGGGGCGATCAACCTCGGCCAGGGCTTTCCTGACACCGACGGACCGTCGGAGGTGATCGAGGGCGCGGTGACGGCGTTGCGCGGCGGCGAGAACCAGTACGCGCCGCTGCCGGGCGTGCCGGCACTGCGCGATGCGATCTTCGAGCATCAGCGCCGCTGGTACGGCCTCGAGCCCGAGGACCTGCTGGTCACGTTCGGCGCGACCGAGGCGATCGCGGCGGCGGTACTCGGCCTGTGCGATCCCGGCGACGAGGTGATCGTGCTCGAGCCCTACTACGACTCGTATCCGGCGACGATCACGTTCGCGGGCGCCGTCCGCCGGCCGGTGACGCTGCGCCCGCCCGAATTCGCGCTCGATCCCGACGAGCTGCGCGCCGCGGTCGGCCCACGGACCCGGATGCTGCTGCTCAACACGCCGCACAACCCGACCGGTCGGGTGCTGTCACGCGCGGAGCTTTCAGCGATCGCCGAGGTCTGCATCGAGCACGACCTCGTGTGCGTCTCCGACGAGGTCTACGAGCATCTGGTCTACGACGGCGAGCACGTGCCGCCGGCGACGCTTGACGGGATGGCGGAGCGGACGCTGACGATCTCGAGCGTCGGTAAGTCGTTCTCGGTCACCGGCTGGAAGACCGGCTGGTGCTCGGGACCGGCCGAGCTGGTCGCCGCCACCCGCACCGTCAAGCAGTTTCTGACGTTCGCGGGAGGGACGCCACTGCAGCACGGCGCCGCCACCGCGCTCGGACTGCCGCCGGCGGTGCTGTACGAGCTGCGTGATTCGCTGGCGCGCAAGCGCGACATGCTGCGCCAGGGTCTCGCCGCCGCGGGCCTTGCGCCGCTGCGATCCGCCGGGACGTACTTCGTCAACGCCGACGTGGGATCCGACGCGGTCGAGTTCTGCCGCGCACTGCCCGAGCGGGCCGGGGTGGTCGCGATCCCAACCAGCGTGTTCTACGACGACCAGGACGCCGGCCGGTCGCTGGTGCGGTTCGCGTTCTGCAAGCGTGACGAGGTGATCGCCGAGGCGTCGCGGCGGCTCGCGGCGCTGCGCTGACGGCCACGCGGTTGGCCGCGGCCGCCGCGGGTGAGAGACTGACTGCTTGACCGAAACCCGCGATCCCGCGCCCGGCGCGCTCACGGCACACGACTCGGAGCGCGCGCGGCACCTGATAATGCTCGAGTTCGGATCGCGCGAGGATTTTGCCGATCCGAGCCTCGCCTACCGCCGGCTGTTCGGGGAGCTGCTGGGGACGTTCATGCTGGTGCTGGTCGCCGCCGGCGGCGGTGTGCTGCACGCCGAGGGTCAGATCAGCTTGGCCGCCGCCGTCGTCGCCCCCGGTCTGATGGTGATGGCGATCATTCTGTTCATGGGCGCGGTGTCCGGGGCGCACCTGAACCCGGTGGTGTCGCTGGCGTTCGCGCTGCGCGGCGATTTTCCGTGGCAACGGGTCCCGCGCTACATCCTCGTGCAGCTGCTCGGAGCGACGCTCGCGTGCCTGTTCCTGCTTGCCGTGCTCGGCAACGTCCACCACCTCGGCGCGACGCTCCCGGGTCCCGGATATAAGGCATGGCAGGCGTTCCTGCTCGAGATCGCGTTGACCGGGACGCTCGTCAGCGTGATCCTGGGAACGGCGTCGGCGGCCCAGAATGTCGGCACGATCGGGGCGCTCGGGGTCGGCGGCTACATCGCGCTGGCGGGTCTGTGGGCGGCGCCGATCAGCGGCACCTCGATGAACCCCGCTCGCTCGTTCGGTCCGGCGCTCGTCAGCGGCGACTGGACGGCGTACTGGGCATACGTCGCGGGTCCGCTGATCGGGGCCGTGATCGCGGTCGGCTGCGCCGTGATCCTCCGCGGCCGAGGCGGCGATCCGACCTCGGTGACGGCCGCCTCCGGCTCGCTGCGGTCCCGGCGCAAGCGCCGGGAGACAACCGAGAGCGCGCACGACACCGCCGACGGTGGAGCCGAGCGCGACCCCCTGCGATGATCCCCCGATGACGAATCCAACCGGCGAATCGCTGCCCGCGCCGGGCGTCCAGATCAACTGGGCCCCCGAGGTCGCGAATCATGACTACGCGGCGGCCGAGGCGTACCTGTCGATCAAGCTCGCCGACGACAAGGTCGCCAAGATCGTCGCCCGGCTGCGCGATGCGCCGCTGACGACCCGCCGCGCGAACGACATCCTGCGCGCCGCCGGCCTGACGGCGGCGCCGCTCGACGACCCGGGCGTGATCAAGGACCTGATCAAGGTCGTGGAGGCCAAGCCACTCAGCCCGGTGCTCGTCGTCAGCGGCAAACGACAAGCGGATATCGCCGACGGCTATCACCGCGTCTCGCTCATCTACCGAATCGATCCGTACGCGAACGTGCCGCTGAAGCTGGCCTAGCGGGCACCGGCGCGACCGGCGGCGCGATCAGCGCCCCGCCAGCGGGCGCGGATCGTCGACAATCTTCGCCGCCGATGTTCGACGCGCTTCAGACCGCCGCGACCGCCGACCGGGTGGCGCTGCAGTTCCCCGACCGGTCGCTGAGCTACGAGCAGCTCGACCGCTCGTCGGCAGCGCTGGCCGCCTCGCTGGCGGACGCACGCTGCATCGCGATCGTCGCCGAGAACCGGATCGAGACCTGCGTGGCGGTCGTCGCGGCGATCCGCGCCGGCGTGCCGGCGGTGCCGCTCAACCCCCGCTCCGGGACCGCGGAGCTGGCCCACATCGTCGCCGACGCCGCTCCCGAAGCGGTGCTGACCGCCCCGGGAACCGAGCCGCCGCCGGCGCTGGCGGCAGCGCGGTGGGTCGCGGTCGAGCTCGATCACGACCCACCGCCGGCGCGGGGCCCGACCGCGCCGGCGCCGGCGCCGGCGCCCGACGATCCCGCGCTGATCGTCTACACCTCGGGCACCACTGGCCCGCCGAAGGGCGCGGTGATGCCCCGGCGCGCGATCACGACCAATCTCGACGCGCTGGCGGAGATCTGGGAGTGGACCGAAAGCGATGTCGTCGCGCACGCGCTGCCGCTGTTCCACGTGCACGGGCTCGTGATCGGGATCCTCGGACCGCTGCGCCGCGGCGGCCGGGCGCTGCAGCTCGGGCGGTTCGATCCGGCCGCGGTCGGCGCCGCGCTCAGCGGCGACGCGACGATCCTGTTCGGGGTCCCGACGATGTACCGGCGGCTGGCCGACGCGGCCGAGGGTGACCCCGGATTGGCGGCGGCTCTGGCCTGCGCCCGGCTGCTGGTGTCCGGGTCGGCGGCATTGCCGGCCACCGAGCACGAGCGGCTGACCCGGCTCACCGGCCGGTCGGTGCTCGAGCGCTACGGCATGACCGAGACGCTGATGAACACCGGCATCCGGGTCGGCGCGCGCGCCGCGCCGGGAACGGTCGGGCCGCCGCTGCCGGGCGTGCAGCTGCGGCTGGTCGACGACGACGGCAACGCGCTGCCCGGCGACGACGACGAGACGATCGGCGAGATCCAGGTCCGCGGTCCCAACCTGTTCCTCGGCTATCTCAACCGGCAGGACGCGACCGCCGCGTCGTTCACCGCGGACGGCTGGTTCATCACCGGCGACATGGCGACACGCGGCGCCGGCGGCTACATCCGCCTCGTCGGCCGCCGCGCGACCGACCTGATCAAGTCCGGCGGCTACAAGATCGGCGCCGGCGAGATCGAAGCGGCGCTGCGCGAGCATCCGGCGGTCGCCGACGCCGCCGTGACCGGCGAGCCCGACGACGACCTCGGCGAGCGGATCGTCGCCTGGGTGGTGCTGACCGACCGCTTGCCGGCGCCAGCCGCGCCCGACCGCGACCGGCTCGCGGACGAGCTGGTCGACCACGTCGCCGCGCAACTGGCCCCGCACAAGCGCCCGCGGACCGTCCGCTTCCTTGACGATCTGCCCCGCAACGACCTGGGCAAGGTCCTGAAGCAGCGGCTGACGGCTAGCCGTTGACCGGGAGCTCGACGACGCTCGGCGCGCCCTGAAAGATCGCCGCCAGGTCGGTCCGCGAACGGATCCCCAGCTTCTGGTAGACGTGGCGCAGGTGATATTCAACCGTCTTCGGGCTGAGGAACAGCTGGCCGGCGGCGACGCGGGTGGTGAGCCCTCGGCTGAGCAGCAGCGCGACCTGCAGCTCGCGCGCGGTGAGCTCGTCAAGCGTTGAGACATCACGCCGGCGAGCCGTCTCGCCGGTGGCGGCAAGCTCCGCCGAGGCCTGCTCGACCCAGGGGATCGCGCCCAGCGTCTCGAACGTCTCCAGGGCCGCGCGAAGCTGCGCTCGCGCATCGATCCGCCGGCGGGCACGGCGCAGGCGGGCACCGTAGGCGAGCTGGGTTCGCGCCCGCTCGAACACGTCCGGAGTCTCGGCGTGGAGCGCGAGCGCCTGCTGAAACGGTGGATCGAGCGCCTCGTCGGCGACCAGCAGGCCGGTGCAGCGCGCCGCGCGCGCTGCTGACCATGGCTGCCCTTTCGCGGTTGCCGCGGCGACATACGGTTCGGACAGGTTGTCGGCCTGCGCGCGCTCACCGAGTCGGACCAGGATCTCGACCAGGTCGGGAATCGGGGACAGGTCGACGTCGTCGATCCCGAGTCGATCGAGCATCGCCTGCTGCTCGCGCAGGTGCTCGCGCGCGGCCTGCAGGTGACCCGCTCCGAGCTCGAGGTCGGCCAGCGCAGCGAACGTCCAGACGTGATGGGTCGCGACGCCGAGCGCGGCCGCCAGCTGCTGGGCCTCGTGCGCGTGCGCGCGGCACTCCTCACGCTTCCCCTGCCGGGCCTCCAGCCAGCACAGGCCCGCGAGGGCCGCAGCCAGATCGGCGCCATGGCCCGTGTCCCGCGCGAGCTCGATCGCCTCGTAGTAGCCGGCGGCGGCGGCCGTCCAGCGATCGGCGGTGGCGTAATGGCGAGCTGCGAGATCGAGCAGATGGCCGAGCTGGCTACCGGCGGCCTGCCGGCGCCCCTCGGTCACCGCCCGCTCGATCGCCTGCTCTGCGCCGGCCTCTCGCAACCAGAGCGCGGCGAGCACCGTCCAGTGCAGCAGCGAGGGATCACGCGTCAGCTCGGGCGCGGACGCGAGGATCACGGCGGCGCGGCGAATCGTCTCGGCGCCGAGATCCCCCTCGCCGACCATCACCAGCGCCAAGCCGTGGGCGGTCCGGCAGACGTACGCGGCGCGCGGGCTCGGGTGCGCGGGCAGCAACGCCAACGCCTGCCGGGTGGTGGCCGCCATCGTCGAGGCGGCGCCGCCGTAGAAGCAGGCATGCGCGGCATCGGCCAGGATCAGGGCTCCGAGCTCTGCTTCTCCCGCCTGCGCCGCCAACTCGGCGGCGGCGACCAGGGTCGCGTGTCCCTCCATCACCGGCCCGCGATGCGTCAGCACCTGCCCGTGCAGGTGCGTGACCCGAGCCGCGACGGTTCCCTGCGGCCGGCGGGCTCGGAGCTCGTCGAGCAGCGCCGCCGTCCGCTCCCCGGCGCCGGCCCGCCACGCGGCATCCGCCGCGGCGTACAGCAGTTGATCGGCGAGTCCACCGTCTGCGGCGAGGCGTGCGGCGCGCTCGAATCCGGCGCTCGAGGTGGCGTAGGCGCTGCGTCCCAGCGCGCGCTCGGCGGCCTGCTGCAGCGCGGCCGATACCACCTCGTCCGGGCCGGTCGCGGCGGAGGCGAGATGCCAGGCGCGGCGGTCCGCGTCCCGATCGGGCAAGGCCCCGGCGAGGGCGCGGTGCACCTCACGTCGTAGCGCAGCCGAGGCGTCGCCGTAGCTCGCGGCCCGCGCCAGCGGGTGGCGGAATTCGACGGCGCCGTCGCGCAGCGACACCAGCCCGGCGGCTTCTGCCGGCCCCAGGTCAGCCAGGTCGAGGCCCAGCGCGGCAGCGGCGCGGGCGATCACCGCCGGCTCGCCGTCGTGGCTGGCTGCGGCCAGGGTCAACGCCCGGCGCGTGCGGCTGGGGAGCGGCGCGGAGCGGTCCAGGAACGCCTCGGTGATCCGCCGTGACAACGGGACCGGGACGTCGATCTCGGACGCGGCGACGTCCGCCGCGACCGGCGCCACCTCCAGCAGCGCCAGCGGATTGCCGCCGGTCGCCTCGTACAGCCGCCGCGCGACGGCGCGCGTCGGCGCCTGCCCCGCCGCCCGGGTCAGCAACTCGCGCGTCTCCTGGCGGTCCAGCCCTGTCACCCGGTGGATCGGGAGCCCCGCCAGATCCAGCAGTGACGCGCGTCCGTCCCGAACCGCGATCAGGACCGCGACCGCATCGGCCAGCAGGCGGCGGATCGCGAACAGGATCGCCTCGGCACTCGGCGCATCGAGCCAGTGGGCGTCGTCGATCAGCACCAGCACCGGCGCCTGCTCGGCGTAGGCCGCGAGCAGGCTCAGCGTGCCGGCGCCGACGGCAAATCGATCCTGCGCGCCGCCGGGGCGCAGCGCCAACGCACCCTCCAGCGCCGCGGCCTGGGGCGCGGGCACGTCGACGAGCGCGCCCAGCGCCGGGCGCAGGAGCTCGAGCAGCCCGGCGAACGGAACGTCGGCCTCGGACTCGATCCCGCGGGCGCGCAGGATCCGCATACCCTCGGCATGCTCGCCCGCGTCCCGCAGCAACGCCGTCTTGCCGATCCCCGGCTCGCCGACCAGCCCGAGGACGGCGCTGCGCCCGGTCCGCGCATCCGCCATGACGCGCCGCAGAGCGGTCCGCTCCGGGTCCCGTCCGACCAGCATCGCCCGATTCTAAGTCGGCTGGGGGGTCACACCAGGGGCCCCCCTGATGCGAGCTCCGGATCCCCCGCTTACGGTCGGCCGCAACGACCACCGGGCGGCAGCCGCCGCCACACGAGAGGAGCAATGATGTCAACGATGCACGCCGAACGACCGCTGGATGAGGAGCGCCTGATGGCCTTCGTGTTCCGCGCCGTCGACGAGGTCGGCGCAACGCTCAACGCGGCGCTCGTCGTGATGGGCGACAAGCTGGGGCTCTACCGGGCCCTGGCCGGCGCGGGCGGCCTGACCGCCGGCCAACTGGCCGACAAGACCGGCGTCGCCGAGCGCTACGTCCGCGAATGGTGCAACGCGCAGGCTGCCGGCGGCTTCCTCGAGTACGAGCCCGATGGCGGCCGCTACTCGCTGGCCCCCGAGCAGACGGTCGCGCTCACCGATTCCGACAGTCCGGCGTTCCTGCCGGGGTTCTTCCAGATCGCGGTCGGCTCGGTGCTCGATTCACCGCGGATCACCGAGGCGGCGCGCAGCGGCTCCGGCGTCGGCTGGCACGAGCACAGCCACGACGTGTTCGACGGCTGCGAACGATTCTTCCGTCCCGGCTACAACGCCAACCTCGTCCCGAGCTGGCTACCGGCGCTCGACGGCGTCGTCGACAAGCTCGAGCGCGGCGTCAAGGTCGCAGACGTCGGCTGCGGCCACGGATCCTCCACGATCCTGATGGCTCGGGCGTACCACAACTCGACCTTCGTCGGCTCCGACTACCACGCCGGCTCGATCGAGACCGCCCGGCAGCGGGCGGCCGAGGCCGGCGTCGACGATCGGGTCAGCTTCGAGGTCACGCCGGCGGCCGGGCACCCCGGCAGCGGATACGGGTTGGTGACGATGTTCGACTGCCTGCACGACATGGGCGATCCGGTCGGCGCCGCGCGCCACGTGCGCGACCTGCTGACCCCCGACGGTACCTGGATGATCGTCGAGCCGCAGGCAGGTGACCGGATCGAGGACAACCTCAACCCGGTGGGACGCGCCTACTACGGGTTCTCGACGCTGCTGTGCACACCGGCATCGCTGTCGCAGGAGGTCGGGACGGCGCTCGGCGCCCAGGCCGGGGAGGCACGGATCCGCGACGTCGTCACCGCCGGCGGCCTGACCAGGTTCCGGCGCGCGGCGCAGACGCCGTTCAACAACGTGTTCGAAGCCAGGCTGTGAGCGCTCGCCGGCGCGATTAGGATCGCCGGATGGGCCGGACAGACACCGAGACGCCCGCGCGGCTGCCAGACGAGGCCGGGTATGTGGAGCGGGACGGCGTGCGGGTCTGGTGGGAGTCCTACGGGAGCGGGGACCGCACGCTGCTGCTGCTGCCGACCTGGTCGATCGTGCACTCGCGCCTGTGGAAGGCGCAGATCCACTACCTCGCACGTCACTTCCGGGTGGTGACGTTCGACGGTCGCGGCAACGGCCTGTCGGACCGGCCGGACGACAAGGCGGCCTACGCGGATTCCGAGATGGTCGCCGACGCCGTCGAGGTCCTCGATGTCGCCGGCGTGCGGGGCGCGGTCGTGGTCGGGATGTCATGCGGCGGGCGCTTTGCGCTGGCGCTCGCCGCCGCCCATCCGGAGCGCGTCAGCGGCGTGGTGGCGATCGCGCCGTCGGTGCCCCTGCTGACGCCGCCCCACCCGTTCCGCGACAAATACCGGTTCGAGGCGGAGCTCGATTCCCACGAGGGGTGGGCGAAGGACACCCGCCAGTACTGGCTCCGGGACTACCGGGACTTCCTGGAGTTCTTCTTCGCCGAGATGTACAACGAGCCGCACTCGACCAAGCAGATCGACGATTGCGTGGCCTGGGGCCTGGACACAACGCCGGAGACACTGCTGCTGACCGAGTGCGTTGCTCCGTTCGCCGATCGCGCGGAGGCCGAGGCGATGTGCCGCGCCGTCCGTGCCCCGGTGCTCGTGATCCACGGCGACCAGGACCGGATCACACCGTGGGACCGCGGTGCGCGTGTGGCCGAGCTGACCAGTCGCCGGCTGGTCACGCTCCAGGGCGCCGGGCACGGGCCCCAGGGGCGCGATCCGGTGCGCGTCAACCACCTGATCCGCGCGTTCGCCGACGAGGTGTGCGGGGGGCCGCCCCGCACCACGCGCTGGGTCCACGGCGGCTGCCGCCCGCGGCGGGCGCTGTTCGTCTCCTCGCCGATCGGCCTCGGCCACGCGTGGCGCGACGTCGCGATCGCCGATCAGCTGAGGCAGCGCGTTCCCGGGCTGGAGATCCACTGGCTCGCTCAGTCCCCGGTCACAAGCGTGCTCGAGCGCCGCGGCGAGACGATCCATCCGGCGAGCGCGTCGCTCGCCAGCGAGTCCGGGCATTTCGATCGGGAGGCCACCGACCACGAGCTCGACGCCTTCCGGGCGCTGCGCCGGATGGACGAGATCCTGTGCGCGAACTTCATGGTGTTCGACGACGTCGTCTCCGAGGACGCGTTTGACCTGTGGATCGGCGACGAGGCGTGGGACGTCGATCATTTCCTGCACGAGAATCCCGAGCGCAAGACGGCGGCCTACGCCTGGCTGACCGACTTCGTCGGGTTCCTGCCGCTCCCGGAAGGGGGTCCCCGCGAGGCGGCGCTGACCGCGGACTACAACGCGGAGATGATCGAGCACGTCGAGCGCTTCCCCCGGATCCGCGACCGCGCGATCTTCGTCGGCGAGCCCGCGGACCTCGTCCCGGACACGTTTGGCCCCGGCCTGCCCGAGATCCGCGCGTGGACCGAGCGCCACTACGACTTCTGCGGCTACATCCCGGCGCCTGGCCTGGCCGCCCAGCCGGACCGCGAGACCTTGCGGGCACAGCTCGGCTGGGGCGCCGGGGAGACGATCTGCGTCGTCGCGGTCGGCGGGACCGCCGTCGGCGCGCCGCTCCTGCGACGCGCCGTCGAGGCGCTGCCCGCCCTGCGCGAGCGCATCGCGGACCTCCGGATGATCGCCGTCACGGGGCCGCGGATCGACCCCGGATCGTTTCCCGCGTCGCCGGGACTCGAGCTCCGCGGCTACGTTCACGGCCTGCACCGGGAACTGGCCGCCTGCGATGTCGCGATCGTCCAGGGCGGGCTGACCACCGGGATGGAGCTGATCGCCGCCGGCACGCCGTTCGTCTCGATTCCGCTGGCGCGGCACTTCGAGCAGCGACGGCACGTCCGCCACCGCCTCGAGCGCTACGGCGCCAGGATCCGCCTTGACTGCGCCGACGCGACCCCTGACGCGCTGGCGGCTGCGGTGGTCGGCGCGCTCGCGAGCCCGGTTGACTATCTGCCGGTGGCGGCGGGCGGCGCCGCGCGCGCCGCCGCGCTGATCGCCGAACTGCTGTAGGCGACGGCCTCGCGGCTACGCGTTCGTCGGCTGCTGTGCGCCGACGAACATCTCACGCAGCACGGTCTTCTTGAACTTCCCGGTCGCGGTCCGCGGGATCTCGTCGACGAACTCAAAGCGGTCGGGCAGTTGCCATTTGGCGTATTCGGCCGCGAGATGCTCGCGCAGCTCCTCCGGCTCGGCGCTGGCGCCGTCGCGCAGCACGACGGCCGCCAGCGGCCGCTCGCCCCAGCGATCGTCGGGAATCGCGATCACCGCCGCCTCGGCGACCGCCGGATGGGCCATCAGCAGGTTCTCGAGGTCGACCGACGAGATCCACTCGCCGCCGGACTTGACCAGGTCCTTGGAGCGGTCGCAGATCTTCAGGTTGCCGCCGGCGTCGATCGTGACGACGTCGCCGGTGACGAACCAGCCATCGTCGGTGAACTTCTCGGCCCCCTGGCCGCGATGGTACGCCCGGGCCACCCACGGGCCGCGAACCTCGAGCTCGCCCATCTCCTGATCGTCCCAGGCGATCAGCTCGCCGTCGTCGCTGCGGGCCCGGATCTCGACGAATGGCGAGGCCGTTCCCTGCCGCGCGCGGTAGCGCAGGCGCTCCTCCTCGGACGCGTCGTCGAGCTCGGCGCCCGGGCGCGAGATGCTGCCCAGCGGCGACGTCTCGGTCATCCCCCAGGCGTGGATGATCGTCAACCCGAAGCGGTCAAAGCGCTCCAGCATCGACGGGGGCGCCGCCGAACCGCCGACGATCAGGTGGTCGAGCGCGCTCAGGTCCCAGCGGTCGGGCTCGGCCTCAAGCGCCTGCAGGACCGCCATCCAGACGGTCGGTACGCCGGCGGTGATCGTCACCCGCTCGTCGGCGAGCAGGTCGAGCACGCTGACCGCGTCGAGCTTGGGTCCGGGCAGCACCAGCCCCGTGCCGATCAGCGCCGCGGTGTAGATCATCCCCCACGCGTTGGCGTGGAACATCGGCACGACCGGCAACAGCGTGTCGCGTCGCGAGACCGACTTGACGTCCGGCAGCGCCGCGACGAGCGAGTGCAGGACCATCGAACGGTGCGAATAGACGACGCCCTTCGGCCGGCCGGTCGTGCCCGACGTGTAACAGATCGCGGCCGCCCGGCGCTCGTCGTCGGCCGGCCATTGCATCGGCTCGGCGCCGTCGAGCAGCTGCTCGTAATCCAGGTAGCCGTCGGGCAGCGCGGCGTCGGTCTGGCGCACGACGATCACGTGGGAGAACGCGCGCGCGTCATGGAACGCCTCGAATGCGGGCAGCAGGGTCTCGTCGACGACGATCGCCTGATCGTCGGCATCGTTGACGATGAAGCTGAGCTCGTCGCGATGCAGGCGCGGGTTGAGCGTGTGCAGCACCGCGGTCATGCAGGGCACCGCGAAGTACAGCTCCAGATGCTCGGGCTGGTTCCACAACATCGTCGCGACCGCGTCGCCGTCGCCGATCCCGAGCGCTGACAGCGCCGTCGCGAGCCGCTTGGAGCGCTCGATGCACTCGCCCATCGTCGTCTGGCCGACGGATCCATCGGGCCGGCGGAACGCGACCCTGCGGTGGCCTGAGAACTGCTCCGCGCGCCTGACCACGTTCGTCAGCGACAGCGGATAGTCATCCATCATCAGCGCTTCGCGCATGCTCTCCTCCGGTTTTCTCGGCAACGACTCGCACGCAGAGCGTACGCCAGCACGCGACTTGCGCGCGAGGCCCCTATACGATGCGGCGCCGGGGTCCAGGATTAGTCAGAGGAGCTGTCGAATGACGTATGAAGTCCCGAGCGAGTACCTCAAGCGTTACGGCGACCTGCTCGTCAACTATGCGCTGGGTGGCGGCGGCGGCATCCAGTCCGGCGACGTCGTCTGCGTTCGCGGACCAGAGAGCGCCAAGCCGCTGTACGCCGAGGTCTGCCGCGCCGTATGGCGGGCCGGTGGCCACGTCGTGCACGACTTCCGGCCCGACGCCGACCCGGCGACCAACCTGATGCGCGACTTCTTCGAGTTGGCCTCGCCCGAGCAGCTCGGCTGGTTTCCCGACGCGTACTACCGTGGCGAGATCGACGCGCTCGACCACCTCGCGTTCATCCACTGCGAGTCCGACCCTCACGCGCTCGCGGACGTCGATCCGGGGAAGATGATGGCGCGGCAGAGCTCATTCGCGCCGCTCGTGCAGTGGCAGGACGCCAAGGAGGCGGCCGGCGCGTTCACGTGGACGATCGGCCTGTACCCGACCGCGGCGATGGCCGCCGAAGCCGGGCTGACGCTTGAGCAGTACTGGGACGAAGTCGTCAAGGCCTGCTTCTTGGACGATCCTGACTGCAAGCAGCGTTGGCGCGAGGTCGCCGAGCGGATCGACATGTTCACCGGCTGGCTGAACTCGCTGCCGATCGACCGGCTGCACGTCCACGGCCCCGACGCCGACCTGTGGCTGACGCTCGGTGAGCACCGCCGCTGGGTCGGGGGCAGCGGGCGCAACATTCCGAGCTTCGAGTGCTACACGAGCCCGGACTGGCGCGGCACCGAAGGCTGGATCCGCTTCTCGGAACCGCTGTACACGCATGGCTCGCTGATCAAGGGCGTGCGGCTCGAGTTCACCGGCGGCAAGGTGACGGATGCCAGCGCCGACCAGCACGAGCCGCTGCTGCAGCAGATGATCGCCACGAACGGCGCCGACCGAGTCGGCGAGTACTCGCTGACCGACGCGCGGCTGTCGCGGATCACCAAGTTCATGGCCAACACGCTGTACGACGAGAATGTCGGTGGCCCGCACGGCAACACCCATCTGGCGATCGGCAGGGCGATCCACGACTGCTATGACGGCGACCCGGCGACGATGTCGATGAAGGATTGGGAGCGCTTGGGGTTCAACGACTCGGTCGTCCACACCGACATCGTCTCGACCACCGATCGCGAGGTCACGGCGGTGCTGGGCGACGGCTCCAGCCGGACGATCTACGCCGGCGGACAGTTCCAGCTCGAGTAGCGGGCGCCGGCGGATGACGCGCGCGCGACCGCCGGGTCCGCGGACCGAGATGTCGTTGCGCGGCTGGGGCGATCCGGCGCAGGCGGCGCCCCTGCCCGAGTCGCTGCAGCGGCTGCTGCGCGACGTGCTCGACGTCGACGATCGGCGGCGGGTGCCCGGGCTGCGGTCGCCCGTCCGACTCGCGCCCGTGCGACTGGATCGGCGGGTCGCCCTGGAACTGGCGGGGATCGTCGGCGCCGACGGCGTGCACGGAGACGACGAGGCACGCTTGCGCCATGCCGTTGGCCGCTCCACTCCCGACCTGCTGGCGCTGCGCGGACCGAAGCCGATCGCCGCGCCGGATCTCGTGCTCGCGCCGGACTCCCACGACCAGGTGATGACGGTGCTCGAGCGCTGCAGCGCACGACGGGTGGCGGTCGTGCCGTTCGGCGGCGGCACCTCAGTCGTCGGCGGCGTCGAGCCTGACGCCGGGGCCTACAGCGGCGTCGTCGCGCTCGACCTGGCGCGGCTGAACGCGCTCGAGCAGCTCGACGAGGAGTCACGGCTGGCGACGCTCGGCCCGGGCCTCCGCGGTCCCGAGGCCGAGTGGCTGCTCGCCGATCGCGGCTACACGATCGGCCACTTCCCCCAGTCGTTCGAGTACGCGACGCTCGGCGGGTTTGCGGCCACCCGCTCCAGTGGCCAGGCGTCTGCGGGCTACGGCCGCTTCGACGAGCAGGTGATGGCGCTCCGGGTCGCCACCCCGGTCGGCACGTTGGAGCTTGGACGGGCGCCGCGGTCGGCGGCCGGTCCGGACCTGCGACAGCTGATCCTCGGCTCTGAGGGCGCGTTCGGCGTGATCACGTCGCTGACGCTGGCGGTCCGCCCGGCTCCGGCGACGCGCGTGTACGACGGCTGGCGATTTCCGACGTTCGCGGACGGGACGCGGGCGCTGCGCGTGCTCGCGCAGGACGGGCCGAGACCGACCGTGCTGCGACTGTCGGACGAGGTCGAGACGGCGCTGACCCTGGCGCGGCCCGGTGTCAGCGGGGGCGCCAACGGGGGCTCGGCGCCGGCGGGCTGTCTGGCGATCGTCGGTTTCGAGGGCGAGGTGGACGCGGTCGGGCGGCGGCGTTCGCGGGTGACGGATGTCCTCGCCGCCCATCACGCCGAGCCGGTCGCCGGCGCGGGGGACAGCTGGTCGGAGGGACGCTACCGCGCGCCGTACCTGCGCGACGCGCTGCTGGACGCCGGCGCGCTCGTCGAAACCCTGGAGACGGCCTGCTTCTGGTCCTCGCTGCACGAACTGCGCGCGGCCGTGACGACCGCCCTTCGGGACGCGCTGATCAACGAGGACCCGCCCACCCCGCCGGTGATCCTCTGCCACGTCTCACACGTGTACGCGGCGGGCGCATCGCTGTATTTCACGGTGGCCGCGGCGCAGTCGGCCGACCCGATCGCGCAGTGGCGCCGCGCCCAGGCGGCGGCCGGAGCGGCGATCGCCGCCGTCGGCGGGACGATCACCCACCATCACGGCGTCGGCCGCGATCACGTCCCCTGGTATCAACGGGAGATCGGCGAGCTCGGCGTCACGGCGCTGCGCTCCGTCAAGCGGACGCTCGACCCGGCTGGCATCCTGAACCCGGGGGTGTTGCTGAGCGCCGAGAACCTGCACACCGATCTGAGAGGTTCGAGATGACGAGCGAAATCGATCAGTACACCGACGCGATGGCAGAGCTGGTGGTCCGCTTCGGCGCCAACGTCCAACCGGGTCAGGTGGTTGCGATCGGGGCGGAGCCGGGCAAGGAGCAGATGGTCCGCGCGATCGCCGAGCACGCCTACCGCGCCGGTGCCAAGTTCGTCGACCTCAGCGTGTTCGACGTGTACCTCAAGCGCGCGCGGGCGCTGTACGGCAACACCGACGATCTCGGCTACGTACCGCCGTGGATGGGCCAGCGGGTTTTGGAATTGGGCGAACTGCGTGCGGCACGGATCTCGCTGGCGGGACCGTCGGCGCCGCATGCGCTCGACGACGTCGACCCGAATTTGATCGGGCTCGACATGATGCCCCGCCTCGCCGAGTCGATGACCGTCGTCAACGAGGCCACCACCAACTGGTCGATCGTCCCGGCGCCCACGCAGGCGTGGGCGCTGCTCGTGCATCCGCGGCTGGAGCCGGCGGCGGCGCTGGACCGGCTCTGGGCGGAGGTCGCCCATATCTGCCGGCTCGACGAGCCCGACCCGGTCGCCGCCTGGAACGTCCGCCTGAACGAGCTCAAGCGGGTCGCGTCGACGCTCACCGAGCTGCGGTTCGACGCGATCCGGCTGCACGGACCCGGAACCGATGTGACCGTCGGGCTGCTGCCGTCCAGTCAATGGATCGCCGCTGATTCGGAGACCGTCGCAGGGATCGCCCATCGCCCGAACCTCCCGACCGAGGAGGTGTTCACCACGCCCGATCCCGAGCGGGTGAACGGCACCGTCACCGCCACCAAGCCGCTGTTCGCGTCGGGCACGACGATCACCGGGCTGCGCGTCAGCTTCGAGCACGGCCGCGTGACTTCGATCGACGCCGACGAGGGCGCCGCGGTGCTGCGCGGGCTGGTCGCCCGGGACGAGGGTGCGGCACGTCTGGGCGAGCTGGCGCTGGTCGATGGCCAGGGCCGGATCGGTCCGCTCGAGACGGTGTTCTACGACACGTTGCTGGACGAGAACGCAGCGAGCCATATCGCGCTCGGGGCCGGCTACCAGATGGGCGTCGCCGCCGACGCCGACCGGCCGCTGGTCAACGTTTCGGAGATCCACACCGACTTCATGATCGGCTCGGCCGAGATATCGGTCGACGGGCTGCGCCCGGGTGGCGAGGTCGTGCCGGTGATGCGGGCGCACAGCTGGCAGATCTGACGGCGGCGACCGGAAACCCGCCCGCTGGGGGCGCGGCGCTCGTCACGCTAGCCTGTCCGCTGCCGTCAGGAGAGGTGCCGGAGCGGCTGAACGGGCGCGACTGGAAATCGCGTAACGGGGGTCAACCTCGTTCGGGGGTTCGAATCCCCCCCTCTCCGTCACAGGATCCACCCTGCACAATCCTCATCACCCCTCGGGGCAACGATGGTCCGAGGTCTGACAATGAGTGCATAAGCTGACATGGTGCATTGCGGACCCGCGGCGGGGTGTCATAAGATCCAGTTCATGTAGGACCGCTCGGGTGCGCCAGGGCGCTGCGACCTGGACCCAGAACAGATGCCAAGACCTGCCCTAAAACTTGTCGACGGAGGCCTCGACACCACCGTCGCGTGGAGCTGGTTCTGCGGCTATTGTGCGGCGCCCGCTCCCGACAACATGGCGCCCGCACCGTCTGGCCGGGTGTGCTCATCGTGCGGGCTGGGGATCCTGCTCGAGACGCGCGCCGACGCAGTTCCGACCGACCGTGACGCGTTCGTGATCGTCGACGCGCGCCTGCTGATCCAGGCCCTCTCGCGCGACGCCCAGCGTCTGCTGGCGGTCACCGAGGAAGACGCGATCGATACCCCGGTGTCCGAGCTGCTGATGCCCGCGGACGCCGAGACGGCCAGCCGCACCGGATTCGCCGCTGCGATCGCGGACGCGGCACAGGGGCTTGAGTCCGAGCCGGCGCGTAGCTTCGTGCGCCCGTGGAACACCTTCGGCGTCCGGATGCGGGCCAAGATCGCGATGTGCGGGCCGCCCCGGGCGGCGCTGATCGTACTCGACGACGACCGTCCGCCGGCCCCCCGCGTGAGCGGGCTGCGCAGCAGCAAGGTCGTTCCGTTGCGCGCGATGCGCTAGCGGTAGGACCCGAGGAGGCTGTTGCGCTCGCCGAGGCGGGCGATCAGTGCGGAGCGGGCGCCAGGACCGCGGGCGATCAGTGCGGAGCGGGCGCCAGGACTGCGGGCGCCCCGAGCCCCGCCAGTGCGGGAGGCAGCCTGACCGAGCCGTCGTCCTGCTGGCCGTTCTCCAGCAGCGCGATGATCGTCCGACCGACGGCGACCGCGGTGCCGTTCAGGGTCGCGACGTGAACCGGTCGGCTGGGTGGGGTCGTGTTCGGGCGGTAGCGAATGTTGAGTCGCCGCGCCTGGAAGTCGGTGGTGTTCGAGGTCGAGGTCAGCTCGCGATGGCGTCCCTGCCCGGGCAGCCACGCTTCGATGTCGTACTTCATCGCGGCCGACGCGCCGAGATCGTCGATCGCGATCGCCACGACCCGGTACGGGATCTCGAGGTCGACCATGATCGACTCCTCGATCGCCAGCAGCCGTTGGTGCTCGTCACGCGCCGCGTCCGGCTCGCAGAACGTGAACATCTCGACCTTGTCGAACTGGTGCACGCGGAAGATCCCGCGTGTGTCCTTGCCGGCGGCGCCGGCCTCACGCCGAAAGCAGCTGGAGAAGCCGGCGTACCGCAGCGGCAGCAGCTGCTCCTCGAGGATCTCGTCGGCGTGCAGCGACGCCAACGCGACCTCTGAGGTCCCGACCAGGAATAGATCGTCGGCCGGCAGGTGGTAGATCTGCTGCTCGGTGTCGGGGAAGTAGCCGGTTCCGTACAGCGCCGGCTCGCGGACCAGCACCGGCGGGATCACCGGCTCGAAGCCCTCCTCGACGAGCTTGCGCATCGCGTAGTTGACGAGCGCCAACTCCAGCAGCACGAGCTCGCCGCGTAGGTAGGCGAACCGTGAGCCTGACAGCCGCGCGCCCCGCTCCATGTCGATCCGCGGGCCGGCCAGCTCCAGGTGGTCGCGGCCGGTCTTGGTCGCGTCGCCCACCTCCTTGAGGACCGTGTCCTGGGCGGGGGCGTCTTCGAGCGGCAGGTTGGGCAGCGATCGCAACGCCTCGTCGCGCCCCGCGCGCAGCTCGGTCTCGGCATCCGACAGCGCCCGCCCGCGCGCCGCCAGCGCCGCCAACTGCTCGCGCTGCTCGGCGGTCGGGGCGCCGCGCAGCGCCTTGCTGGCGGCGTTCTGCTCGGAGCGAAGCTGCTCGAGCTCGGTCGTCACGCCGCGCCAGCGCTCGTCGAGCTCGAGCACGGTGTCGACCGACTGCGCGGCCGTCGGGTCCCGACGCGCCAGCGATGCGCGCACGGCGTCAGGCTCTGAACGAATCAGCCGGATGTCGAGCATTGCGGCCCGACTCTACGACGTGGGCTGCTCGGAGGACGAGCGGTGCGCGGGGGCCTGCTTGACCCGACCCCGGGGCGATTTCACGAAGTGACGAATGCAGCTACTTGACCGGCTTACCAGCAACCGATGAGACGAACAAGGCGACCGACTCGATCTGGCTCTTGCTCAAGGTCTTTCCGAACGCCGGCATGACGCCGCCACCGTACGTCACCTGGTGGATGACGAGCGCGTCGCTGGGCTTCAGCTGATCCAGGTTCGGGCCGACCGTGCCGGTCGAACCGGCGGCTGCCAGCGTGTGGCAGCTGGCGCAGCCGGCCGTGTCGAACACTTTCATCCCGGCCGCGACCGAGACGGCGGACGACGAGGCCGTGGTCGACGTGGTCGTAGCGGCCACCTGCCCGGTGCCTGGAGGAAGCTGCCCGATCGCTCTGCGCTGGCAGTCGACGACTCCGATCTGCGCGGGCGCCTTCGCGCCCGCATACGTGGCCACGAACTTGGCGACGTCGACCGCGTCCTGGCCGACGACGATGTTCTGAGGCATGTAGGCGCCGGAGAAGCCGCCGTTCTCAATCGCGTACAGGACCCGATCGATCGGCCGTTCGCAGCGGACGTTGAAGTTCGGGCCGCTGATCGCCTGCGCGGTGCGGATGTTCGGAGCCGACCCGTGCGTGCCCGCCGCGTACAGCGTGTGACAGCCCGCGCACCGTTCCGAGAACAGCACCGCGCCGTGGTAGAGCTGCTTGCTGGCCTTGGGCACAGAGATCCTCTGGGTACCGCACGCCGAGATCGACAGCGCGGTCGCCAAGACCGCGGGCACCACGAGGATCTTGGACCACCTCCGCATCGCGCCGGACATCATAATGAGCTTGCCCGTGTCACGGTGCCGGTCTCTGCATGCGACGCTCGCGGTCCTCCTGCTGGGTGGCCTGCTGACCGGTTGCGGCACGGCCCGTCACCCGCCCACCGCAGGCGCTCTGAACGTGTCGGTCAACGAATGGCGCGTCACCCCCGAGAACGCCAGCGCGAGCCCGGGTCCGCTGCTGATCGTCGTCCACAACTCCGGGCGGTTGGCGCACAACCTCGTGCTCTCGCGCGACGGCGTCAGCGTCTCCTCGACACCACCGATCATGCCCGGCCAGAACGCCGACCTGCAGACGACCGTGCAGCCGGGCAGCTACGAGCTGCTGTCGTCGATGGTCGACGATCAGGCGACCGGGGTGTACGGGACGCTCAACGTCGGCTGAGGTGTCGCGATCGCCATGCGAAACCGCGCAGGACACGGGCAATCGGCGGCGAACATCACAGCATCCCCGGCGCCGGCTTTGTGCGACGCTCGCCCCGCAGCACACAACGCGGACGTCCCCCTACGGCGGCAACCAGAGGTGTCGGCGCCGGGGATCGTCCCTACTCGGATCCCCGTCTGCTGCGAGGACCGTATAAGAATCAGCCGATGAGTGGGGCACACGGCGCCGATCCAGAGCTGTTTCGTGAGGTCTTCGGACGCTTTGCAACGGGCGTTGCAGTGATCACGAGCGCCGGCGGCGGCGGCGCCGGCGGCATGACCGCCAACGCGCTCTGCTCGCTGTCGCTCGATCCGCTGCTGGCGCTGATCTGCTTCGAGAACCAGGCCCGGACGCTGCCGATCGTCCGTGAGAGCGGTCGCTTCGCGATCAACCTGCTGGCCGCCGACCAGATCGAGCTGGCCCGCGTGTTCGCCTCCAAGCTGCCCGAGTCCGAGAAGCTCGACACCGTCGACCATCGGCTGGTGGACGAGGTCCCGGTCCTGGGAGGCGTCGTCTCCTGGGCGACCTGCGAACTGCGCGAGCTGATTCCCGGCGGCGACCACACGATCGCGATCGGCAGCGTGATCGGCCTCGGGCTGGGCGACGCCGAGCCGCTGCTCTGGTACGCCGGGCGCTACCACTCGCTGCCGCCGCAGTAGCCCCGCGGCCGCGCCCGGCCTCGCCACCTCGCGGCCCCCGCCGCCGCGCCCGGCCTCGCCACCTCGCGGCCCCCGCCGCCGCGCCGCTCCGCCGCCCCGCCGCCCCCGCGGTCCCCGCGGTCCCCGCCGCCTCGCCGCC
>Ga0302184_10000253_pt1 | contig 35257 bp, 33 predicted proteins | sample I_Palsa_N3_3_FD_200233 | JGI IMG/M metagenome (GOLD analysis project Ga0302184, IMG submission 200233) | Peat permafrost microbial communities from Stordalen Mire near Abisko, Sweden - I_Palsa_N3_3 | ecosystem: Environmental > Terrestrial > Soil > Palsa > Peat permafrost | place: Sweden...
GAGCTGGCGGCGATGGCGATCCAGGTGTCGGCCTCGCAGTTCTACGACGAGACCTACGCCGGCGGCTCGGTGTCGCTGGAGACCGTCGCCTCGTGGCTGGTGCTGGTCTCCTTCCAGGAGCACCGGCTGGCGCCGGTCGCGATCAACCGCGGTCTGCGAGCGTTGCGCAGTGCGCTGTCGGACACGCGGCTGGATCAGCTCGACGTCCGGGTGACGGGTGGCGAGGTGATGTGGCTGCGCGATGCGCTCGCGCACCCCGGCCGTGACTCCGAGCACTGGCTACGCCGCGATTACTCCCGCTCGGTTCCGGACGTGACCGCGCCCGTCTCGTTCGTCGGCGGCTGGCACGACATCCTGCTGCCGTGGATGCTCGAGGACTTCAAGGCGCTGCAGGCGGCCGGACGCTCGCCGCAGCTGCTGATCGGGCCGTGGACGCACACCTCGCCGGCACTGATGGGGGCGGGCCACCGCGAGGGGATCGCCTGGATCCGGGCCCACCTGCTCGGCGACGACCGGCTGCTGCGCGACTCGAAGGTCCGGGTGATGGTCACCGGCGAGGGCGGCGGGTGGCGCGAGCTCGAGCGCTGGCCACCGTCCAGGCCCGAGCCGCGCAGCCTGTATCTCGGCGGCGACGGGGCGCTGAGCGACGAGCCGCCCGCGGGCGCTCGTCCGCAACCGCCCGCATTGCACTACCGCTATGACCCGGCCGACCCGACGCCGTCGCTTGGAGGCGCCGTGCTGCTGTCACGTGAGCCGGTCGTCGATAACGCCGCGCTCGAGCGGCGCGACGACGTGCTGACGTTCACGACCGAACCGTTGACCGAACCCGTGGAGGCGATCGGTGAGGTGTCGGCCGAGCTGTGGGCGCGGGCGCAGCCGCCGCACTTCGACCTGTTCGTCCGCGTCTGCGAGGTCGGCGCCGACGGCGTCTCACGCAACGTCTGCGACGGCCTGCGGAGCGTCGAGCCCGACCGCGTGGCGCTCTCCGAGGATGGGGTCGCCCACGTGTTCGTCGAGCTATGGCCGACCGCGCATCGGTTCGCGGCGGGCAGCCGGATCCGGGTCCAGGTCAGCTCCGGCGCGCACCCGCGGTTCGCGCGCAATCCGGGCACCGGCGAGGCCCGCGCGACCGCGGATCCCGATCGGATGCAGCCGGTCGACGTCGAGCTGCTGTGCGACCACGCGCACCCGTCGCGGGTGATCCTGCCGGTCACGCTGTAGGGTCGTGTGCCGTTGAGCCAATCCGGACCCTCCCCGTGCGGAGCACTGTAGCCGTGCCCGAGCTCGTCCTCCGCCTGCTGCCGCCGACCTGCAGATCGGCGCGACGATCCGGGTCCTTCGGACCGTCGGCGATCTGCACGACCTGCTGGCCGGGACCGCCGGCGAACGGATCGCGATGCGCTGGTTCGCCAACTATCCGGGTCTGCTGCCCGCCGGGGCTTACCCGGTCGGCTGGGTTCCGGCGCGGCGCGGGCTCTGACGGTTACGGCGCCGGCGCTGGCTGGGCTCGGGCGACTCGTGGCGAGGCTTGCGGGCACGTGGCCCGGAGCGCGGGCCGTCGTGTCCGTGACGGCCGGCCGTGCCTGACGACTGCCGTCCCTGACGTGACCCCGCGCCGCCATACCCGCGGCCGTCGCCGCCGGGGTTGCGACTTGCGCCATTGAGCTCGTGCTCCAGCTCCAGCGCGTCGGCGAGCGAGGCGATCTCGGCTTCCTGGTGGCGGTCGACCAGCGTGATCGCGATCCCGGTGCGACCGGCGCGGCCGGTGCGGCCGACGCGATGCACGTAGGCGTCGCGGTCGTGCGGCGGATCGAAGTTGATCACGTGGGTGACGCCTTCGACGTCGATCCCACGGGCGGCGACGTCGGTCGCGACGAGGGTGTCGACGGCGCCTGACTGAAACCGGGCCAAGGCGCTCTCGCGCTGGCGCTGGGACTTGTTGCCGTGCATCGCGACCGCGTTTGAGCCATGGGCAACGAGTCGCTTGACGAGCCGGTCAGCGCCGTGCTTGGTCCGCACGAACACGATCGTCAGACCGCGATCGCCGTCGAGCTGCTCGATCAGGGCCGCGAGCCGATCCTCGCCCGCCGTGACGAACCGATGCTCGACCTCGATCGCAGCGTGGCGTGCCGACGGCCCGTTCTCGTGCGACCGGGCATCGCTCGTGTAGCGGCGGGCGATCGCGCCCGCCTCGCCGGCGAGCGTGGCCGAGAAGAACATCGTCTGGCGCCGCCGCGGGCAGGCCGCGACGATCCGGTCGACGGCCGGCTTGAAGCCCATGTCGAGCATCCGGTCGGCCTCGTCGAGCACCAGCATCCGGACCGCGTCGAGCTTGAAGGCGCCGCGGCTGAGCTGATCCTCGAGCCGACCGGGGGTGGCGACGATGATGTGCGACCGGGCCGCGTTCTGGCCCTGGTTGACGAGCCCGACGCCGCCGTAGACGGCCGTGACCCGGAGGGCCCGGGCGTGGGCGATCGGACGCAGGTCCTCGGTGATCTGATTGGCGAGCTCACGGGTCGGGGCGAGGATCAGCGCCGCGGGCCGGGGACCGTCGGACGCGATCCGGTCGACGATCGGGATCCCGAACGCGAGCGTCTTGCCCGAGCCGGTGGGGGAGCGGACGAGCACGTCGTGGCCGGCGAGCACGTCCCCGATCACCATCTCCTGGATCGGAAACGGCTGCTCGATGCCGTCCGCGCTGAGCGCGTTGACGGCGGCGCGAGACACGCCAAGCTGCGAGAAGGACTGCATGATGGACATCACTCCTGAGGCGGCGCGTATCGCCGCGTTGCGTTTCGGGGAGGCTGATGCTGACCCGAAACCGCTGCACGCGGGACTCAGAGATAGCTGCCTCGCGGCCACAGAGTGCGACCGCTGATGTATCAAGCTAGCAGCCCGCGGACCCGCGCCGGCCGACTCGCCGCCTCAGTCCGACGCCCGAGCCTTGGATGTTTGTCCCGCATGTGGCCGAAAATACACGCGGACGGGTATCGTCTCCCGCCGCCGATGCCGGGACCCTCCAGCGACCACCATGTCACGCTCGACGGCGAGCTCACGGTCGAGCAGGCCGTCGCGATCGGTGACGGCGCCGTGATCGAGCTCGCGCCCGAGGCGATCGAGCGCGTCGCGGCCAACCGGGCGACGCTGGAGCGGATCCTGTCGAGCGGAACGCCGGTGTACGGGATCTCGACCGGGTTCGGCGCGCTGGTCTCCAACACGGTCGCGCCCGAGCTACAGCGCCATCTGCAGGTCAACCTGCTGCGCAGCCATGCCGCCGGCACTGGCTCCGAGCTGCCCGCCGAGCTCGTGCGGATCGCGATGGCGGTCCGCTGCAACGGGCTGCTGCTCGGTCACTCCGGCGTGCGTCCGGTCGTGCTCGAGCGGGTCGCGGCGTTGCTGAACGGCGGCTACGTCCCGTGCGTCCCGCGCACCGGCTCGCTCGGCGCCAGCGGCGACCTGGCCCCGAGCGCCCACGCGTTCCTGCCGCTGCTCGGGGAGGGGGTCGTGCGGGACAGCAGCGGCGGCGTGGTCGCCGGCGCCGAGGCGCTGCGCGCGCTCGGCGCAGAGCCCCTCGAGCTCGAGAGCAAGGAGGGCCTGGCGCTGATCAACGGCACCCATTTCATGAGTGCCGTGGGGGCGCTGGTGGCAGCGCGGGTGCGACGGCTGCTGGACACGATCGATCTCGTCACGGCGGCGACGATCGACGCGCTGCGGGGGGCGCTGCCCGCGTTCGATCCGCGCGTCCACGAGTTGCGCCCGCTGTCGGGCCAGCCGCGCAGCGCCGCCAACATCGCCGCAGCGCTGCGGGATTCGGGCCGGATCGCCGGCGGCCGCGCCGGACTGGGCTCCGGCCGGCTGCAGGACGCCTACTCGCTGCGCTGCGCCGCCCAGGTGCACGGCGCCGCCCGTGAAGCCCACCGGTTCTTCTCGGAGCTCGTCGTCGCCGATCTGAATGCGGTCACCGACAACCCGCTCGTGTTCGACGACGAGGTGATCTCGGCCGGCAATTTCCACGGGCAGAGCCTGGCGCTGGCGTTCGACACGATCCGCCTGGCGCTGGCGGACCTGGGCTCGATCTCGGAGCGCCGGACGTTCCGGCTGGTGTCGCCGTCGCTCAACGGTCGGCTGCCCCCGTTCCTGACATTCGACGCCGGCGCGTCCAGCGGCTACATGGTGATCCAGTACACGGCCGCGGCGCTCGTCGCCGAGTTGCGCGCGCTCGCCCAGCCGGTCTCGATCGACTCGATCCCGACCTCCGATAACCAGGAGGATCACGTCTCGATGGGGATGACGGCGGCGATGATGGCGCTTGACGCCGTCCCGCGCTTGGAGCGGATCGTCGCGATCGAGCTGCTGTGCGCCTGCCAGGCGCTTGACTGCGACCCGGGCGATCCCGCCCCGGCCGTGGCCGCCCTGCACGCCGCCGTGCGCGAGCTGGTGCCGACGCTGACCGTCGATCGGCCGCCCGCTGAGGACCTGACCGCGGTGCTACCGCTCGTTCAGGCTGGGGTGGGCGGGGCGGATTCACCGTCCCAGTAGTCGACCGAGGCATCCCGGCGACGGACCATCGCGTTGTCGTCTCGGTTGGGTGCGTACACCCCGAGCTTGTCGCTGTCGGGGTAGACGGCGATCGTGGGCTCACGAGCGCTTGACCACATCATCACGCGGGCCGGCTCACCGGTCCGGTTGATCACCTGGTGGGCGCCGTCCGGGCCCGAGCTGAAGCAGACCAGGTCGCCGGCCTTGAGCTGGTGCTCGCCGACGGGGTCGCGCAGCCTCGGCGCGCCGTCGATCACCAGCAGCCACTCCTCCTCGTACTCGTAGTGGTAGGGGCACAGCGCCTGGCCGGGACCGGCCTCGTACAGCCGGACGTTCAGCGCCGAGCCGCCGACCTGCTGCAGGCCGAGCGCCTCCCCGGAGGCGAACCCGTCGGGCTCGGTGCCGTCGTAGCTGAACTCGGCGTCGTGGATGTTGAAAGCATGCATACGCGCGATCTTATGCATGCGTGCGTGCGATCTCCGCGCCCGCCGGACATGCTCAGTGCGGTCCGGCGACCGGCGCGGCTCGATTCCTGATCGGCTTGGTCACCCGCTTGGCCACGCACGACGGCATTCCCACCGTCGCGCCCGCCGCGTCGCGCCGGTAGCTGCTGGGCGACATGCCGACCAGTTCGGTGAAGCGCGTACTGAAGGTGCCCAGCGATGAACAGCCCACCTCGAAGCAGACCTCGGTGACGCTGAGGTCGCCACGACGCAGCAGCGCCATCGCGCGCTCGATCCGCCGCGTCATCAGGTAACCGTACGGCGACTCACCGTAGGCGAGCCGGAACTGGCGGCTGAAGTGCCCGGCCGACATGTGCGCGTCGCGGGCGAGCGCCTCGACGTCCAGCGGCTGCCCGTACTCGCGGTCGATGCGGTCGCGGACGCGGCGCAGTCGCGCCAGGTCGCGCAGGTGCTGCAGTTCGGCGGGTCCGCTGTCCACCAGCCAGATCGTGCCAGATGTGTCCGATACGGAGCACTAGGCTCGACAGGACGATGGAACACGTCTGGGAATACCCGCGGCCGCCCGCGGTCAGGCCGGCCGAGCGGGCCGTCCGGATCGAGCTGGCCGGGCGTCGACTGGCCAGCAGCGAGGGCGCCTTGCGGGTCCTGGAGACCAGCCATCCGCCGACGATCTACGTACCGCGTGACGACATCGAGCTACCGCTGTTGGTCGAGAGCGCCCGCGGCGCGACGTGGTGTGAGTTCAAGGGGCGCGCCCGGTACCTGGACGCGGTCATCGACGGTCGCCGATTCGACGAGGTGGGGTGGTTCTATCCCGATCCCTCGCCCGGCTACGAGTCGCTCCGTGATCACGTCGCGTTCTATCCCGGGCGCGTCGACAGCGCCTGGCTCGGCGACGAGCGGGTGCAGTCGCAGGCGGGCTCGTTCTACGGCGGCTGGATCACGTCTGACCTGGTCGGGCCGTTCAAGGGCGCGCCGGGTACGCTCGGCTGGTGACGGAGGTCCGCGATGGCGCGTGAGATGAACGCCGATGAGCAGCGGAAGTTCCTCTCCAGCGGCACCCGCACCGCGAAGCTGGCGACGACGATGCCTGACGGCAGCCCGCACGTGATGCCGGTCTGGTTCGTACTCGAGGACGACGAGCTCGTATTCAACACCGGTGCCGACACCGTCAAGGGGCGAAATCTGGCGCGTGATCCGCGAACCTCGGTGCTCGTTGACGACGAGCGCCCGCCGTTTGCGTTCGTCCACATGCGCGGGCGCGTCTCGCTGAGCGAGGACCCGGACGAGCTGCTGCGGACCGCGACCGAGATCGCCGGGCGCTACACGGGCGCAGACCGCGCCGCCGAGTTCGGCGCCCGCAACGCGGTTCCGGGCGAGCTGATCGTCCGGTTCAGGCCCGAGCGCGTGATCGCGCTGACCGGCGTGTCGGACTAAAAGCAGCCCGCCGTCCGTGGCCGGCCGCCCTGAGACGCTCGAGCCGTTCATCCGGTCGGTCGCGCTGGGGGTGCCGGTGGGGGCACCGGGCGACGGCTACCCGTGGGACCTGCCGGTCGTCGACGCGCTGCGGACCGGAGAGCTCGATCTGCACCCGGGCGTCACGTATCTGGTCGGCGAGAACGGCAGCGGCAAGTCGACGTTGCTGGAGGCGATCGCCGTCGCCGCCGGGATGAACCCCGAGGGTGGCTCGTCGAATTTCAGCTTCTCCACGCGTGAGTCGCACTCCCCGCTCGGTGACGGGCTGCGGCTGACGCGCGGAGGCCGGCGACCGTGGACCGATTTCTTTTTGCGCGCCGAGAGCCTGTTCACCGCTGCGACCTACCTCGAGGACCTGCCCGGCGCGCCGATGTCCAGCTACGGCGGCCGCTCGTTGCACGAGCAATCGCACGGCGAGTCGTTCCTGGCGGTGCTGATCGACCGCTTCGGTCCGAACGGCCTGTATCTGCTCGATGAGCCGGAGGCGGCGCTGTCCCCTCAGAACTGCCTCGCCTGCCTGGCGCGGATCCACGACCTCGTGACCGACGGCTCGCAACTTGTGATCGCCACTCATTCACCGATCGTGCTGGCGTATCCCGACGCGATCATCTACGAGTGCAACGTCGACGGCCTGCGTGCAATCGAATACGACGAGGCGGAGCCGGTGCGTTTGATGAGGGGGTTCCTGGCGGATCCCGGGCGATATCTGACACAGCTGTTCGGCGATTGACTGCAGGCGTCACGAGCGATCGCCGATCGCCCAGCCGTTCGGGACGGGCGAACTGCCCGGACGCCTCGCTGGACGCCCGGGCATCGCCACCCCTATCGGTCAGGCGACGTCAGTCGCATGCTGCGCCCCACACTGTGAAAGATCGGGAACATCAGGGAGTCGCGGCGGCGGTGTGCATCTATTCATCAGTAACGAGCACCACGCCGAGAACTTGCACATTTTTCGATCGACATTCGAGACGCGGGCCGATCCGGGCCGACGCCAGTAGAGGGATGACGTCTGTGTTGCGAAATCGGTCTCGCTCAGAACGGTCCCGAGGGGTGACGCTGCGGCCGCCAGAGATGAAGCTGCGGCGCGGGGTGCAGCCGCCGACTGTCGGGGGCGGGCCGAGGGCCCGGCGGCAGGATCTGCGGCCGTGCGGAGGAGCCGCAGCCGCAGAGACTCGAGCCCGCGTCGAGGAACTGCGGGCAGTGCGACGACGGTCAAACAGATGGCCGACCGGACGGGGGGCGCGCTACCAGGCTTGCGAGCCGCCGCAGTGCGGGCAGCCGACCGAGGTCGAGACGGCGGCTTGGAAGACGAAGCCGCACTCGCACGAGTACATCGCCTGGTCCTCGGCTGCCGGCTCGAGGCGCCGCCTCGCGCCCTGTGCCCGGGCGGGAACGGTCGAGCCGCTGAGCGGACGCTCGTCGGCGTCCGACGTGGTCGGGCGAGCGGCGCGCACACGCTCGGCGGCCGAACGGTCCGGCGGCTGCCCGTCAGCGCCGACGGGCTCACGCGGCGGTCGAAGGTTCCGGTGGCGCCCAAGCCTGGTGGCGCCAGATTTGCTTCTCGCAAGCACTCGATACTTGTAACGGCGGCGGCGAGTAATGGTTTCGCCGCGAGGCCGATTTTCATCGGCCGCTAACGCGATGTTAATAAACGAATCCGTGCGGCGCGGCTCCGCGGCGCCGGCGGGGCGCCTTCAGCGCAGCCCCGCGGCGCCGCCCGGACGGGCGGTGGACACGGTCCTGCCGTCAGGTCCGCGTCGGTGAATCGACGTACGGGGTGCTCGCCGGCGGGAACGTGCGAGAATCTCGCGCGGCATGGATCCCAGTCGCAAGCGTGCGGTACGTCTGACGGTCGCGTTGACGGTGGCACTGTTGCTGGCCTCGGCGCTGATCTACACGAGCTTCTCGGCCGGTCGTGACGAGTTGACCGCATCGCAGCTGATGAAGCGCGCGAAGCCCAACACCGAGTACATCCTCGCGGGCACGGTGAGCGAGGCCGATCGCACGACCTCCACGCTGTATTTCCGCGTGCGGGACCCCAAAGTGGACGTCTCGGTCCCCGTCAGGTACCAGGGCTCGATCCCCGGCCCGTTCGCGGTCGGACGCGGCGTGCTCGTCAGCGTCCGCAAGACCGCTTCCGGGGTGTACGTCGGCCAGCCGGGCTCGCTGACGACGAAGTGCCCGTCGAAGTATCAGGCCGTCGCCGCCGGGTCGTCCAACAGCTGATGGCCCCCGCCGGTCGCGTACTCCTGATCCTCGCGCTGCTGTGCGCGGTCTACGGAGTCGGGGCGTCGCTGTACGGCGCGCGGACGGGTGCCCGCGTCTGGGTCGACTCGGCGCGCCGGACGATGTACTCGCTGTGCGGGATCGCGGCGACCGCGTTCGTGATCCTCGATATCGCGTTCGTATCCAACGACTTCTCCTACAACATCGTCGCCAGCGGGTCGAGCACGACGACCCCATTCTTCTACCGGATCGCGGCGGTCTGGGCGACGCAGTCCGGGTCGCTGCTGCTATGGGTGATGCTGCTCTCGTTCTGGTCGAGCCTGGCGCTATTCATCACCCGCAACAAGGTCCGCGAGATGGTCCCGTACGCGCAGGCCGTCCTGTTCGGGCTGGTCGGCTTCTTCACCGCGCTGACGGTGCTGTTCGCCAACCCGTTTGCGACCAGCTCGCCCGCTCCGGCGGAGGGCGCCGGTCTGGATCCACTGCTGCGCCACACGACGATGATGGTCCATCCCCCGATGCTCTATTCGGGATACACACTGATGCTGGTGCCGTTCGCGTTCGCGGTCGGAGCGCTGATCTCAGGTCGCGTCAACGCGGAGTGGATGCAAGTCACACGGCGGTTCGCGCTCGCCGCCTGGCTGTGCCTGGGCGTCGGGATCATGCTCGGCGCCCGCTGGTCCTACACCGAGCTGGGCTGGGGCGGCTTCTGGGCGTGGGATCCGGTCGAGAACGCGGCGCTGATGCCGTGGTTGCTGTGCACCGCGTTCATCCACTCGATCATGATCCAGGAGAAGCGCGGGATGCTGAAGGTGTGGAACGTGTCACTGGTGCTGCTGGCCGGCACGATGGCGATCATCGGCACGTTCCTGGTCCGCTCGGGGATCCTCAGCTCGATTCACGCGTTCGTCTCGGACCCGACGCTGAACATCGCGTTCGTCTCGCTGATCGGGGTGATGGCGATCGGCTCGGTGTTCCTGGTCACGCTCCGGCGCGGGCAGTTGCAGACCGAGGCGCACCTGGACTCCCTGTTCTGCCGAGAGTCGATGTTCCTGCTCCAGAACATCGTGCTGGTCGCGCTGGCGCTCGTGATCGCGTGGGTGACATTCTTCCCGTTGATCTCCGAGGCGATCACCGGCACCGAGATCTCGGTCGGGCCGCCGGCGTTCAGACCCTACGTGGTCCCGTTGGCGCTGACCATCGTCGCGCTGTCGGGGATCGGGCCGATCATCCCGTGGCGACGGGTGACGTGGCCCAAGCTTCGACGCAACTTCGCCTTCCCCGTAGGAGTCGGTCTGGTGACGCTCGTCGTGCTCCTGCTCGTCGGCGGCATCACCAGGCACCTGCTGGCGATGACGATGTTCGTGTTCGGTGCGTTCGTGATCGGCACGATCGTGCAGGAGTTCTTCCGCGGCACCCGTGCGCGGACGAAGATGGCGTCCGAGGCCCCGCCGCTGGCGCTCGTGCACCTCGTGCGCCGTAACCGTCGACGGTACGGCGGCTACACCGTGCACTTCGGGGTTGCGATCGCGTTGATCGGGATCGCCGCGTCGACCTCGTTCCAGCACGCGCGACGCGCCGACCTGACCCCGGGCCAAAGCGTCAAGGTCGACGGGTACACCTTCAAGTACGTCCGCCCGACGTCCACCGCGTCCTCGCAAAAGCTCACGTTCGGCGCCGTGATCGCGGTCTACCGGGGCTCGTCGCACGTCACGACCGTCCATACGACCGCGGGGCTGTACCCGTCTGAGACCTCGACCCAGCCGATCGGCCGGTTCTTCAACGGCAACACGGAGAGCCGGGTGGGGCTCGATTCCGGCCTGCTGCGTGACCTCTGGGTCGTGATCCAGCCCAACACGCAGCCGCTGGCCAAGCAGATCTCCGAGGGCAATGTCAAGTTCGCCAAGGCGATCGCCGCCGGCAACTCGCTGCCGACCGCGCAGCGGGCCCGGTATCTGAACACGATCTACAGCCTGCGAGATGAGTTCATCATCGCGCTCGACCGCCGGTTCGTCACGCACCCGTGGACGTCGCAGTTCCTGATCGAGGTCTCACCGCTGGTCACCTGGCTGTGGCTCGGCGCGATCATCGCGGCGTTCGGCGGGCTGGTGGCGCTGTGGCCGGCGCCGCGCTCGACACGGCCTGGTTCACGACGTCCGCTGACGCGCGACGCCGCCGGTGCCGCCGGGCGCCAGCCGGAGCGCGAGGGCGCGCCCGAACGGCGCGAACGGGAGCTCGTCTGATGCTGCAATACCTGCTCGTGCTCGCCGTTCTGGCGATCGCTCTGTACGTGATCAGCGTGCCGCTGCTGTCGGCCCGGCGCGCCTCGGCGATCGCCTCAGACGATGTCCGTGCGCTGGAGGCGGCGCGTGACTCCAAGCTGCAGGAGATCCGCGACGCGGAGATGGACATGCGGACCGGGAAGTTGTCCGATGAGGATTATCAGGCGATCGACACCACGCTGCGCTCAGAGGCGGTCCAGATCTTGGAGCGGCTCGATGATGCGGTTGCGCACGAGGATGCTGCACGTGCTGCGGAGGCCGCCGGCGATACGCCCGCACCCCGAGGCACCCCGGTCGATTCCGCCGACGACCGGCTACCATCGGCGCGGTGACGACGCTTCTGGACTTCGTGCAGGTGCTCCTCTGCGTCGGGCTCGTATTCCTGATCCTGATGCACTCCGGCAAGGACTCGGGCCTGTCGGGCGCGTTCGGGGTCGGCACCGGCCAGGGCCCGCTGGGCGGCGGCTCGCTCGTCGAGCGCAACCTGAACCGCTGGACGATCGGGTTCGCGCTGCTGTTCGTGATCAACACGATCGTCTTGATCAAGCTCGGCTGACGCCCGCGCGGCATCGGGCCGGGTCACGATCGCACCTGCGCCGGGCGAGTGGCCGCACTAGCCGCTGAGCCCGTCGACAAGCCGCAGCAGCTCCAGCGGGCTGAACGGCTTGGTCAGGAACAGGTCAGCGCCCGCCGCCTCGGCGTGTGCCTCGATCTCGTCGCTGTGGGACGCGGTCAACATCACGACCGTCGCCTCGCTCGTGCGGGGATTGGCGCGGAGCGCCTGGCAGACCTCGATTCCGTCGATGCCTGGGATATCGATGTCGAGCAGGACGATCTGCGGACGGTGGCGGTCAGCCAGCGCCAGCGCCTGGCCGCCGTCCTGAGCCTCGAGCAGGCGGAACTGCGCCACGTCCTCGAGCGTCGTCGTGATCAGCCGGCGGATGAACGGGTCGTCGTCGACGACCAGCAGATCACGGCTCATCCGGCCTCGGCGGCGATCCGTTCCAGGACGGCGTCGTCGATCCGTCCGAAGGCATCGACGACCCGGGGGTCGAAGTGGCTTCCCGACTGCTCCGCGATCATCGCCCGCGCCTGCTCGAAGCTGAGCGCGATCCGATATGGGCGATTCGTGGTCAGCGCGTCGAACACGTCGGCGACTGCGAACACGCGTGCGTGCAAGGGGATCTCCTCGCGAGCCAGGCGGTCGGGGTAGCCGTTGCCGTCCCATCGCTCGTGGTGGGAGCGCACGACTTTCGAGGCTTCCGCGAGGAACTCGATGTCACGCATGATCTCGGCTCCGACGATCGGGTGGCTTGACATCAGGGCCCGCTCCTCGGTCGTCAGCGGACCGGGCTTGAACAGGATCGAGTCCGGGATCGCCAGCTTGCCGATGTCATGCAGCAGGAAGCCGAACTCGACCTCGGGCGCGTCGGGCGCCGGCAGCCCCAGCTCCCGGGCGATCTCGATCGCGAAGCGGGTGACGCGCTCAGCGTGCTTGCCGGTGTAGGCATCGCGGGCCTCGACCGCGTTGGACAGCGCCCTGACCGTCGCCATGTAGGAGCGCGTCAGCTGCTGGGCACGGTCGCGCTCGGACTTGAACGTCTCACGCAGGTCGGTGGCATAGCGCTCGAGCTGCCGGGCGCTGCCGGCCGCCTCACGCTCGGCGGCGGCCAGCCGGCGGCGCAGACGGTCGTTCTCGGCGGTCAGCTCAGTCAGGCTCGGAGGATCCATCAGGGGTCACCATGGCTGCCTGAGGTTGCCCGCGAAGGGTGGCGAGGACGGCAGCGGCGGCGTGCTCGATCGGCACGACGTCGACGCCCCGGGCGGCGTGCGCCGCGGACGCGCGAGCCTCTCCATCGCTGAACAGGATCACAGCGTTTCGCAGACGACGGCCGCGTAGCTTCAGCGTCTCCAGCACCGCCTCGGGGTTGCGGATCCCGACGTCGATCAGCGCGACTTCGAATCGACGCTCGCCGCTGAGGCGCACGGCGGCCGTGCCTGTGGTCTTCCACTCGTACTCGATCCCGAGCTCGTCCAACGCCGGCTCGAGTCGTGTCTGGGTCTCGGCCCGGCCGACCGCGAGCACCCGGGGACGGCCCGCCCGGATCGCCGCGATCAGCGCCCCCTGGAGCTCGTCGGCATCGATCGGCTTGCGGACTGCCCACTCGCCGGCCAGTCCCGGCAACCCGACGTCGACCGTCACGAACACCGCCGGGACCGACTCCAGGTCACGACCGTTCCGGATCCGATGCACGAGCTCGATCCCATCGGTCCGACCGATCCGCACGTCGACCGTGACCGCGTCGAAACGCTCGGCGGCAAGCGCATCCAGCGCCGACTCGGCGTCGTCGGCGACGGCGGCCTCGACCCCCAGTGAGGCGAGCTGGTCGGCGATCAGCGACGCGATCGCCGGGTCGTCCTCCACGATCAGGATGCGGCGCCCGCCGAGCACCTCCAGCGTCGTCTCGGTGAGCGTCGGCGCGGCCGGGAGCTGGACCTCGAACGCGGAGCCGCCCCCGGGCCGGCTGGTGACGCTCACCTCGCCGCCCTGAAGGTCGATCAGCGACTTGACGATCGCCAGGCCGAGGCCGCTGCCCGGAACGCCGCCGTTGCGTCCGGGTGCCCGGTAGAACCGCTCGAATACATGCTCGGCCTCCTCCGCGGTCATCCCGATCCCTGAGTCGGCGACGACGATCCGGACCCAGGCGCGGTCAGCATCGGCGCCGACGCGGATCCGGCCGCCATCCGGCGTGTACAGGTGGGCGTTGGTGACGAGGTTTGAGATCACCTGACGCAGCTTGTTGGCGTCCGCCAGGGCGGGTGGCAGGGTCGGCGCGATCGTGATCTCGAGCTGCTGACGCTTCCCCGCGATCCGCGCGCTGAGCAGCTCGACCGTCTCGCGAACGGCCTCGCCAACATCGACCGGTCGCCGATCGACCGCGGTCTGGTCGGAGTTGAGCCGGGCGACGTCGAGCAGCTCGTTGACGAGATCGACCAGCCGATCGGCGGAGCGGCCGATGATCTCGACGAACTCCCGCGGGCGCGCCGGGATCGAGCTGGCGTAAGGGCCGCGGGTCAGCAGCTCTGCGAAGCCCTTGATCGAGGTCAGCGGGCTGCGCAGCTCATGCGACGCGGTCGCCATGAACTCGCTGCGCGCGCGCTCGGAGACCTTCATGGCAGCCAGATCCGCTCGCAGCTCGAACACCGACTGCTCCAGCCGACGGCGTGCCGAGACCTGGCGGCGGCGTTCCGCGGCCAGCGCCGCGATCACGACCACACCGGCAATGGCCATGACGACAAGGGTCACTGTCACCGGGGGGGATCGTAGTCAGCGCTGTCACGGGTTGTGAGAAATATGCAAGTTTCGTTGCGTCCGAAGGCGAAATGCCCCTGCAAAGCGACGCCTTGGTAGCGTCGCCGAGCCGAATGACCCGCGTCGCACGAATCGTCTCCGGATCGGCCGTCTGCGCCTTCGCGGTGGCTGTCGTCGTCGTCCTGGGGCCGCGCGCCGGCCCGGCCTCGGCCGATTTGGCGTCCCAATACGCGTCCGGTCAGCAGCGTGCCCAGCAGTTGCACTCCCAGATCAGCGGCGAGTCACAGCAGATCCAGCAGTTCCAGGGATCGATCTCCGCGCTGCAGCAGCGCCTCTCTGGCGTTCAGGCGAGCGTCCGCATCCAAGAGCAGCAGTTGCGCTCGACGACCGACGAGCTGACCAGCGCCCGGGCGCGGCTGACGTCGCTGCGCGCCGCGTTCGGGCACGATCGAGCCGCCCTGGCGGCCCAGCTGCGGGCGCAATACGAGTCGCCGCCGCCATCCCTGGTCAACGTCGTCTTCAGCGCCGGCGGCTTCAATCAGCTCGTCAACGGCCTGTCCGACATGGCGAGGCTGCGCCGAGCCAACGAGCGGACGATCGCGGCTGTGCAGGGCGCCAAGTTGCAACTCGCCGTCGAGACCGGGCGGCTGCAGAAGGTGGAGGCGCGTCGCCAGCGCTCAACCACGGCGGTGGTCGTCGAGCGCGACAACCTCGCGCAGCTGAAGCTGACGATCGTGGACAAGCAGCTCAAGGTCAAGAACGCCAGAAATGCCGACACGACTCAGCTGACCGCGCTCAAACGCACACTGCAGCGCCAAGCCCAGAAGCTCGACGCGGAGGCGAGCCAGGCGCAACTGATCTCCGGTGGCGCGCCGGTGGCTGCGCCCGCGGGCTGCATCAACACGCCATTCGTTGCGCACGGCGGCGAGTACGGCTTCTTCCAGGCACCCGGGACCAACTACAGCGTCAACCAGGAGCCGGTGATCGCCGCGCGGCTCGACGCGCTCGGCAAGGCGCTGAAGCTCCATCTGATCGGACTGTCCGGCTATCGCACGCCGGAGCACTCGGTCGAGGTCGGCGGCTATGCGGATGATCCCCACACCAAGGGTGAGGCGTCGGACACCCCCGGCGTCGAGGGCGTCGCGGAGTCCGTCCTCGAGCAGTTCTGCCTGACGCGGCCATTCCCGGGGCCGGCCGAGGCTGACCACATCCAGGAGTGGCCGTTGACGACCGGCTAGTGAGTCTCCACCGGCGCCCGCGACCGGATGGCTAACGGCAAACGGCGGGCAGACCCTGGGGCCGCCCGCCGTTTGCTTGCCCGTGGCGCGTTTCAGCGCGACCGGGAGGGAACTACGACTGGATGAAGCCGGTGCCCTTGACGGCCGCCAGCACCTTGGCTGCGGTGTAGCCGGTGTCGAACGGACCGTTGGGGGCGATCGGCTTACCGAGGTACAGGCCGATCGCGCCTGAGTGGCGCGCCTCGATCGTGACGATCGACAGCGCGACGCCGAGATAGGCGGGGCTCGCGATGTTGAACGCCTGCCCGATGTAGGCATGGACGCCGGTGTTCTCAAGGACGTACGCCGTCGCGGCGAACGTCGCCTTGTCGGTGACGGTCTTGCCGAAGGCGAACTTCGGCTCCTTGACGGCCTTGCTGCCCAGCGCGCCCTTGAGCGCCTTGACGTGGGCGTTCTCGTCCCTCACGGTCGTGGCCAGGAACGCCGACAGCTGCTTGTCGCCCTTGGCGATGTTGTTCTTCGCAGCGGTGTTGTAGAACGACGACTCGAGGTACTCGAGTGTCAGCGCATAGTTCAGGATGCCGATGTCGCCGGCGCCGAAGCTTGCCGGCGGACGGCCCTTGCCCGACGCGGCCAGCGCGGTGCCCGGCAGCAGTGCGCCGAGAATTGCGCCGCCGGATAGCGCGGCGCCGCCAGCCAGTGCGCCCTTGCGCAGGAAGCTGATCCGGGTGTGACCGGAGTCAACTGCCGCTTCGGCCGCAGCGTGGGTCTCGGCGATCGCTCCGTCAGCGTCGATCGAGTCCAGGTCGATGTGATCCATAGGTAATGCGTTCCTTTCCGAACAGGAGGTGTGGCGCCCTGGCGGGTCCGCCAATCTGATCTGCGCCCCGCGTTCGAGGTCGCTCACCTAGGTATTCGGAGCGCGTCGCAAACCGGATCAATCGGCAGTGAAAGATTCGCTAAGCAGTGCTTTGCGCCGCCGCCGCGGTGGTGCTGCGCACCTGTCCGCTGACCTGCGCGGCCCACCGGGGCTTGGCCAACAGCAGCTGCACGTCACAGATCCGTCGCTCGGCGAACCCGCCCTCGCAGTAGGACAGGTACAGCGTCCAGAGCCGCTGAAAGCGCTCGTCGTATCCGAGCCGCTCGAGCTCTGACCGGGCGCCGGCGAGGTTCTCGCGCCAACGTCTGAGCGTCTCGACGTAGCTGGCCGTGATGTCCTTGAGCCCGACCGCCTGCAGGTCGGTGTGGCGCGCGACGTTGCGCATGATCACCTCCATCGACGGCAGGCAGCCGCCGGGGAAGATGTACTCCTTGATGAATGACTTCGACGCCTTCTCGACCTCGTAGGCGCGGTCGTCGATCGTGATCGCCTGCAGCAGCATCGCCCCGTGGGAATGCAACAGCTCCGAGCAGCAGTGAAAGAAGGTGCCGATGTGCTGCCAGCCGACGGCCTCGATCATCTCGATCGACACGAGCTTGTCGTAGCTGCCACGCAGATCCCGGTAGTCGGACAGCAGTACTTCAACGCGATCCTCGAGTCCGGCTTCGCGGACCCGCTGTACGGCATAGGCGTGCTGGTGCTCGGAAATCGTGGTCGTGGTGACCCGGCAGCCGCGCGTCGCGGCCGCGTACACCGCCAGCGAGCCCCAGCCGGTACCGATCTCGACCAGGTGATCGTCGGGCCCCAGCTGCAGCTGCTCGCAGACACGGTCGAGCTTGGCGACCGATGCCTCCTCAAGCGTCATCCCCGAACGCTCGAACAGCGCGCAGGAGTACATCATCGTCGGATCGAGCATCCGTGTGAACAGGTCCTCGCCGAGGTCGTAGTGCGCGGCGATGTGGCGGCGGCTGGCGCTGCGGGTGTTGTTGTTGACGAGCGCGCGCAGGCGCTGCTGGGGCGTCCACAGCGGCGCGGTGAAGCGCCGGACGTCGTCGATCAGTGAGGCGTTGCGCGCGGCCAAGCGGATCACCGCGACGAGGTCGGGCGAGTCCCAGCTGCCCTGGATGTAGGACTCCGCCAGCCCCCGGCTGCCGCGCATCAGCATCCGCCAGAAGCCGGGCTCGTGCAGCTCGATCGTGGCGGCCGGCGCGCCCGCGCCGAACCTGTGTCGGTGACCGGACTCGACGACGGTCAGTGAGCCGACGCGAATCTGTTCCAGCAGGCCGCAGGCCAGCGATCGCCACAGCCTGACCTCGGCCGGCCTCATCGGGCCGGGACCGAGGCGGGGCGGCGGTGATAGCGGGCGCCGGACAGCTTCAGCGCGGCGGCGTGACCGTAGATCAGCGCCAGCACGCGGGCGCTGGCGGCCGGTTGGGTGGCCGTCATCCCGGCGACCTGGCGGCGCGTCAGCGGCACGCGGCTCAGGTTCAGGGTCGCGTCGAACACCTTGACGTTGTGCTGGTGGTTCTCGATCTGCACCGACAGCGTCTGCCCCGGCGTCGTCGCTCGGGCCCGGTACACATGGTCCATCGACATGAACGGCGACACGTGCAGGCGCTTGTCGAACGTCCCCGTGAGCAGCCTCGAACCGGGCGCCGCGTCGTGTAGCGCGTAGGCGTGGCGCTCGCCCCACGGCGTGTTCGTGACCTCGGCGAGCACCGCCTGCAGGCGCTCCGAGTCGCCGTCCAGGCAGTAGTAGAAGCTGACCGGGTTGAAGCAGACACCGAACGACCGCAGCTGCGTGAGCATCCGGATCGGCCCGTCAGGGCGGGTGCCGGTCAGCTCAGCGACCCGGTCGCGGACGGCCGTCGCCAGCGGCTCAGAGCGCGGACCGAGGTAGTCGCCACGGCGAAACCGCAGGGTTCCCGGCCCGCGGCGCAGCAGCCGGCCGCCCAGCAGCCGCGGGAGCTCGTCGAGGTCGAGATAGGCCAGCGACAGGCGGTGTGTGAACTCGGTCGCCGGTGTCGACCGGCGGTGGCGGATCGTGCCGCTGTAGATGCAGCTGGCGTTGCTCGGCTCGACGGCGGCGACGCTCACAGGCTCGCTCCGAACCGAGCCGCCACGCGTTGCGCGGACACGACTCCATCCTCGTGAAAGCCCCAGCCCCAGTAGGCGCCGGCAAAGTGGGTCCGGTTGCGGCCGCTGATCTCATGCAGCCGGCGCTGAGCGCGTACGCCCTCGGTCGTGAACACCGGATGGGCGTAGGCGATCGTCGAGATCACCCTGGCGGGGTCGATCTCTCCGGTCCGATTCAGCGTGACGCAGAACTCCTGGTCGGCGGTCAACGACTGCAGGCGATTCATGTGATACGTGACGGTCGTGCGGTCTCCGGGCGCCTCGGTCAGATGATAGTTCCAGCTCGCCCACGCCCGGCGGCGTCGCGGCAACATCGCGGTGTCGGTGTGCAGCACCGCCTCGTTGGCCTGGTAGGGGATCGCGCGCAGCAATTCGTGCTCGCGCGCGGTCGCGTCGCCGAGGATCTGGAGCGCCTGGTCGGAATGGGTGGCGAGCACGACCTCGTCGAACCGACGCGGCTCGGCGCCGCGCGACGTGACGAGTACCTGGTCGTCGGCGCGCGTGACGCGCGTGACGGGGGTGTCGAGCCAGATGCGCCCGTCGAATCCGGCCAGTAGCGCCTCGACGTAGCGGTACGAGCCGCCTCGCACGGTTCGCCAGCGCGGACGGTCACGAAAACCGAGCATCCCGTGGTTGTCGAAGAACTCCATCAAGAAGCGCGCGGGGAACGACCACATCTGCCTGGGATCGGCCGACCACACCGCCGATGCCTGCGGGACGATCAGTCGCTCGATGAACGGCCGTGAGAACCGCTGCTGCTCGAGCCAGTCGCCCAGCGACGGGCCGTTGTCGTCGCCGCTGAGCAGCTCACGAGCGCTGCGCTGAAAGCGGCTGAGGTCGGCGATCATCCGGTGAAACCACGGGGTGACGAGGTGGGCCCGCTTGGCGAACAGCCCGTTCGGCGAGCCACCGGTGTATTCGAAGTCCCCGTTGCCGTCGCTGACCCCGAACGACATGCTCGACGGCTGCCCGGCGACATCGAGGCGGTCCAGCAGCCGCTCGAAATTCGGGTAGTTGCGGTCGTTGAAGACGATGAACCCGGTGTCGATGTGGTGCGTCTCGTACGCGGTGTCGACGCGGACCGTGTTCGTGTGGCCGCCTGCTCGGCGACCGGCCTCGAACACGGTCACCTCATGCTCGCGGGCGAGCAGGTACGCGGTGACCAGGCCCGAGACCCCGCCGCCGATGATCGCGATCCTCATCTGGATTGAGGGTGGCGGGGTCCGGGTGTGGAGTACCGGCCGGCGCTCAGGCGTCGGGCGGGGTGCTCTGCGCCGCGACGGGCGTGGCGACGGGCGTGGCGACCGGCGTCGAGACGGGGGTCGCGACCGGCGTCGAGACGGGGGTTGAGGCCGACGTCGTGATCGGCGTCTGGACGGCCGCGGTCAGCATCGGACCGGGAGCGACCTCCTCGGCGGGCACGTGGCCCTGAAGCGAGTCCTTGAAGCCCCGCAGACCCTCGCCCATCGATTTGCCCATCTCGGGGAGGCGCTTGGCGCCGAAGACCATCAAGACCACGATCAGGACAAGTGCAATGTGAAGTGGGTTGTCGAGTCCGACCATCAGTGAAACTCCATTCGTTGGCGTGCGCGGCTGATACCGATGAATACGGCGACCGGGGCGATTCGGATCACCGTAGCGCGCCGGGGCGTTTGATCTTGACCTTCCCGCGAGCACCAGCGTCCCACGAGCACCGGCGCCGCCGACTCGTCCGTCCGAACCACTGTCCGGCTACCGTGCCGCAGTCGTGGACCGCGCAACCGCTGGCGAACCGATCGACGCTCGAGACCCGCTCGGCCTGGCCGGCGACGCGCCGCTGCTGGCCGCCTATCTCGCGGCCCTGGATCGCCGCGCCGCCGGCGAGCACGCGTTCTGCACACCGGGTCACAAGGGCTCGACCGCGCTGACCGGCGCGGTGGTCGCCGGCGATGTCGGCGTCTACGGCGGGCTCGACACGATCAAGACGGCGCACGCGCCAGTGGCCCAGGCCGAGCGGTGTGCGGCCCGGCTGTTCGGCGCCGACCTCTGCCGTTTCTCGGTCGGCGGCTCGACCCATTGCAACCAGGCGCTGGCGCTGTCACTCGGCGCGCCCGGCGACCAGGTCGTGGTCTCACGCACGCTGCATCGGTCGGTGCTGCTGGGGCTGGTGCTGGCGGGCCTTGAGCCGGTCTGGGTGACGCCCGAGGTCGATCGCGCCACCGGCCTGTCGGCCGGCTACGCGCCGGAGCGGGTCGCCGCCACGCTGGCCGAGCATCGCGGCGCGATCGCCGTGTTCCTGTCGGACCCGTCCTACGTCGGCACCTATTCCGACATCCGCGCTCATGCCGACGTCGCCCACGAGGCCGGCGTCCCGCTGGTCGTCGACGCCGCGTGGGCAGCCCATTTCGGCTTTCACCCGGCGCTTCCCGACCACGCGCTGTCGCTCGGCGCCGATGCGCTGGTCACCAGCGTGCACAAGACGCTGCCGGCCTACAACCAGGCCGCGATCCTGCTCGTCCGGTCGCAGCGGATCGCCGTGGCGCGGCTGGCGCCCGCGTTCGAGGCGACGCACACGACCAGCCCGTCCGGGGCGATCATGGCGAGCATCGACGCGTCACGGGCGCTGCTGGAGCATCACGGCGAGCCGCTGATCGGCCGGATGCTCACGGCCGTCGCCGACGCGCGCCGGCGGCTTGCCCGGATCGACGGTCTACGCGTGCTCGACGGCCCCGGCGTCGACCCCGCGAAGCTGACCGTCGCGCTGGCCGGAACCGGAGCGCACGGCGTGCAGGTCGAGTCTGACCTGATCGCCGCCGGCCTGCCGGTCGAGATGGCCGACCGCGACACGATCGTCGCGGTCGTCACCGTCGCCGACGATGCGCCCTCGCTGCGGCGGCTGACCGACGCGCTGGCAGACTCGATCGAGCGCCGTCGCGGCGCGCCACGGACGTTGGCGCCGACCGCGGCGTGGATCGTGGAGCCGACTGCCGTGGTGGCGCCACGGGAGGCGTTCTTCGGGCGCGCGGAGACGGTTGCGATCGCCGACGCGGTCGGCCGCGTCAGCGCTGAGCTGATCGCGCCCTATCCGCCGGGCGTACCGGTGCTGGCTCCGGGCGAGCTCGTGACCGAGCGGGCGCTGGGCGCCCTGCTGGCCGCCCGCGACGATGGGGTGCGGATCGCCTACGCTCGGAGCCCCCGGCTGGAGACGATCGACGTCCTGGCGCGAGCCGGCTGTTAGCTGAGCTTGGCGGCGATCACCGGCGCGTGCGTCGGGACCTTTGAGCCGCCCGCGGGCTCGGGGGTGACCAGCACCTGGTCGACGCCCTTGAGGCTGCCCGGCACGTCGACCTCGCTGTCGCCCTTGGCGTTGACGTCGAACAGCGCGTTGGTCGGCTGCGGCGCCTGCTGGCCGCGAACCAGCCAGACTTCGTAGATCTTGCCGCTCGGCGGCGCCGCGAGGTGCTGGACGACGAGCTCGCCGCGGCTCCCGGAGATCTTCAGACTGGCGCTGCCGTGGCCGGTCACCTGAGCCTGTACGACGCGCGTGCCCGAGCCGCCGCCGCTCAGCGCGATCACCAGCGCGACCGCGACCACCGCCAGCCCCGCGGCGATGCCGAGCACGGGGCGCGGCAGCCACTCGGGCCGCCAGCTCCGGCGCGGCCGGCGGGACGCGCTCGCTTCCCTCGCGGCGGGATGCGGCTCGTTGGCGATCGCCCGGCGCAGGCGCCGGCGTAGCTTCGGCGAGACCTTGAACGCCGGCGCGGTCATCGGCAGCAGGTCGACGACCTGCTTGAAGGCCTCGAGCTCGTCACGGCAGACCGCGCAGGTCTCCAGATGACGTGTGAAGGCTTCGGCCTCGGCCGGCTCCAGCGCCCCGAGCGCGTAGGCGGCGACGTCCTCGCCGCAATGGCCCGGCCCCGGCAATCTGTCCTTGTCGCTCACGCGATCACCCCGGCGTTCGTCTCAAGCGTTACGCGTAGCTTCGTCAGACCCAGTCGCATCCGTCCCTTGACCGTGCCCGGCGGCAGCCGCAGCATCTCGGCGATCTGGCTGTGGGAGAAGCCGCCGAAGTACGCCAACTCGATCACCTTGCGCTGGTCCTCGGGCAGGCTCGACAGCGCGGCGCGGACCTGCGAGGCCTCGTCGCGACGCTCGGCCTCACGCTCGGTGCTGTCGGCGGCCGCGAGGCGCTCCACCGCCTCCTCATCAACGACGTCCTTGGAGGTGCGGACACTGTCGCGACGAAACAGATCGATCGCGCGGTTGTGGACCACACCGAGCACCCACGAGCGGACGCTGCCCCGGGTCCGGTCATAGCGGGCCCCGCTGCGCCACAGCGACAGGAACGACTCCTGGACGATGTCCTCGGCCATTCCGCGCCGGCCGCACATCCGGTAGGCGAGTGAGAACGCTACGTCGGCGTGGCGGTCGAAGATGATCTCGAACGCGCTGGCGTCCCCGGTGCGGACGTGCTCCATCAGATCCTCGTCGGCGAGCGAGCGAAATTCGGCCTTCTGCTGGCGGCGGTTGAGCGGAGGGCGGCGCATCGGCGGGATGATCAGTGTCTAGCAGTAATTGGACGGACCACTTTCTGTTAGTACGGGCCGGGTGCGCGGTTGGATCATTCCCACGGGCGAACGTAGAATTGCTCGGGCTCGGATTGAGCGAGGGAGATCGAAACGAGGCGATGACGGAGTCCTATTCACGCGGCCCACAGGCGCCGCCGCTGCTGGAGCAGACGATCGGTTCCAACCTGGACGCGACGATCGCCCGGTTCAGTGATCGGGAGGCGCTCGTGTCCTGCCATCAGGGCATGCGTTACACGTGGTCGGAGCTGGACGATGCGGTCAACCAGGTGGCGCGTGGTCTGATCGCGGCCGGGTTGGTCAAGGGCGACCGGCTCGGGATCTGGAGCCCGAACTGCGCCGAGTGGACGCTCGTTCAGTACGCATCGGCGCGGCTCGGCGTGATCCTGGTCAACATCAACCCGGCCTACCAGACCTCAGAGCTTGAGTACGTGCTGCGCCGGTCGGGCACGCGGATGCTGGTCTCCGCGGTCTCGCACAAGAGCTCCGACTACCGGGCGATGGTCGCCCAGGTCCGGTCCGATCTGCCCGAGCTCGAGCGGGTCGTGTTCCTGGGCTCAGACGATTGGGAGTCGCTGCTCGCCGGCGGCGCCGAGGTCGACCCGGTCGGAGTCGCGCAGCGCGAGTCGACGCTCGATCGCGACGACCCGATCAACATCCAGTACACCAGCGGCACGACCGGCTTTCCCAAGGGCGCGACGCTGACCCATCGCAACCTGCTCAACAACGGATACTTCGTCGGGGAGGGGGTCGGCTACGGCGAGCGGGACCGCGTCTGCATCCCGGTGCCGTTCTACCACTGCTTCGGGATGGTGATGGGCAACCTCGCGTGCTCCACGCACGGCGCCGCGATGGTGATCCCGGCGCCGTCGTTCGAGCCCGAGGCGACCTTGCGCGCCTGCGCGCAGGAGCGGTGCACGTCGCTGTACGGCGTGCCGACGATGTTCATCGCCGCGCTTGACCATCCGCGCTTTGAGGATTTCGATCTGCGCTCGCTGCGGACCGGGATCATGGCCGGCTCGCCGTGTCCGGTGGAGGTCATGAAGCGGGTGATCGAGCGGATGCACATGACGGAGGTGGGGATCTGTTACGGGATGACCGAAACCAGTCCGGTCAGCACCCAGACGGCCGTCGACGACCCGATCGAGAAGCGAGTCGGCACCGTCGGCCGGGTTGGACCGCATCTCGAGGTCAAGGTCGCCGACCCCGAGGACGGGTCGACCCTGCCACGTGGCCAGGCGGGCGAACTGTGTACCCGCGGCTACAGCGTGATGCTCGGCTACTGGGAGGATCCCGGGCGCACCGCGGAGGCGATCGACGCAGACCATTGGATGCACACCGGCGACCTGGCGACGATGGACGAGGAGGGCTACGTCAACATCGTCGGGCGGATCAAGGACCTCGTGATCCGAGGTGGCGAGAACGTGTACCCGCGTGAGGTGGAGGAGTTCCTCTACACGCATCCCCAGATCGCCGACGTGCAGGTGATCGGCGTCCCGGACGAGCGTTACGGCGAGGAGTTGATGGCGTGGGTGCGCCTGCGAGACGGCGCGTCGATCACGCCCGAACAGCTGCGCGAGTTCTGCCGCGGCCGGATCGCGCACTACAAGATCCCCCGCTACGTCAAGCTCGTCGATGGCTTCCCGATGACGGTCACCGGCAAGGTGCAGAAGTTCAGGATGCGCGAGCAGGCGATCGACGAGCTGGGTCTCGCGACGGCGGCGGGCGCCCGCACCGCCTGACGTCGACGCGCTCGGCGTTCTTGGATGATTCCTCGCGGCTCAGACCGTCGTGAACTGGCCGCGATCTTTGCCGGCGGGATGGTCGGAGCGGTGCTGCGTGTGTGGATCGCCCGCCGGCTCGTGACCGATCCCACCCAATGGCCGTGGGCCGTGTTCATCATCAACGTGACCGGCTCGGCGGCGCTGGCGTACATCGCCACGCGGCTGCAGGAGCGGCTGCCGCGGTCGCTGTATTCGCAACCGCTGCTGGGGACCGGATTCTGCGGGGCGTACACGACGTTCTCGACGATGCAGCTGGAGATCGTCGAGATGCTCGACCACCACGCCGACGGGCTCGCGGTCGCCTACGCGTGCGCCAGCATCACCGCCGGCGTCGTGGCCGTGTGGCTGACAACCGCGCTGGTCAGGCGCACGCGGACGCTCGTGTGACCGTCTGGACGTGGATCGCGGTCGCGCTGGTCGGCGGCGCGGGGGCGATCGCCCGGTTCGTCGTCGACCGCGAGGTGGGGCGCCGGTTCGGCGGCGCCTTCCCCTACGGGACGCTGATGATCAACCTGAGCGGATCGTTCCTGCTCGGGCTGGTGACGGGGCTGGCGCTGTCGACAGACGCGCTGCTGATCATCGGCACCGCGACGATCGGCTCCTACACGACGTTCTCGACCTGGATGTTCGAGACCGACCGGCTCGCCGAGAGCGGCGCGCTGGGCGCGGCGGCGATCAACCTTGTCGCGAGCATCGTGCTCGGTGTCGCGCTGGCGGCGCTGGGGCGGACGGTCGGGGGATGGCTCTGAGCCTCCGGGCCGGTCGTCGGTCAGTTCTCGATCCCGACCGCGCCCAGCAGGAACGCCTGAACGCGCGCCTCGTCGCGCCAGGCCTCGTAGCGGCCCGACGGACCCTGGTGGCCGGCGCCCAGCTCGGTCTTGAGCAGCAGCGCGGGCGTGTCGTCGGCGCGGGTCACGCGCAGCTTGGCCACCCACTTCGCCGGCTCCCAGAACCCGACCCGCGGATCGTTGAGCCCGGCGGTCACGTACATCGACGGGTAGGCGCGAGGCGCGACGTTGTCATACGGGGAGTAGGACCTGATCGTCTCGTAGGCCGCGGCGTCGTGCACCGGGTCGCCCCATTCCTCCCACTCGGTCACGGTCAGCGGCAGCGTTTGATCGGACATCGTCGTCAGGACGTCGACGAACGGCACCTCGGCGACGACCGCCGTCCACAGGTCGGGGCGCATGTTGGACACCGCACCCATCAGCAGCCCACCGGCGCTGCCGCCGCGGATCACGAGGCGTTCGGGGCTGGTCCAGCCCGCGGTGATCAGATGCTCGGCGCAGGCGATGAAATCGGTGAACGTGTTGCGCTTGTGCTCGAGCCGGCCCTGCTCGTACCACGCGCGCCCCATCTCGCCGCCGCCCCGGACGTGAGCGATCGCGAACACGAATCCTCGCTCGAGCAGGTTCAGCCGCGCGGCCGAGAACGTCGGATCGATCGCAAGCTCGTACGCCCCGTAGCCATACAGCAGGCACGGTGCGCCGCCGTCGAGCGCGACGTCTGACCGGGCGACGAGCGAGATCGGCACCAGCGTCCCGTCGGGGGCGGTCGCCCACAGCCGCTGCGAGCGGTACCGGGACGGGTCGTAGCCGCCGAGCACCGGCTGGATCTTCACGACCGTCCGCCGGTGCGTACCGAGCGCGTAGTCGACGGTCGAGGGCGGCGACACCAGCGAGGTGTAGGTGAACCGGAACAGCTCGGCGTCGAACTCGGCATTGATCCCGCCGCCGGTTGCGTACACGGGCTCGGGCTGCGACACGACGTGCTGTTCGCCGCTGTGCAGATCGATGATCCGGATCCGCCCGAGCCCCTGTCCCCGCTCGTGCACGACCGCGTGCCCGGCGAACGCCTCGATGTCGGTCACGGTGGCATCGTCACGGTGGGCGACCAGCGTTCGCCGGGCGCCGCCGTCGACCGAGATCAGATCGACGGTGAAGTTGGGGCAGGGACTGCCATCGGGTGCCGGCCCGTTGCCGCGCACCAGCCAGGCATCGCCGCCCGGCAGGATCGCGTGGTCGGCCTGGTACTCGATGCCTTGGCGGCGGGGCGCGATCGCGACCGGCTCGACGGTGGGGTCCGACGCGGGGACGAAGCGAACCTCAGAGGTCTGTTTGGACTCGATCGCGATCAGCACGAAGCGCCGGGAGCGGGTCAGTCCGACCGACACGAAGAACCGCTCGTCGGGCTCGTGGAACACCAGCTCGTCCTCGTCGGCGGCGATACCCAGGCGGTGGCGCCAGACCTCGTGTGGCCGCATCGCCGCGTCCTGACGGGTGTAGAACACGGTCTCGCCGTCAGCCGCCCACGCCGCGGTGTAGCTGACGTCATCGACGGCGTCCGGCAGGTCGGTCCCGGATATCAGGTCCCGGAACCGCAGCGCGTATCGCTCGGAGCCGTCGTGGTCGACCCCGTATGCGAGCAGTCGCTGGTCGTGGCTCAGGCAGACCAGGCCGAGGTGCAGGAACTCGTGCCCCTGCGCGAGCGCGTTCTCGTCGAGGATCACATCGCCGGCTCCGGCGGCTGCCGCCGCCAGCGCCGTGGACGCGTCGAGGGCACGCTGTGGATCGGCCAGTCGGCAGTGGATCCGGTACTGGCTTCCCTCCGCGGTGCGGCTCCAGTACCACCAGCCGCCGTCGCGGGCCGGCGCCGACAGGTCGTCCTCCTGGACCCGGGCCTTGATCTGCTCGTACAGGCGCTCACGCAGAGCGGCGGAGGCGGCGGTCATCGCCTCGGCGTAGCCGTTCTCGGCCTCCAGGTAGGCGATCACCGCCGGATCGTCGCGATCACGGAGCCAGTGCCAGTCGTCGACGCGCACGTCCCCATGGGCCTCGAGCCTCGTGGGTCTGCGCGGGGCGACGGGCGCGACCGGGTGCGGCGGCGGGGTACTCGGCGACATCCGCTGATTCTGCCGCTACCCGCTCACTGCGGGTGCGACCGTCGTCCAGCAGCCGGCGGCACGACGTCTGGGTTGGCGGCCAGGTTCAGGCCGCGATCAGCCGCGAGGTGAGCTCCTCGGCTGGGCACGGGCGGCCGAGGAAGTAGCCCTGGGCGCGGTCGCATCGGTATTTGCCGAGCATGTCCATGGCGACGTCGTCCTCGACGCCTTCGGCGACGACGGTGAGACCGAGGTTGTGGGCGAGTTCGATCGTCGAGCGGACGATCACCGCGTCGTCGTCGCCCTCGCCGCGGCTGGCGAGGCTGGTGACGAATGATTTGTCGATCTTGATCTCGTCGACGGGTAGTCGTTGGAGATAGGACAGGGACGAGTATCCGGTTCCGAAGTCGTCGATCGACAGCCCGATTCCCATGTCGTGTACCTGAGCAAGCAGACGCGGGGCGTCGGATTCGATCAGGGCGCCCTCGGTGAGTTCGAGGATCAGACGGCCGGGCTTGGTATCCCAGGTCTTTTGCACCTGTTCGAGGCTGGCCAGCAGTGTGCTTCTCGCGGTCAGGCTGTGCGCGGAGATGTTGACGGCCATCGTCAGGTCGAGGCCGTCGTCGTCCCACGCCCGCTGCTGGCGCAAAGCCTCGTTGAGGACCCACTGGGTCAGCGGAGCGAGCACTTCGGTCCGCTCCGCCTCGGCCATGAACATCCCCGGCAGCAGCATGCCCCTGGCGGGGTGCTGCCACCGAACGAGGGCTTCAACGCCACAGATCACGCCGGTGCCAAGCTCGACCTTCGGCTGGTAGTGGAGCGCGAGCTCGCTGCGCGGGACGCAATGACGCAGATCGAGCAGCAGCTCGAGTTGGCGAGACGCCAGTTCTTCTTGGGCGTCGTCGGCGATCGCGTGTCCGCTGCCTGATCGTTTGGCGTGGTACATCGCCACGTCGGCGCGACGGATCAGCTCTCCCGGGGTGTTGCCGTGTTCGGGGAACATGGCGATCCCGATGCTGGGTGACACGTGTACGACTTGTTCATCGAGATCAAACCCGGAAGCGCACATTTGTTGCAGTTTCCAAACCATGGCGGCGGCGGCGGGGAGGTCGGTTGCATCTCCTGGCAGGATCGCGAACTCGTCGCCGCCCAGCCGGGCGATCGTGTCGGTTTCGCGTGTTGCGGCGAGGAGCCGATCCGTGAACCGCTGGAGCAGACGGTCGCCTCGATCGTGCCCGAGCGAGTCGTTGACCCGCTTGAACCCGTCGAGGTCCATGACCAGGATGGCGCGTGATTCGTGGTTGCGAGTGGCGGACGCGAGCGACTGGGACAGGTGCGCGGTGAACAGCGTGCGGTTCGCCAGGCCGGTGAGACCGTCATGGAGTGCTTGGTGCGCGAGCGCTTCGGTGTGGGCTTTACGCTCCGAGATGTCGCGCACGAACGTGAGGGTGAGCGAGGGGTCGCCGACGTTCAGTTGCCCGTGTTCGATCTCAAGCGCAAAGCTGGAGCCGTCCTGGCGACACCCGAGCGTCTCGGTCGTTCCGGCGTGCGGGCTGGGTGTGAGCAGAGCCGGCGAGCTCTTGACCGGGGTGCCGGATTCCGGCTGCAGGAGCGGCTTGATCAGCGAGGTGATCGGTTGACCGATCACCTCGTCCTCGCGGTATCCGAACAGGCTTTGCGCTGACCGGTTGATGGATTCGATGACGCCCATCTTGTCGGTTGTCAGGATGCCGTCGGCGACGTTGTCGAGGACTGCTTGCGTGCTGGCCTGGCTATCGCTGAGTGCCTGGTTGAGCGCCGTGATCGACGCCAAGGAACGCTGCAGCTCCTCAGACTTGCGGTGTAGCTCCTCGGTTTGCAGGAACCGCTCGACCCAGACCGAAACCTTGGCCCTCAGCACGTCGGGCACGATCGGCGTGAGCACGAAGTCGACCGCGCCACTGGTATATGCGGCGAGCATTTGCTCGTCCTCGCGGTACGCAGTGACGAACATGATTGGTGTCCGGCTTGACTGAGGGCGCTGACGGATCAGCGCTGCGGTCTCAAAGCCATCCATGGTCGGCATGCGGACGTCCATCAGGATCAACGCGAACGTCTGGCGGAGGACAGCCCGCAATCCGGACTCTCCCGAGTCGACAGCGACGATGTCGAGATCAAGCGCACCGAGGATCGCGTCGACCGCCACGCGTTGGCTCTCGCGGTCATTGATCACCAGGACGGATGGTCGCGCCGTTCCGCCGCCTGGGGGCGCGATCTGAGCTTCGTCCTCCATCAGCGGGCCACCCCAGATCCAGCGACCTCTCTATCCGCCAAGAACTGCGTGAGCGTCTGGAGGAAGTCGGCCCCGCTCTCGACGGGTTTGGCGATGTATCCGGTGGCGCCCGCGTCAAGGCAGAGGTCTCGCTCGGCGGCTCCGGTCTTGGCCGTCAGGGCGATGATCGCCAGTTCCGTCGTCCAGGGCAGGTTGCGGATCGCCCGGATCGCGGCGTACCCGTCCATGATCGGCATCATGATGTCCATCAGGACGAGGTCGACGTCCGGTGTTCGCTCGAGCACGGCGATCGCGTCCTCGCCGCTTTCGGCCGAGAGGACCTCGGCATCGCCCCGCTCCAGCAGGACGGTGACCGCAAAGATGTTGCGGATGTCGTCGTCGACGACGAGAACCTTCTTGCCCGCCAGCCGCGCGTCAGGCGGCTCACGACCCGGCGATTCGGGGTCATCGAGCGCGCCGGCGGCAACGAACGCCGGCGGCGCGATGGCGCGCACCGCAGATGACTTCGTGGGGGCGATCGGGGTGTGGTCGCCGGGGGGAGCCACGGGGAGGTGGACGGCGAACGTGCTGCCCACCCCGAGTGTGCTGTCGAGGCTCATCTCGCCGCCCAGCAGCCCGACGAGCTCCCGGCTGATCGACAGGCCCAGACCGGTGCCGCCGTACTGGCGAGATGGCGTGCCGTTAGCCTGAGCGAACGCCTCGAAGATGAGCTGCTGCAGCTCCGGCGCGATCCCGATCCCGGTGTCGCGGATGCTGAAGGCGATGACTCCACCGGCGTCCCTGAGCCGATCGTCACCCGGGCGCCAGTCGCTGTCGGGCCGCCCCATGCGCAAGGTCACGGTCCCGCGCTCGGTGAACTTGAAGGCGTTGGCCAGGAGATTCTTCAGCACCTGCCGCAGGCGTCCCGGATCGGTGGCGATGATCGCCGGCGTGCCGGGTTCCAGCTCCACGTTGAACGACACTCCCCGCTGCTCGGCGACCTGCCGGAACTCCCATTCCAGGGCTTCCTGGAGCTCGACCAGCGGGAGCTCTGAGATCTCGAGTGTGACCGTGCCCGACTCCACCTTCGCCAGGTCAAGGACGTCGTTGAGCAGCCGCAACAGGTCGGTGCCCGACGACTGGATGATGCTGGCGTACCGCACCTGGGCCTCGGTCAAGTTCCGCGTGGGGTTTTCCTTCAGCTCGCCGGCGAGGATCAACAGGCTGTTGAGCGGCGTGCGCAGCTCATGGGACATGTTGGAGAAGAACTGCGACTTGAACGCCGACGAAACGGCCAGCTGCTCGGCCTTCTCCTCGACCAGGCGCTTGGCGGCCTGGACCTCCTGGTTCTTGGCCTCGACCTCGATGTTCTGCTCCGCGAGGCGACTGGCCTGCTTGGCGAGGTCCTCGTTGGAGGCGCGGAGGTCCTCCTGGCGCGACCGCAGCTCCTGGGCCTGCGATTGCGATTGCTTGAGCAGATTCTCGGTCAGGGTGTTGGCCTCGATCGTGTTCAGCACGAGGCCGATGCTCTCGGTGAGCCGGTCCAGGAAGGCCTGGTGCGTCTGGCTGAAGCGGCTGAACGACGCCAGCTCCACGACGGCGCGCACCGACCCCTCGAACAGGATCGGCAATACGATGATGTTCAGCGGCGTCGCCTCGCCGAGTCCCGAGTTGATCATCACGTAGTCGCCGGGGACGTCGGTCAGCAGGATGCGCTGCTTCTCCCGGGCGCACTGGCCGACCAGACCCTCGCCGACGCGGAACTCGCTGGCGAGATGCTTGCGCTCCTTGAAGCCGTATCCGGCCGTATGGCGCAACACCGGTTCGCCACCCTCGTCTCCGACCAGCGTGTAGAAGACGCCATGCTGGGCCGAGACCAGCGGCGCCAGCTCGGACAGGATCATGCTCGAGACGGTGGACAGGTCACGCTGGCCTCCAAGCAGGCGCGTGAACCGCTCGAGGTTGGTCTTCAGCCAGTCCTGTTCGGTGTTCTGGCGCGTCGTCTCCCGCAGGTTGCGGATCATCTCGTTGAGCTTGTCCTTGAGCACCGCGACCTCGCCGCTGGCCGCGACGCCGACCTGTCGGGTCAGGTCGCCCTCGGTCACCGCCGTCGCGACCTCGGAGATCGCGCGCACCTGGTTGGTGAGATTTGCCGCCAGCTGGTTGACGTTGTCGGTGAGGTCCTTCCAGACGCCAGCCACCTCGGCGGATTGAGCCTGGCCGCCGAGCTTGCCCTCCACCCCCACCTCACGGGCGACGCGCGTGACCTCCGACGCGAAACGGTTGAGCTGGTCGACCATCGCGTTGACCGTGTTCTTCAGCTCGAGGAACTCGCCCTTGACGTCGGCGGTGATCTTCTTGCTGAGATCGCCGTCGGCGACCGCGGTCGTCACCTCGGCGATGTCACGCACCTGCCCGGTCAGGTTGCCGGCCATCACGTTGACGTTGTCGGTCAGATCCTTCCACACGCCGCCGACCTCGATCGTCACCGCCGCGGCCTGACCCAGCTTGCCCTCGGTGCCGACTTCGCGGACGACGCGGGTGACCTCCGAGACGAAACGGTTGAGCTGGTCGACCATCGCGTTGACCGTGTTCTTCAGCTCGAGGAACTCGCCCTTGACGTCGGCGGTGATCTTCTTGCTGAGATCGCCGTCGGCGACCGCTCCGACGACGCGCTGCATCTCGCTGGTGGGGTAGACGAGATCCTCGATCAGAGTGTTGACCGACTGCACGGTCGCCGACCAGACCTGATCGGATCCCGGCGACACCAGGCGCTGGGAGAGCTTGCCCTCCTGGCCGACGAGACGGCTCACCTTCGCCAGCTCGATCTCCAGCGTCTGATTGGCGGCGATGACGTTGTTCAGCCGGTCGGCGATCTTGCCCGCCACGCCCGTCCACTCGAGCGGCATCCGAACGCTGAAGTCCCCGCGCTCGACATCTGCCAGGACCCCGAGCAGCACCACGTCGTCGAGCTGGTCAGTCGTCCTGGTCATGCAAGCGACCTCCGTGGTGGTACTGGATACGAGGCGGATCAGGGCCGGGCGCGCGGCCCACCTGGGTTTGGGGCAGGGCGGACCGGGTTATGGAAACAAGCGGTTGTGGGCTCGACAATCTCCGCGCTTGCACAGCGGGGTCGAGCCGCGCGCCTGGTCGGTGTTGTCGTGAGCGATCAGCTCAGAGCCAGTTCGAGAGTATCGACACAAACGCGCTCAACCTTGAGCCGCGTCTACATCCCGTACGCGCAGGGTCGAGAACGCAAAGGGCCCTGCGTGTGCGCGGCGCCTTCTCCGTGCGCCCGACACATCTCGAACCTCAACCGCTCGATGAGCATTGGGGCCCGCTGCTTGAACGGGCGTGCGAGGATCGGCTGATCGAGCTCGGCGTCCCGCTCGTTCAGGGCTACCTCCTCGGACGTCCCTTCCCGGACATGCAGACCATCCCGGCTGCGTTGGAGACTCGTCTGCGAGACCTTCACGCCCTGCGACAGGCGGGTAGGATCGGCGCCCTGGCTCAGCCGGCGCCCGCCGTCCGAGCCGCCCCTGACCTCGCGGACCAAATCACCGTTCTCGTCGATCAAAGCGAACGTCCGCTCGAGGTGTTCGCGCCTGAAGGCGGGCGCCGGCTGCATCGATACGTTGCCATGTGCGTCCAGCCCAACGATGACATTGTCGCCGTCGCGCTGCGGGCCACGTCTCGCGGCGCTGAACATCAGTACGCACCATTGTGTCTCTGTGACGACCGCGGACGGCTCACCGGTGTAATCACCATCGCGAAGCTGGTTGAAGCACTCGCTCGAGGCCTTGAAGTGAGGTAGGGCGTCCCGCGCGACGGGGGAGACCTCTGCGATCGCCTCGTCACACGCGCGCGCAACGGCGTCTGAGCGAAAGCCCCGCGTGAGCGGGGCTTCCTCCATGCGCCCGAGAGGACTCGAACCTCCACGGACCATTCAGTCCACAAGGCCCTCAACCTTGCGCGTCTACCAATTCCGCCACAGGCGCGTGGGCGGCCAGTATAGCCCTGAGCCTGAGCTGGGCCCCGGTCGCGCGGATGGTCGGGCCGACGACGGTCCGTCCGCCAACAGCGCTAGATTCACGAACACATGTTCGACGGCCGCAGATCGCGGCTCACCCGTGAGAGGGAGCAGACCACATGGACCTGACCAAGCGACAGCAGGAGATCTTCGACTTCATCAAACGCTACTCGGCGATCAACGGCTATCCGCCGACCGTCCGTGACATCGGCAAGGCGGTCGGCCTGGCGTCATCCTCGACCGTCCACGCCCACCTCGCCAACCTCGAGCGGATCGGGCTCTTGCGCCGTGACCCGACCAAGCCACGTGCGATCGAGCTGCTCGACCGGGCGGCAGCGGGAATGCGCGGGTTCGTCAAGCCGGGGCTGCCGCTGGTCGGGCAGGTGGCAGCCGGCCAGCCGGTCGTGGCCGAGGAGAACATCGAGGAGTACATCCAGACGCCCGAGTTCGCCGGCGGCGCCGACGGCGAGTTCCTGCTGCGGGTTCGCGGGGAGTCGATGATCGAAGCCGGGATCCTCGACGGCGACCTCGTCGTGGTCAGGCCGCAGGAGACCGCCGCCGACGGCGAGATCGTCGTCGCGCTGGTCGGCGACGAGGCGACCGTCAAGCGGTTCTTCCAGGAGGAGGATCACGTGCGCCTGCAGCCCGAGAACGCGACGATGGAGCCGATCCGCAGCAAGGAAGTGCGCGTGCTGGGCAGGGTCGTCGGACTGATGCGGAGCATCTCATGACCCCCGTCACGGCCACGCGGCGCGGTTCGCCGCGAGTCGACGCGCGGCGCCGCCAGGGTGCCGGCCGCGGTGCAGCGCAACTGCCGACGCTGTTCGATTCCGCGCAGGGCGGGGCGGCGGTCCGGCTCGATGCCGGTGAGCGTCCGTCGGTGCAGGCGCCGGCGGCGGGCAGCGGCGAGACGCTTGACCGGCTTGTCGTGTCGAGCTGGGAGCGGCTGGTCAGCCACGCCGACGCGCCGTGCCTGTGGTGCGGCGGCACGATGGAACCGGGTTACGGCGCGCATGCGGCGCCGATCGGCGGTCGTTGCCGCGACTGCGGGACAACGCTCGGCTGAGCGCCGGGCGCCCCACGGCCGCCCCCCGGGCACCCGCCTGGCCGCCCGCCTGGCCGCCCGGCCGCCCCCCGGGCACCCGCCTGGCCGCCCGCCTGGCCGCCCGGCCGCGCGCCGGGCACCCGCCTG